>Ga0105239_10000854_pt1 | contig 43307 bp, 44 predicted proteins | sample KBSC44metaG_FD_92761 | JGI IMG/M metagenome (GOLD analysis project Ga0105239, IMG submission 92761) | Corn rhizosphere microbial communities from Kellogg Biological Station, Michigan, USA - KBS C4-4 metaG | ecosystem: Host-associated > Plants > Roots > Rhizosphere > Soil | place: Michigan, USA...
GGCGGCGCCGGCGGGGCGGGCCGATTTCTTCGGCGAATTCCGGGCTGAGCCCCTCCCGGACCGGTCGAGAACGGGCTCGGCGGACTAGTGTCCGGCCCCATGACGGCGCCGTCGGGAGACCAGTTCGAGATCGCGGCCGCGGGCTATCGCGCCGTCGTCACCGAGTGCGGGGCGACGCTGCGCGTCCTGGAGTACGACGGCCGGGCGCTGGTGCACGGGTTCGGCGAGGACGAGATGTCGGCAGCCGCCCGTGGACAGCTGCTCATGCCCTGGCCCAACCGCATCCGCGACGGCAGGTACACCTTCGACGGGCGCGACCTCCAGCTCGGCCTGACCGAACCCGCCCGGCAGAACGCGTCCCACGGGCTGGTCCGGTGGGCCGCCTGGACGCCGGAGGAGCATGCCGTGAGCTCGGTGTCCCTGAGCTACCGGTCGATGGCGCAGTCCGGCTATCCGTGGACGGTCGACCTGCACGTGCTCTACGACCTGTCGGCCGACGGGCTCACGGTGACCCAGACCGCGACCAACCTCAGCGACCGGCCCGCGCCGTACGCGTCGGGCGCGCATCCCTACCTGACCGTCGGCACCGGTCCGGTGGACGACTGGGAGCTGACCCTGCCGGCGTCGTCCCGGTTGCTCCCGGACGAGCGGCAGCTCCCGGTCGGCGAGGAGGACGTCACGGGTACGCCGTACGACTTCCGGGTGGCGCGCCCGGTGCGAGACACCCGGCTCGACCACGCGTTCGGCGACCTCGAGCGCGATGCCGCCGGAGTGGCCACGACCTCGGTCCGAGACCCGGCCACGGGCCGGGGCGCCGCTCTCTGGGTCGATCGGCACCACCCGTGGTTGATGGTGTTCAGCGCGGACGACGGATGGGACCCGCCGCGGCAGGCGCTCGCCGTCGAGCCGATGACGGCGCCGCCGGACGCGTTCCGCAGCGGTCGCGACCTGGTCACGTTGGCGCCGGCCGGCGAGCGGGGCGACGAGCTGTCAGTCTCCTGGGGGATCCGGTCGCTCGAGTGACTGCGCGGCAGTGCGCTCGAGCAGCAACCTCAGCTGGAGCACCGCCACCTTGGCCCGATCGCCGTCGGACGACTGGATCGCCAGCGTCTGGATGCTCGTGCCGTCGGCCAGGTCCAGGACCGCGAACGGCGCTCCCCTCGGCAGGTGCACCGCGAGCACCTCGGGCCAGTCGTAGGAGTGGCGCCGGAAGCCGTTGACCAGCAGCAGGCCGTGCTCGGTCGCCGAGATCCGGCAGCGCATCAGTCCCCAGAGGACCGCGGCTCCCGCGGCGGCGATCAGCACGAGCGTCGCCTGTTGGTACGGCGTCACCCGGCCGCGCACCTCGGGCCCGACCGCGACCCATCCGGCGACGCAGACCACGAGCAGCAGGCCGCCGAAGAACACGACCGCCAGTCGCACGCCGAGCGGACGCCAGGTGTGCGGCAGTGTGGGCTCAGAGACGGCAGGCATGGATGTCGGTCACCAGGATTCCCCTGGCCCCGATGGTCCACAGCTCGTCCATCACCCGGTGGGCGCCGGCGCGCGGGACCATCGCGCGCACCGCCACCCAGCCTTCTCGATGGAGCGGCGAGACCGTGGGGCTCTCGATGCCGGGCGTCATCTCGACCGCCTCGGCCACCCGGTTCTCGGGGATGTCGTAGTCCATCATCACGTAGGTCCGCGCGACCATCACTCCCTCCAGCCGCCGTCGGAACACGTCGAGACCGGCCGGCGAGGCGCCCGCTCGGGTCACCAGCACGGCCTCGGACTCCAGGATCGCGTCGCCGAAGATCTCCAGACCGGCCCGCGCCAGGGTGCTGCCGGTCTCGACCACATCGGCGATCACGTCGGCGACACCCAGCTGCACGCTCGACTCGACGGCCCCGTCCAGGCGGTTCACCGTGGCGTCGATGCCCCGCTCGGCGAGGTACTGCCGCACGATCCCGACGTACGACGTGGCGATGCGGGTGCCCTGCAGCTGGGTGACGTCGGTGTAGCGGCCGCTCGGGCCGGCGAACCGGAACGTACTGCGCCCGAATCCGAGCCCCAGCACCTCCTCGGCCTTCGCGCCGCAGTCGAGCAGCAGGTCGCGGCCGGTGATCCCGACGTCGAGGGTGCCCTCGCCGACGTACAGGGCGATGTCGCGGGGGCGCAGGTAGAAGAACTCGACGCCGTTCTCGGCGTCGACCAGGGTCAGCTCCTTGGTGTCCAGGCGCGTCCGATAGCCGGACTCGCGGAGCATGTCGGTGGCGGACGGCGTCAGCGCCCCCTTGTTGGGGACGGCGACCCGGAGCAGGTCGTTGCGGGCGGACGGCGAGGTGGTCATCGGGTTCTCACAGGCGGGCGTAGACGTCGTCGAGGGTGAGTCCGGAGGCGAGCATGAGCACCTGTGCGTGGTACAGCAGCTGGCTGAGCTCCTCGGCGGTGCGCTCGGGGGTCTCGTGCGCGGCCGCCATCCAGGACTCGGCCGCCTCCTCGACGAGCTTCTTGCCGATCGCGTGCACGCCGGCGTCGAGCGCGGCCACCGTGCCGGAACCTGCCGGTCGGTGCTCGGCCTTGTAGGCGAGCTCGACCCACAGCTGCTCGAACGTCTTCACGGAAGCAGGGTAGTTGTCGATTGACCCCGCCCACGCACCCCGTCCAGGGTGGCCGCATGAGCGAGAGCACGCCGGGTGCCGGCCCGTTCGACCGGGTGACCTGGCCGGTGCGCACGAAGCGCCTGCTGATCCGGCCGGTCACGCCGGCCGACTTCGGGCGGCTCTACGAGATCCGCGCCATCCCCGAGGTGACCCACTGGCTGACCGGGCGGCCGGCGTCGTACCAGGACTATGTCGGGCGCTACGGCACACCCGAGCGGCTCGAATCGACCCTGGTGATCGGGCTGGGGGGCACGATCATCGGCGACCTGTTCCTGGGCGTGGAGGCGCCGTACTCGCAGATCGAGGTGCGGGAGCGGGCCGAGGGCACCCAGGCGGCGATCGGCTGGCTGCTCGACCCGGCGTACGGCGGGCAGGGGTACGCGACCGAGGCCGCGGCCGAGGTGCTCCGCATCTGTTTCGAGGACCTGGGCCTGCGCCGCGTCGTCGCCGGCGCCTTCGCCGACAACGCCTCCTCGCTCCGGGTCATGGACAGGATCGGGATGCGGATCGAGGGTCGAACCCGTCGCGGCTCCCTGCACCGCGACCTGGGCTGGGTGGACGGGATCGAGGCCGCGGTCCTCGCCGAGGAATGGCACTCGAAACCGCGTTGACCGACATGGTGGCGCCCGGGAGGGTGTCGCCGTGACCTTCGACCGGATCTCCTGGCCCCGACGTACCGACCGGATGACCATCCGCCCGGCCACCACCGCCGACCTGCCCGCCGTCTTCGCCGTCCGCTCGCTGCCCGAGGTGGCCGAGTGGATGCCCGACCTCCCGACGTCGTACGACGACTGGCTGCTGCGGCTGGGCAGGTCCGGCGCGGTCGACCGGATGCTGGTGATGGAGGTCGACGGGACCGTGATCGGCGACCTGTACCTGCACGTCGAGGACGCGTGGGCGCAGGCCGAGGTGATGGAGGCCGGCAAGCAGGCACAGGCCGAGATCGGGTGGTGTCTGTCGCCCGACCGCCAGGGATCGGGCTACGTCACCGAGGCGATGGCGGAGCTGGTGCGGATCTGCTTCGAGGACCTCGGGGTACGCCGCCTCACGGCGAACGCGTTCGCCGACAACACGCCGTCGCTGAGGGTGATGGAGCGGCTCGGGATGACCCGCGAGGCCCTCACCCGTGCCGACTCCCTGCACCGCGACCACGGCTGGATCGACGGTGTCACCTACGCCCTGCTGCGCGAGGACTGGAAGGGGTAGTCCGGGTCGGCTCAGCGGTCGTGTGCGTCCCGGATCTCCCGGAGGGTGAGGGCGGTGTGCACGGCGGCGGCGGTCGCCTCGTAGCCCTTGTCCTCGGTCGACCCCTCGAGCCCGGCCCGAGCCAGCGCCTGCTCGTCGTCGTCGCAGGTGAGGACGCCGAAGCCGACCGGGGTCCCGGTGTCGAGCGCGACCCGGGTGAGACCGTCCGTCGCGGCGGAGCAGACGTACTCGAAGTGGGGCGTGCCGCCACGGACCACCACGCCGAGCGCGACCACGGCGTCGTGGGTGCGCGCCAGCTCCGCCGCGACGACCGGCAGCTCGAACGTGCCGGGCACGCGCACCTCGGTCACCTCCGTCACGGAGTACGCCGTGAGCGCGCGGCGGGCGCCGCCGAGCAGACCGTCCATCACCTCGGCGTGCCAGCGCGCCGCGACCACGCCGACACTCAGGCCGCTGCCGTCGAGCGGCTCGTCGGTCGGAGCCCCGGCACCGCTCACCGAGCGACCCCGTGGTGGTCGCCGCCGGTGGTGGTGCCGTCACCGGGGAGGTCGGGGATCCGGTGCCCCATCCGGTCGCGCTTGGTCCGCAGGTAGCGCAGGTTGTGCGGGTTCGGCCGTGGCGTGAGCGGGACCTGAGCATCCACGGTGATCCCGAAGTCGGACAGCGCCGCGGACTTGTCGGGGTTGTTGGTCAGGAGCTGGACGCGGGTCACACCCAGGTCGCGCAGCACCTGCGACGCGGCGCCGTAGTGGCGCGCGTCCGCCGGCAGACCGAGGTCGAGGTTGGCGTCGACGGTGTCGCGGCCGGCGTCCTGGAGGGCGTACGCCTCGAGCTTGGCGACCAGGCCGATGCCGCGACCCTCGTGGCCGCGCAGGTAGACCACGACCCCGCGGCCGGAGTCGACGACGCGCTCGAGCGCCTCGTCGAGCTGCGGCCCGCAGTCACACCGCTGCGACCCGAACACGTCACCGGTCAGGCACTCGGAGTGCACCCGGGTGAGCACCGGCTCGGCGCCGCCGATGTCGCCGTACACCAGCGCGATGTGCTCGGAGTCGTCGATCGTCGAGCGATACCCGTACGCCGTGAACTCGCCGTGCCGGGTCGGCAGCCGGGTCTCCGCGACCCGCTCGACGAGGTGCTCGGTGCGGTGGCGGTAGCGGACCAGGTCGTCGATGGAGATCATGGCCAGACCGTGCTCGTCGGCGAAGTCACGCAGGTCCGGTCCGCGCTTCATGCTGCCGTCGTCGTTGACGATCTCGACCAGCACGCCGACCGGCGTGAGCCCCGCGAGCCGGGCCAGGTCCACCGCCGCCTCGGTGTGACCCCGGCGGCTCAGCACCCCACCCTCGCGGTAGCGCAGGGGGAAGACGTGGCCGGGACGCGTCACCTCCCACGGCTCGGTGGCCGAGTCCGCGAGCACCCGGGCGGTGTGCGCTCGGTCGGCGGCGCTGATGCCCGTCGTGACCCCGTCGCGGGCATCGACGGAGATCGTGAACTGGGTGCGCATCCGGTCTCGGTTGTGCGGCGTCATCAACGGGATCTCGAGCCGGTCGAGCATCTCGGCCGGCATGGGCACGCAGATCACCCCCGACGTGTGCCGGATCGTGAACGCCATCAGCTCCGGCGTCGCCCTGGCCGCCGCGAAGATGAGGTCGCCCTCGTTCTCGCGGTCCTCGTCGTCGACGACGACCACCGGCCTGCCGGCGGCCACGTCGGCGAGCGCTCGCTCGATCGTGTCCAGCCTGATGTCGGAAACGGGGGTCATACCAGAGCCTCCTCGAGCTCGGGCTGCTCGCGCCGGGAGGCGCGCAGCCAGACGACGAATCCCCAGATCACGAGGCCGCCGTAGAAGACGTACAGGATCGCGGTCGGGTAGTAGTGGCTGTGCCAGAGCAGGGGTACGCCGACCAGGTCGACGGCGATCCACGCCAGCCAGAAGTCGTTCCAGCCGCGCGCCATCGCGTACGTCGCGACCATGGAGCCGACGAAGATCCAGGCGTCGCACCAGTAGTACCAACGGGGAGCCGGCCAGCCGGCGCCGATCTCGGCGAAGGCCTGCTGGCAGACCAGGACGCCGGCCACCCACACCAGCAGATAGCCGATCCGCTCGCCCATCGTCGCCCAGCGCGGCGTGATCGCCGGCGCGTCGGGGCTCCGGTGCGACTTCACCTGGTGCCACCGCCACCAGCCGTAGATGCTGGTGATCACGAAGAACACCTGTCGCCCGGCCTGACCGAAGAGCGGCTGCTGCGCGTCCTGCTCGAAGGTCGCGGCGATGAAGACGCTGAACAGCAGGACGTTGCCGATGATGCCCACCGGCCACGTCCAGACGCGACGGCGCAGTCCGCCGATCGCGGACGCGAAGCCGAACCCGTTGCCGAGGATCTCGCGCCAGGTGATCGGGTGCCCGGCGATGGTGACCTGGGCGTCGTAGAGCCACTGCAGGATGTTCATCGGACGATCGCCTCCCGCAGCTCCAGCTGGCGCGCGACGTACTTCCCGATCACGTCGACCTCGAGGTTGACCGGGTCGCCCGGCTCGCGGAAGCCGAGCGTCGTACGCCGCAGGGTCTCGGGGATCAGGCTCACCGTGAACTCGTCCTCGCCGGCCTCGACCACGGTCAGGCTCACCCCGTCGACGGTGACCGAGCCCTGGTCGACGAGGTAGGGCGCGAGCTCGCGTGGCATCGCGACCGTGACGACGTCCCAGTGCTCGCCCGGCTCACGGCGTACGACGTGCCCGACGGCGTCGACGTGGCCCTGCACCAGGTGCCCGCCGAGGCGGGTGCCCGCGGTGACCGCGCGCTCGAGGTTGACCCGGTCGCCCGCGGCCAGCACTCCGAGCCCGGTCCTGGCCAGGGTCTCCGCCATCACGTCCGCGGTCCACGTCGCCTCCGTGCGCTCCGCCACCGTCAGGCAGCAGCCGTTGACGGAGATCGAGTCACCCGAGCCGGTGTCCTCGAGCACGGTGGCCGCCCGCACGGTCAGACGGACGGCGTCCGACTGCCGCTCGAGGGCCTCCACGGTGCCGAGCTCCTCGACGATCCCGGTGAACAATTCAGTCTCCTTCCGACCGGGCCGCGGCCCGGCTCATGGTGATCCGTACGTTGACGTCGTCCCCGTCGTTCAGCGGCTCCAGGACGGTCACCCCGGTGACCGGGAGGTGGAGCGCCGCGGAGATCGTGGTGATTCCCAGGTCGCCGACCGCCGAGAGCCCGGCGCCCAGCACCATCGGCGCGAGGTAGGCGACGACCTCGTCGACGAGGTCGGCCGACACGAACGCCGCGGCGAGCGTCGGCCCGCCCTCGAGGAGGACGTGCTGGCGGTCGCGGGCGAAGAGCTCCTTGAGGGCCGACTCGGGGTCGCGGGTGCGTAGCCGGACGGTCTCGGCCGCGCTGTCGAAGACCCGGCGGTCCGGATCGAGGTCGCGCTCCCCCATCACCGCCCGCAGGGGCTGGACGGGCAGGGGCCGGCCCTGCGGATCTCGGGCGGTGAGGTGAGGGTCGTCGACCGCCACGGTGTTGGTGCCGACCAGCATCACGTCGCAGACCGTGCGGAGCCGGTGGCTGTCCAGGCGAGCGGCCGGGCTGGACACCCAGCGGCTGCTGCCGTCGACGGCCGCGATCCTCCCGTCGAGGGTGGTCGCCACCTTCCAGGTCACGAACGGGCGACCGTGCTCGACCGCGAAGGTCCACACCTGGTTCAGGGCCCGAGCCTCGTCGGCGAGCAGGCCGGTCTCGACGTCGACGTCGGCGGCCCGCAGCGACTCGGCGCCGCCGACGGCGACCGGGTTGGTGTCGCGCTGGGCCACGACCACGCGGCGTACCCCGGCCGCGATCAGCGCCTGGGCACACGGTCCGGTGCGTCCGGTGTGGTTGCAGGGCTCGAGGGTCACCACGGCGGTGGTGCCCCGCGCGGAGTCGCCGGCCCGGGTGAGGGCGTCGACCTCGGCGTGAGGATGACCGGCGCCCCGGTGGAAGCCCTCGGCCACGGTGCGCCCGGCGGCGTCGATGAGGACGCATCCCACCCGCGGGTTGGGTCCGAGGGGTACGCCGGGACTCGCGGCCAGCTCCAGGGCGCGGCGCATCGCCGATCGCTCCGTGTCGCTGAAGGTCATCGCGTCCCTCGGGTCCGGTCGCGGACTCCGGGGCCGCACTCGTGGCCGAAACCGCTCGACCACGGAGGTCGAGCCGGGCCATGAGTGTGCGTGCGCTTCCCATCCGGACTTTGACCGTCGGTCCAGGAGTTCCACCTGGTCAACCGGTCACTGGCTGCGACCGGGTCGCGGACTTTCACCGCCGGTGCGGAGTTCCACCGCCCCCAGAGCACGCGAGCACATGGGCTCTTGCAGCAGCCAGCCTACAGCCAGCCCCCTCACGGGGCTCGGCGGGCCCCACGCCGCACGCAGCGGCTACGGGGCCGTGGGGGCGAAGGGACGGAGCTCCTCCTCCGCGCCGTGCACGATGACGCAGCACGACTCCGGCACCTCACGCCAGGCACCCTGGAGATCCCCCAGGGGCTCGGACACCACGAGTCGAGCATCGCCGGAGAGCTCCTGCAGGACGGGGTTGTCGGGGTACTGGTCGCGCAACGTCGAGACGTCGGCGCTGTGGAACAGCGACCGCGACGCGTGGGCGCTGGAGTAGCGGAAGGCCCAGGTCGTGTCACCGTCGGTGGTCGCCACGGTCATCTGGACCGGCTCCGGGATCCCGTGCCGTTGTGCGATCTGCTCGACCAGCCCGACGGCTCGGGCGACCGCGGTCGGCGGGTCGTCCTCCAGGCCGAACGTGAGCGCGAGGAAGAACAGCATCTCCGAGTCGGTGGACCCCTCGATCTCGGAGAACAGGGCCGGGTCGACCGCGAAGGCGAGGTCCCGCTTCATCGTCGGGAAGCCCATGAGAGCACCGTTGTGCATCCAGAGGCGGCTCCCGTGCCGGAACGGGTGGCAGTTGGTCTGCTGCACCGGGGACCCGGTCGAGGCCCGGATGTGGGCGAACACCCGCCTCGAGTGGGCGAGGGCCGAGAGCTCACGGAGGTTGCGATCGTTCCAGGCGGGTTCGGTGCTGCGGAAGACGCCGGGCGTCTCCTCGGCGCCGTACCACCCGACCCCGAAGCCGTCGCCGTTCGTGGTGGTGGCGCCGAGCCTCGAGTGCTGGCTCTGGATCACCAGCGAGTTCTCCGGGGTGAACAGCAGATCCTCCAGGCGCACGGGTGCACCGGAGTAGGCGACCCAACGGCACATGGAGGGCTTCCTGTCGTCGTCCGGATCGGCGAGTCGGCCGGCTCGCCGGTTCAGTCACCGGCGAGGTCCCGCACCACGCCGACGACGTCGACCACGCTCACGGGTGAGCGTGGTCGTGTCGGCTCCCGTAGCCCTGCAGGAACAGCGCCTCGGCGAGAGCCATCGAGGCGATCTCGTGCGGGTCCACGCTCTCGTTGGGGGCGTGGATGAGGCACTGCGGCTCCTCGACCCCCATCAGGATCATCTCCGCGTCCGGGTAGGTGTCGGCGAAGACGTTGCAGAGCGGGATCGACCCGCCCTGGCCGAGAGCGGCCATCGGTCGCCCGTACGCCTCCTGCATGGCGTCGTCGATCGCTCGGAAGGCGGGGCCGTCGGTGACGGCGCGGAACGGCGCGCCGATCGCCTCGGTCTCGACGCCCACCGTCACCCCCCACGGCGCGACCGAGCGGAGCTGCTCGACCAGGGCGCTCAGCGCCTCGTCGGGGGTCGTCCCCGGCGGGATCCGGAGGTTGAGCCGGGCCGCCGCGGTCGGGGTGATCGACGAGGCCGAGCCGACGACCGGCGCACAGTCGATGCCGAGGATGGTGAGCGCCGGACGCGCCCAGAGCATGTCCGACACGGTTCCGCTGCCGACGAGTGACGCACCGTCGACGACACCGGCATCGGTCCGGAACTGTTCGGGCGGGTACGGCTGACCGGTCCACGTCTGGGTGTTGTCGAGCCCCTTGATGGTGGTGTTGCCCTCGCGGTCGCGGAGCGTGGCCAGCATCGCCACGAGCGCGGCGAGCGCGTCGGGTGCAGCGCCGCCGAACATGCCGGAGTGGAGCTCGCCCGCGAGCGCCTCGACGGTGACGACCACGTTGACCATGCCGCGCAGGCTCACGGTCGCGGCGGGGACCCCTACCGCGGCGTTCCCGGTGTCACAGACCAGGATCGCGTCGGCGCGCAGCAGGTCGGCGTGGTCCACGACGAACGCCTCGAGCCCGCCGGTGCCCTGCTCCTCGGAGCCCTCGACGACGAGCTTCAGGTTGACCCCCACCTGCTCACCGAGGGCCCGCAGAGCCACCAGGTGCATCACGATGTTGCCCTTGCAGTCCGCGGCTCCTCGGCCGAACCAGCGTCCGTCCACCTCGGTCAGCTCGAACGGCGGCGTGTGCCAGGCGTCCTCCTCGAGGGGAGGCTGGACGTCGTAGTGCGCGTACAGCAGGACCGTCGGTGCTGCGGGATCGGTCCCGGCGCGGGAGCCGACCACGGCCCGGCTGCCGTCGGCGGTCTCCTCGAGGTGGGCGTCGGTGAACCCGATCTCGGCGAACCGGTCGAGGACCCACTGGGCGGTGCGCTCGCACTCCTCCGGCGGGAACTGCCGGGGGTCCGCCACCGACTTCATGGCGACGAGCTCGGCGAGCTCGGTGCGCGCCTGGGGCATCAGCTCGGCGATCCGCCCCCGCAGATCCACGTCACTCACTGCGCACTCACTGCGCCACGTCGCCGGACTTCAGCTTGTCCACGAAGCTCTGCATGCTCGGCAGCTCCTCCGGACAGTAGATCTTGAGGATCAGCAGCTGGCCGGCGAGGTACCGCCGGTCGAAGATCACCGGCCGCATGCCCGGACCCGCTGCGCCGTTCGACATCACCGACTTGAGCGTGGCCCGACTCAGCGCGTCGTTCGGGTCGTCGCACGTGGCTCCCCCGTCACTCCCGAGGACACGGACCACTTCGTCGCGCGGCGGAGCCGGCACACCCACCGTCTCGAGGGCCGCGATGTACTGGTCGGCCTTGGCCTCGGCCTCCTTGGTCTCCTTCGCGGAGTCGAACAGGACCAGCCCCAGGACCACGAGCACGATGCTGATCGCACCGACGACGATGTAGATCCAGGTCCGCTCGCGGGGGCTCTGGCTCTCCTCCGGCGTGCTCATGACGGGACCACCTCCCCGGAGTCAGGCTGCTTCCACGAGGGCTTGCGGAGCCGGTAGAAGATGAACGGCACGAGCAGCCCGAGCCCGAGGGCGCCGCCGCCCACGATCGCGAAGTACACAGCGGGGTTGCCGGAGGCGAACTGCGAGGGCGGGATGAACCCGACCAGGAGCGCCGCCAGCGAGGCCGCGAAACCGACGCCGCACATGCCGATCAGCATGGGTGCGCGGTACCCGCGTGGATGGTCGGGATCCTTGCGGCGCAGCTGGATCGCGGCCACGAACATCAGCAGGTACATCATCAGGTACACCTGGGTCGTGATCACCGAGAAGATCCAGTAGGCGCTGGACACGTCCGGGATCAACGCGTACGCCAGACCGATCAGGGTGGTCACGATGCCCTGGACGACCAGGATGTTCTGCTGCACGCCGTTCTTGTTCAGGCGCTGCAGGAACGGCGGGAGGTACCCCTCCTGGCGCGAGATGAGCAACAGACCCTTGGAGGGCCCGGCCAGCCAGGTCAGCATGCCGCCGAGCGAGGCCATCACCAGCATGATCCCGACGATCGGCGTCAGCCACTGGGTGCCGAAGTTGGCGAACACGGCGTCGAACGCCTGCATCACTCCGGCGGTGAGGGACAGCTCCTTGGCGGGCACCACCCAGCTGATCGCCAGCGCCGGCAGGATGAAGATCGCGAGCACCAGACCCATCGCGAGGAACATCGACTTGGGGAACTCCTTCCCCGGGTTCCTCAAGGACGACACGTGGACGGCGTTCATCTCCATGCCGGAGTACGACAGGAAGTTGTTCACGATCAGCACGAGGCTGGACAGTCCGGCCCACGCCGGCAGCAGGTGACTGGAATCCATCGGGGCCGCAGAGGGGTTGCCCTGCCCCAGGAAGACGATGCCGAGCACCACCAGCACGACGCCCGGGATCAGGGTGCCGATGATCAGCCCACCACTGGCCAGCCCCGCCACTCCGGTCGTGCCTCGCGAGGAGATCCACACGCCGGACCAGTAGACGACGATGATCACCGCGGCGGTCCACACGCCGCTGCTGGCCAGCTCGGGGTTGAACACGTAGGCGAGCGTGCTCGCGACGAACCCCAGCAGGCTGGGGTAGTAGAAGATCGTCATCGCGAACTGGCACCACACGGCCAAGAACCCCATCGGCTTGGAGATGCCCTCCGAGACCCACCGGTAGACGCCACCCTCCCAGCCCGACGCCAGCTCTGCCGACACCAGCGACGTCGGCAGCAGGAACACGACCGCGGGCAGCAGGTACAGGAAGACGCACGCCAGGCCGTAGACCGCCATCGTCGGCGCGGCCCGCAGGCTCGCCACGGAGCTCGTGGTCATCATCGCCAGAGCGACCCACGAGATCCACTGCTTGGCCTCCACCCGGGATCGAGCGGTGGGGACCGCGGCAGCGCCGTCGGCGGGTACGTCGGCGGTACTCATGCTGTGCCTCGGTACGTCGAGCTACTGAACATCTCCGCCTCCATCGGGCCGGACCACGAGATCACGCCGAGGTTAGGGACGGCCCGGGGCGAACGGGTTCACCCGCAACGGGTGATCTGCTGATCCGGGTCGGGCGGAGGAACGACGGAGGCGGCGGAGCCCCGAACACCCCCCGGGGAGGGCGTTCGGTCACTCGACGACGCGGAGGTCGCGTCGGGTGTTGTTCAGCCGCTCACCGCCCGACTCGGTGACCGTGACGATGTCCTCGATCCGGACACCGAACTCCCCGGGCAGATAGATGCCCGGCTCGACCGAGAAGCACATCCCCGGGACCAGCGGCTGCTCCTCGCCCTCGATCATGTACGGCGGCTCGTGCGTCGTCGTGCCGATGCCGTGGCCGGTGCGATGGATGAACCGCTCGCCGTACCCGGCGTCCGTGATCACCTTCCGGGCCGCCCGGTCGATCTCCTGGCAGGCGACACCCGGCCGGACCGACTCGACGCCTGCTTGCTGCGCACGCCGCACGACCTCGTGCACCTCGCTCACCAGGGCCGACGGCTCACCGACACAGACTGTGCGGCTCGTGTCCGAGCCGTAGCCGTACATGAGGCCGCCGAAGTCGAGCACGACCGCATCGCCGGGCTCGATGGTCCGGTCGCCGGCCTCGTGATGCGGGTTCGCGCCGTTCGGGCCGGAGCCGACGACGGTGAAGTCGACCTGCTCGTGCCCGAACTCGCGCAGCATCCGGGCCAGGTCTGCCGCGACGTCGGTCTCCTTCCGGCCGGCGAAGCGCACTCCGAGGATCTGCTCGTACGTCGCATCCGCGGCGGCACCCGCCGCCCTCAGCCGGGCCAGCTCGTTGTCGTCCTTGACCGCCCGCAGCATCGGCAGGCTCTGCGTCAGCGAACGGTACGACGAGCCGGGCACGGCATCCTGCAGCCCGAGCAGGTGCAGGGCCCAGGCCGAGTCCGAGATCGCCATGGTGGCGCCCGCGTACAGGTAGGCGCCCGCCCTCGCGAACGGGTCCTCGCCGTCGGCCCAGTCCACGATCGAGAGGCTCGGAGCCCCCACGGCCGCCTCGGCGTCCGGTCGCTCCAGGGTCGGCACCAACAGCGTCGGATCCTGGTCGTGGCGGAGAACCAGCACGGTCAGCCGCTCGGTGATCGCCGTGGGCTGGTAGCCGGTGAGCCACACCAGCTCCGGCCCCGGGGTGACCAGGATCCCGTCCAGCTCCGCACGTGCGGCATCGGCCAGGACACGGCGCATCCGCGCTGCGAAGTCCTCGTTCGTGAACGGCGCCGGTGGCGCCGGCTGGGTCGTGGTCATCGCGTCCTCCTCGGGCCCTTCCTACGCTGGTCGGCGACGATGGTGCAGTCATCACCCGCTGGGGGTGACGGGTGTCCGCTCAGGCGTCCGCGGTGACGTCTCGCCCGGTGGTGGCGGAGGTCGGGAGCGTGTGGGTATGTGCCGCCGCCGCCGCCGCTGCGTCGTCCAGCGTCCCGACCGGCGCGCGGTGCCTGCCCATGACGACCGCCATCAGGACGCCCAGGAAGCTGAAGATCGCCATCATCCAGGCGGCCGCGGCCAGTCCGGACGCGAGCGCCTCGCCCGGCGACGCTCCGGCGGCGGTCCGGTCGTCGATCCGGGTGCCGTAGATCGTGGCGGCCAGCGCCGTCGCGACCGCCGCTCCCACGTACCGCGCCATGTTGGAGACGCCGGAGGCGCCCCCGACCTGGTTCTCGGGTACGGCCGCGGTCGCCGCCGAGGACGACGGACCGTTCGACAGGCCCATCCCGACGGCGATGGCGATCAGCGGAAGCAGGAAGGCGGCGTACTTCCACGAGTCGTCCACGAAGCCCACGACCACGAACCCCGCCGTGGTCAGGGCGAACCCGATGCCGACCGTCTGCCGCCCCCCGAACCTCGCGGCCAGGCGTGGCACCAAGGGGGCCACCACGACCAGTCCGACCGTCGCCGGCAGCGTGGCCAGCCCCGCCTGGAGCGGGCTGAAGTCGAGCACCGCGGGGTTCTGGAAGTACAGGCTCAGCAAGTACATCAGCCCGTTGATGGTGCCGGCGCCGATGAGGATCGCCACCGTCGAGCCGACGAGGACCCGGTTGCGGAGCAGCGCCAGGTCGAGCAGCGGCACGGCGACCCTCCTCTCGACGGCGATGAACCCGAACCCGGCCGCGACCGAGATCGCGAAGCACCCGAGGGTGGCCACGGAGAGCCATCCCCACTCGCCGCTCTTCGAGACGCCGAGGATCAGAGGCGTCAGCGTGAGCGCGACGAGCACCGTGCCCGCGAGATCGATCGATCGGGGTCGGTCGGGGTCGCGCGACTCCGTCACCGTCGCGAAGGTCAACACCATGCAGACCACGGCCACCGCGGCGTCGATCCAGAACAGACCCTGCCACCCGGTGATGTCGACGAGCACGCCGCCCAGGAGCGGGCCCGCCGCCGCGCCCACTGCGGCCGCGGCTCCCCAGAGCGACACGGCCCGCAGCTGGGCCGCACCCTCGTTCGCGACGGAGAGCAGGCTCAGGCCACAGGCCAGGATGGTCGCCCCCGCGGCCCCCTGGATGACCCGGCCGGCGATCACCATGCCGCCGGATCCGGCCAGGGCGATCAGCACGCACGACGCCACGAACAGCAGAAGCCCGAGCTGGAAGACCCGCTTGCGGCCGAACACGTCACCCAGCGAGCCGGAGGTCACGATGACCGCGGCTCCTACCAGCGAGTAGCCGGTCACCGCCCACTGCAGGGTGGTGACGGAGGTTCCGGTGTCTTCGGAGATGGCGGGGAGGAGGATGCTGACGGCCGAGGTGTTCGCGTTCACCACGAGGGTCGAGATGCAGGTGACCGCGAGCACCCCGCGCGCCGCCCGGGTCCTGGCCTGCGCCACCTCACTCATCGGGGCTTCCTTCCGCCTTCCGCCGCACCGGCGCAGCCCGGCGACGGTACGTCGGAGGGCCCGGGCAGGCCTCACCCCTTATGGGCGATGCCCGCAATCCCGGCCTGGGCGAACATGTCGCTCACGCCCCGCTGTGCGATCCGAACCGGCGCCGTCGAGGGCCAGGTGGGCGCATGAGCAGACTCTCGGTGCCCCGGTAGGACAGGGCGATGGCTGAGCGGAGCGAGGTCTACCAGACCCTCGATCTGGCGTTGCGGATCGGTGAGGTCCTGCTGTCGTCCGGTGCCGGGGCGGCCGACGTGACGGCCACCATGCTGGCCGTGACCGACTCCTGCGGCGTTCGCCAGGTCTCGGCAGACGTGACGTTCGTCGACCTGGCCCTGCGCCACCAGCCGACGAGCGACGAACCCGACGCGATCCAGATGCGGCGGGTGAACCGGCGCCCGGTCGACTACGCGGACCTGATCGAGGTCAACCGGACGGTGGACGACCTCGTGGCCGGTGACATCACCCGAAGCGAGGCGCGGGACCAGGTGGCCCGCACCCTGTCCACCGGGCATTCCCGGCGTCGGTGGGCGGTGACGCTCGGCTGGGGCCTGATGGGGACCGGGGTGGCGCTCACCCTGGGTGGCGACGTCGTGGTGTGCCTGCTCGCGTTCATCGCCGCGTGCGCGATCGACGGGACGCAGCTGCTCCTCCCGCAGCACCGCATTCCGACGTTCTACCAGCAGGCGGCGGGTGGCTTCGTCGCGACCATGATCGCGGTCACCGCGTCCGCCACACGGGTGGAGGTGAACCCGTCCCGCGTGGTCACCGCGGGGATCGTGATGCTGCTTGCCGGGGTCGGCATCATGGGCGCGACGCAGGACGCGCTCACCGGTTTCCCGGTCACCGCGAGCGCACGGCTGATCGACGCCGTGCTGAACACCGCCGGCATCATCGCCGGCGTCGCCGCAGGGCTCACGGCGGGAGACCTGTTCGGTGTGGGCCTGGTCTCCCTCAAGCCCGGGGCGGCCGGCCTGGCGGAGGTGGGGGCCACGGTGCTGGGCGCCGCCCTGGCCGCGGCGGGCTTCGCGTTCGCGTCGTACGCACCGCTGCGTGCTCTGGTGGCGGTGGCCGTGGTCGGCGCGCTCGGGCAGGCGGTCCTGTGGAGCGTCAACACGTCCGATGTCGGCCGGACCTGGGGCGCTGCGGTCGCCGCCGTCACCATCGGTGCCGTCTCCCACCTCGTCGCGAGCCGGTTCCGGGTCCCGCCGCTGGTCGTCGTGGTCCCCGCGATCGTGCCACTTCTGCCGGGGCTCGACATCTACCGAGGGCTGGCACTCCTGGCCGAGGGCAAGGACGGAGTGCTCCAGCTGGCCTCCGCGCTGGCCACCGCGCTCGCGCTCGCGGCCGGCGTGATCCTCGGCCAGTACCTCGCACAGCCGCTCAAGCGTGAGGCCCGCCGCCTGGAGACCCGCCTGTCCGGCCCACGCATGGTCGGTCCCTTCCGGCGGAGGGGTTCCGGCTCCTAGGAGAGCGGGCCTCCGTGAGGGCCAGGTCGGCGACCGGTGGCACCTCCGGAACGTACGTGGTCGTCAGCCCGCGCTCGCGGTCGCCCTGTCGCGGAGCGCCCGGACCATGGCGTCGGGGTCATCTGCGTCGAAGACCGCCGAGCCGGCCACGAACACGTCGGCGCCCGCCTCGGCGCAACGCTCGATGGTCTCGAGAGAGACTCCGCCGTCGACCTGGAGCCAGGTCTCCACGCCGTGCTTGTCCATGAGCTCGCGGGCCCGGCGGATCTTGGGCAGGCAGACGTCGAGGAACTTCTGTCCACCGAACCCGGGTTCGACGGTCATCACCAGGATCATGTCCAGCTCCGGGAGCAGGTCCTCGTACGGCTCGATCGGGGTCGCCGGCCTGAGCGCCATGCTGGCGCGCGCGCCGAGAGCCCGGATCTCGCGCGCGAGCCGGACCGGTGCCGCGGCCGCCTCCACGTGGAACGTCACGCTGGCCGCCCCCGCCTCCACGTAGGCCGGCGCGAGGCGGTCGACGTCGGTGATCATCAGGTGGGCGTCCATGGGGAGGTCGGTTCCGCGTCCGATGGCGGCGATCATGGAGGGGCCGAAGGTCAGGTTCGGAACGAAGTGGTTGTCCATCACGTCGAGGTGCACCCAGTCGGCACTCGGGATGCGCGCGATCTCGGCGCCCAGCGCCGCGAAGTCGGCGGTGGTGATGCTCGGCGTGATCTGGATGCCCACGGAGGCAGCCTAGGCGGTGACCAGCTTGTCGAGCCGGGTACGCAGCGCACCCACCCGGTGCGCGTTCCCGTGCAGGCCGATGTAGCGCTCGCCGTACGTCGCGAGGAGGGCGTCGTCGAGCCGGCGTACGGCACCCGGTGGGTAGCGGTAGTCCATCCGCTCGAGGATGGCCGCCTCGTCGGTGGACCGCAGCACCTCGCCCAGCTCGTCGAGCGAGGTGATGCCCAGCTCCAGCAGCAGGCCGGACACCCAGGCGTAGTGGTCGCTCCGGGACCAGCCGGCGTCGGCGTACTGACCGGCGAGGAACGCGGCGAGCTCGCGCGCGTCGAGGCGCGGGTCCTCGTCGGACGTGGACGCGGGATGGCCGGTGTGCGTGGGCGCCCCGCGGAGCCGGTCGCGGATCGTGGCGAACTCCTGGTCCGCCAGCTCCAGCAGCCCCGCCGCCAGGGTGAAGCGTCGGTCGAAGTCGTGCGCGTGCTCGGGAGGGACCGTGCCCTTGTAGCGGATGTCGTGCTCGAACTCGGCCCAGGCGTGCTGGAGCACCGTGCGGATCTGCACCTGGACGTTGCGGCCGCGCAGATGGGCGTACCCCGGCTGGCCCTCGCGCGCCGAGTCGAGCGTGATCTGCACATGACGGCTCGCGTAGCCGAACCGTCCCTCGCTGGCGGTCTCACGTCCGAGGTCGCGGTCGTCGGTGACGACCACCTGGTCGGCCAACAGATCGGCGACCGCCGCGACGTCTGCCCGCACGTAGGTGATGACACGCACGCCGAGCTGGTCACCGATCTCGCGCAGGGGGTCGGCGTAGAGCCGCACGCCGTCGGCGGTGCGGACGGCCTTCTCCGCGAACGACGCGACGCTCTTCGTCCGGCCGGAGACGCTGAGGTAGTTGATGCCGGCCTCGTCGAGGAGGCCCGTCACCAGCTCGACGGCCTCCGCCCCGGCGAGCACGAGGTCGTCGTGACCGGCGGCGAACGCAGCGACCGCCGCCTGCGCCGGGTCTGCCGGGTCGACCTGGTCGGGAGTCGCTCGGGCGTCAGCCATCGCCGCCCGCCGGATCGATCAACGAGTCGTCGTACGCCGCGGTCAGGTCTCCCCCGGTGGCACCGGTGTTCACCGTGCCCGCGGGCTCGATCAGCATCGCGGCGACGTCACCCTCGGCGACCGGACGGTGCTCGACGCCGCGGGGCACGACGTACAGCTGGCCCGGCCCGAGCGTGACGCTGCGCTCGCCGGGGTCGCGGAGCTGGATCGTCAGACGGCCCTCGAGGACGAGGAAGAGCTCGTCGGTGTCGGCGTGGTCGTGCCAGACGAACTCTCCCTTGATCTTGACCAGCTTGATCTCGTAGTCGTTGAGCCGGGCCACGACCTTGGGTGACCAGTGCTCGGAGAAGAGCGCCAGCTTGTCGGCGAGGTCGATCGGGTTCTTCATGCCTCCTCCTGCACCGGATCCTCGCCGTCTCCCCGGCCCGTGGTCGAGGTGAGGCCGTTCGCCTCGTCGCGGTCCGCCCACTCCCGCAGCGGCTCGAGGTCGAAGACGTGGTCGTCGATGTCCTCGTGCAGGTCACCGATCTCGGAGAAGCGACCGGGGACCGTGAAGATCGTGAAGTCGTGCGGGTCGACGTCGTCGATCTCGTCCCAACGCACCGGCGTCGAGACGCGGGCGTCCTGGAACCCCCGCACCGAGTACGCCGCGGCGATGGTGTGGTCGCGGGCGTTCTGGTTGTAGTCGACGAAGAGATGGTGGGGGTCGCGGTCCTTGCGCCACCACAGCGTCGTCACGTCCTCGGGCATCCGGCGCTCGACCTCGCGCGCGAACGCCAGCGCGGCCCGTCGTACCTCCCGGTGGCCGTGCTCCGCCCGGACGCGCACGTAGACGTGCAGGCCCTTGCCGCCGCTGGTCTTCGGATACCCGACCGCCCCGAGCTCGTCGAGGATCTCGTGCACGGTGCCGGCCACGCGCTGGACCTGGGAGAACTCGCTCAGCGGCCCGGGGTCGAGGTCGATCCGCCACTCGTCGGGCTTCTCCGGGTCCTCGCGGCGGCTGTTCCACGGGTGGAACTCGACCGTCGACATCTGCACGGCCCAGACGACGGCACCGAGCTCGGTGACACAGAGCTCGTCGGCGGTGCGGTTCCAGCGCGGGAAGTGGAGCCGGACGGTCTCGACCCAGTCGGGTGCGCCGGACGGGATCCGCTTCTGGTGGACCTTCTCGCCCGACAGACCGGTCGGGAACCGGTGGAGCATCGTGGGCCGCTCGAACAGCGCGTTCACGATGCCGGGACCCACGGCGAGGTAGTACTCGACGAGGTCGAGCTTGGTCGCACCGCTCCCCGGGAAGTAGACGCGGTCGGGGTTGGTCACCTTGACCACCCGGTTGTCGACCTCGATCTCGACGAACGGCGACGCCATGCGGTCACCGTAGCCTCGGCCGCGACGCGCCCGCCGCACGAGACGCCCGAGTGACGGTCAGGAGCGCCGGAGCAGGGCCAGGAACATCGCGTCGGTGCGGTGACGGTGCGGCCAGAGCTGCGCGGTGCCGGCGAGCGGCCCCCGGCAGTCCGGTACGTCGGCACGCAGTCCCGAGGCCCGGGTGAGCAGGGCTGTCGTGTCGCCCAGCCTCACGTCGTCGCGCGCCACCAGCACCGAGCCGAGCACGTCCCTGGTCTCGGCCAGGACGGGTGAGCACGTCGCGTAGAGCACCACCCCGCCGGGACGGGCCAGGTCGAGGGCCCGGTCGAGCAGGGCGCGCTGGAGCGGGACCAGGTCGCGCAGGTCCGCGCGGCGACGTCGCCAGCGGGCCTCGGGCCGTCGACGCAGTGCACCGAGGCCGGTGCACGGGGCGTCGACGAGGACCCGGTCGAACGACCCGGGCGGCCACGGTGGCGAGGTCCCGTCCTCGACGGTCACGGCCTCGACGCCCGGGGTGTCGCCGAGCGCGCGTCGTACCAGGTCGGCGCGGTGCGGCTGGAGCTCGTTGGCGACCAGCCGGGCCCCGCGTGCGTCCGCGAGGGCGGCGAGCAGAGCGGCCTTCCCGCCCGGGCCGGCGCACAGGTCGAGCCACCGGACGTCGGAGCCGTCGAGCAGAGCCGCGGCCAGCGCGTGGGCGACGAGCTGCGACCCCTCGTCCTGCACGCCGGCACCGCCGTGGGCCACCGCCGGTACGTCGGAGGGGTTGCCCCCCGGCGACACGACGCCGTACGGCGAGAACGGCGTGGGCTCACCGGGGAGCTCCGCGACCGTGCTGCGACCCGGGCGCGCGACGAGGGTGACCGCGGGCGGCTCGTTGTCCGCGGTCAGCAGGGCGTCGAGCTCGTCGTCACCGACCGCCTCGCCGAGCAGGTCGACCACCCACTGCGGGTGGGAGAACCGGGTCGCCCGGTCCGCGTCCAGGCGGGTCAGCCAGGACTCGAGATCGTGGGCCGACACCCGGCGCAGCACCGCGTTGGTGAAGCCGGCGGCACCCGGACCGGCCTCGGCACGCGCCAGGTCCACGCTGGTGCTGATCGCCGCGTGGGCCGCGACCCGCATGCCGAGCAGCTGGTGGCACCCCAGGCGGAGGACGTCGAGCACCTTCGCCGGGGTACTCGGCAGCGGCCGGTCGGTGCAGGCGGCCAGGATCGCGTCGTAGGTGCCCTGGCGCCGGATCGTCCCGGAGGCCAGCTCCGTGGTGAATGCCGCGTCCCGCCCGGAGAGGCGGTGCTTGCCCAGCTGGTGGGGCAGGACCAGATTGGTGTAGGCGTCCTTCACCCGGACCGCCTTGAGCACCTCGAACGCCGCGCGCCGGGCCGGATCGGGCGGGCTCACAGCTCGCCGGCCAGGAACTTCTTCGCCAGCGACCTCGGCGCCACGGCCAGCCACGCGTCGGTGAGCACCTCACGGAGCTCGTCGACGTCGAGCTCGGCGATCCGACCCTGCTGGAGCAGCACGGCGTTGAAGTTGCGGAAGTGGTCGATGGTGAAGAACGGGCCGTCCGCCTCGACCAGGGCCGCCTTGTCCTCCGCGTTCGCGGTGCGGATCACGAGCAGGTCCTGGTACTCCTCCCCCGTCCGGGGGTCGATCGCGTCGTGCCGCGGAGCACGCGCCAGCACGAAGCCCCGGGGCTTCGGGTTCTGCTTGACCAGGTACGTCGGACGGTCGCCCCACGACGTGCCCAGCTCGACCTCGGGCAGCGCGCTGCAGATCGCGTGCACATCGGCGATCCTGGCTCGGCGGCTCACTCCAGCACCTCCCCACCCGACCACCGCAGCCCGCGGGCCCAGTCCGCCGCGGGCATCGGCCGCTTGCCGACCGCCTGGACGTCGCCGAGCCGCAGAGCGGCGGTGCCGGTGCCCACGACGACGACGTTCTTCCCGGCCACGAGCTCACCCGGCGGCAGCCGGCCGTCGGCGGGTGAGAGGGGCCCGAGCTTCAGCCTCTCGCCGGCGTACGTCGTCCACGCGCCCGGTGCGGGCGTACAGGCCCGGACCTGCCGGTCGATCGCCGCCGCGGTCTGCGTCCAGTCCACCCGCGCGTCGTCGACGCTGACCTTGGGGGCCAGCGACACGCCATCGTTCTCCTGGGGGCGCGCCTCGAGCGAGCCGTCGGCGATGCCGTCGAGCGTGGCCGCCAGGAGCCCGGCGCCGCCCTCGGCCAGCCGCGCGAGCAGCTCGCCGGCGGTGTCCCGGGGCCGGATCGTCTCGGTCATCACGCCGTACGTCGGGCCCGCGTCGAGCTCCCTGACGATGCGGAACGTCGTCGCGCCGGTGACGTCGTCGCCGGCCCAGATCGAGCGTTGGACCGGAGCGGCGCCGCGCCACGCGGGGAGCAGCGAGAAGTGCAGGTTGATCCAGCCGTGACGCGGGATCTCGAGCGCCGCCTCCGGGAGCAGGGCCCCGTAGGCGACGACCGCGCAGGCGTCCGGCTCGAGGGCTCGCAGCCGGTCCTGGAACCCCGGGTCGCGCGGGTGCGCCGGCTTGAGGACGGGTACGCCGAGCGCACCGGCCGCCTCCGCCACGGGCGAGGCACTGAGCCGGCGACCGCGACCGGTCGGCGCGTCGGGTCGGGTGACGACCCCCACCAGCTCGTGCGCGGACGCGGCAACAGCACGCAACGACGGCAGTGCCACCTCGGGGGTGCCGGCGAAGACCACCCTCATCCGGCCCTCATATCGCCAGGCCCCTGGTCGGGTGCGGCGAGACCTTGATCGTCGGTGACCCGGAGAGCCCGAACCACTCCGACTCCCGGATCTCCTTCATCGCCTGCTTGCGCAGCTCGGGTGTCAGCCGGTCGACGAACAGCACGCCGTCGAGGTGGTCCGTCTCGTGCTGGATCGCCCGCGCGAGCAGCTCGCTGCCCTCGATCGTCACCGGCTCGCCGTGCCTGTCGAAGCCCCTCGCCACCACCGAAAGCGCCCGGCGGCAGTCGATGGTCAGGCCCGGGATCGACAGACAGCCCTCGTCGCCGTCCTGGGTCTCGTCGGAGAGGTCGAGCACCGGGTTCACCAGGTGGCCGACCTCACCCTCGACGTTCCAGGTGAACACGCGCAGGCCGACGCCGATCTGGGGCGCCGCCAGGCCCGCTCCGGGCGCGTCCAGCATCGTGTCGGTGAGGTCCTGGACGAGGCGGTGGAGCTCCTTGTCGAAGTCCACGACCTCGAGCGCGGTGGTGCGCAGGATCGGGTCCCCGAAGAGGCGGATCGGCTGGATGGCCACGCGCCGAGTCTAGGAGCGCGCTCGGGCGGAGCAGGTGTCGCCGGGGAGCAGCACCGCGGCGGCCACGTCGTACGTCGTCCCGCCCTGGCGGTAGAACGTCTCCTCGCGGGTGGTCAGAGACCGCACGACGGCCGGGTCGTCCACCACCGAGCAGGAGCCGATGCCGGCGAGCCGGACCCGCGCGCGAGCGGGCCAGGGGGCCACAGCGCCGTCCGGCTCGGCCGTCTCGGGCACGGGGGTGGCCATGACCCGCCGCAGCACCACGTCGTCGTGGCCGAACAGCATCGGACGTCCCTGCGATCCGAGGATTCCCATCCGCGTACGATCTCAGCCATGTCAGGGGTCGCGGGGAGGATCGCCGAGCTCCGCGACGGCCGCTCAGACCTGTTCCGTCGGGTCTTCCGCTACGGCGCCGGCTCGATCGTGGCCGTGGTCTGCAGCCAGGCGACGTTCCTGGTCCTGTACGGACCGGTCCACGCCTCGACCACCGTCTCGTCCACGCTCGCCTGGCTCGCGGGTGCCGTCCCCAACTACTGGCTCAACCGCTCCTGGACGTGGGGCCGGCGCGGACGGCCGAGCCTGGGCCGCGAGCTGCTGCCGTACGCCGCGATCATCCTCGGCACGCTCGGCCTGGCCATCGTCGCGACGGCGGCGGCCGCGGCCGCGCTCGAGGGCACGTCCCTCTCGGACGCGGCGCGGACGCTGATCGTCGCCGGCACCTACTTCGGCGTGTACGTCGTGATGTTCGTCTTCAGGTTCCTGCTGTTCGACCGCCTGTTCGCACCGGCGGAAGCACCGACGGAAGCACCGATGTAGGCACAGATGTAGGCGCCGACGCAGGCGCCCTCGGAAGCCCTTGACGCACGCGTTCGGACACGGCAACCCGGTGCCGAGGCGGCCGACTGGGTACGGACGGACCGACCCTGACGGGCATTCCTGACCGCGACACGTTAGGTTTCTGCCGTCCGTCTGGTTGTGATGAAGGGAGCCAACGGTGCGTGTTCTCGTGCTCGGCGGCGACGGCTACCTCGGGTGGCCCACCGCGATGAGTCTGTCTGCGCACGGCCACGAGGTCGCCGTCGCCGACAACTACCTGCGCCGGCAGATGGTGACCGAGTCCGGCAGCGACAGCCTCACCCCCATCCTGAACCTCTCGCAGCGGGCCCAGGTCTGGAAGGAGGTGTCGGGTCGGACCATCGACGTCCACCTCATCGACCTGTGCGACTACGACCTGGTCAACCGGGTCTTCCGGGAGTTCCAGCCCCAGGCGGTCGTCCACTACGGCCAGATCCCGTCGGCGCCGTACTCGATGAAGGACCGCCGCCACGCGGTCCTGACCCAGATGAACAACATCGAGAACAACCTCAACGTGATCTTCGCCATCCTGGAGAACGACCCCGACTGCCACCTGGTCAAGCTCGGGACGATGGGTGAGTACGGCTGCCCCAACATCGACATCGAAGAGGGTTTCATCGAGATCGAGCACAGGGGCCGCACGGACACCCTGCCGTTCCCGAAGATGCCGCACAGCTGGTACCACGCCAGCAAGGTCGCCGACTCGACCAACATCCACTTCGCATCCCGGGTCTACGGACTCCGGGCGACCGACCTCAACCAGGGCGTCGTCTACGGCGTCCACACCGACGAGACGCTGCTCGACGACCGACTGCTCACGCGGTTCGACTACGACGAGCAGTTCGGGACCGCGCTCAACCGGTTCTGCCTGCAGGCGGTCGTCGGACACCCGCTGACGGTCTACGGCACCGGGGGCCAGACGCGTGGGTTCCTCAACATCCGCGACACCCTCGCCTGTGTCGAGTTGGCGCTGCTGAACCCCGCTGACGCCGGCGAGATGCGGGTCTACAACCAGTTCACCGAGTCCTTCTCGATCCGTGAGCTCGCGGTCGAGGTGCAGCAGGCCGGCAAGGAGCTCGGCCTCGAGGTCGAGATCCGCGAGATCGAGAACCCGCGGTCCGAGGCCCAGGAGCACTACTACAACCCCACCCACACCAAGCTGCTCGACCTCGGGTTGCAGCCGACGCTGCTCTCCGAGGACCTGGTCACGGCGACGCTGAGCACCTTGCTGACCTACCGGGACCGAGCGATCCACGACGCCATCGCGCCGCGGACCACATGGCGGTGACGCAGCGTCGCGTACTCGTGACCGGCGGCGCCGGGTTCATCGGGGTCAATCTCGCCCCTGCTCTCGCGGACCTCGGGTTCGCGACCCGCTGTTTCGACGACTTCACCACCGGGCACCGCGACGATGCCGAGAGGGCCGGGTACGACGAGATCGTCGAGGGCGACGTCCTCGACCTCGAGGCGCTCTGCGCGGCGACCCGCGACTGCACGCACGTCGTACACCTCGCGGCCCAGGCCGGCGTACCCGCCTCGGTCGCTGACCCTCTCGCCGACTGCGAGACCAACGTCCGTGGCACCCTCCATGCACTCCTCGCCGCCCGCGACGCCGGGGTGACCGGGTTCGTGTTCGCGTCGTCGAACGCGCCGCTCGGGGAGATCACGCCCCCGGCGCACGAGGGTCTGGTACCGCGACCCACGTCGCCGTACGGCGCCTCCAAGCTCTCGGGAGAGGCCTATTGCTCGGCCTTCGCCGGCTCCTACGGCGTGCCGACGGTCGTGCTGCGGTTCTCCAACGTCTACGGGCCGTACAGCTACCACAAGGGCTCGGTCGTCGCCGCGTTCTGCAAGCGGGCGCTCGCCGGGGAGACGCTGGTCGTCTACGGCGACGGCACCCAGACCCGCGACTTCGTCTTCGTCGAGGACCTGTGTCGTGGGATCGCTGCGGCGGTGGCGGCGGGCGGGTCCGGCGTGGTGGCGCACCTGGCGTCCGGCACCGAGACCACCGTGCTCGAGGTCGCCGGCCTGGTGGCCGAGCGGCTCGGCGGGGTCTCCGTCGAGCACCGCCCCCCTCGCGCCGGCGACGTCGCGCGCAGCGCCTCCGACATCTCCACCGCCCGCGCGCTGTTCGGTTTCGCCCCGCGGGTCAGGCTGGAGGACGGGCTCGATCGCACGGTGGCCTGGTTCCGGGAGTCGGGCGGGTGACCCGTCGGCGGACCGCGGCGGCCTGGCTCGGGCTCGTGGCGCTGGTCGCCGGTCAGGCCCAGCGGCACCACCAGAAGGCGGCCCGGCGGGCCCTCGCGCGCGACGTACGCCTGGCCGCGGTCGACGAGGCGCTGGCCGGTGGTGCCGCACCGGACCGTGACGACGGCCCCCCTCTGCTCGCGGTGGTGATGGCGGCGTACGACGAGGAGGGCAGCATCGGCCCGCTCCTGGTCTCGCTGCCCGAAGAGGTCTGCGGCCTTCGCGTCCGGCCCGTTGTGGTGGACGACGGCAGCACCGACCGGACCGCCGAGCTGGCGCGTGGGGCCGGTGCCCTGGTCGGGCGACACCGACGCAACCTCGGCCAGGGTGACGCCCTGCGCACCGGGTTCGCGATGGCGCAGCGCCTCGGTGCCCGCGTCGTGGTCACCTTGGACGCCGACGGTCAGCACGACCCCTCCGAGCTGCCGGACCTCGTCAGCCCGATCGTCGCCGGGGACGCCGACTACGTGCAGGGCTCACGCTTCCTCGGCACGTACGACGACGCCGGCGGCGCCCGGGACCTCGGCATCCGCGGCTTCACCCGACTGATCCGACTGCTCACCCGCACCGGGATCACCGACTGCACCAACGGCTTCCGGGCGATCGACGGTGAGGCGCTGTCACGGCTGCAGCTGGTCGAGGACCGTTTCTCCGCCTCGGAGATCCTGATCCAGGCCGCGGGTCGCGGCCTGCGCATCCGCGAGGTGCCCGTCCACATCCGCAGCCGGGAGGCCGGGAGCAGCAAGAAGCCGCGCGGCCTGCGCTACGCGTCGGGGTTCCTCGGTGCGATCGTCCGTTCGTGGGTCCGTGCTCGCGACCCACGATCGGGGGCGCGGGAGACGGCATGAACACGCCATGAGCGCGCTCGCCGGGCTCCTGCTGGTCCTGGTCCTGCCGGCCCTGGCCGGCGCGGTCCTGCTGTCCGGATCGCGTCGGGACGCCGCCGGGGTCCCCGGTGACGTCGTACCGGACCTGGCCCTGTCCCGCGGCCTCGCCTGCGGGATCGCCACCTGGTTGCTCGGCTCCGGGCTGCTCACCCGGACGGTCGGCCTGACCGCGACCTCGGTGTGGGTGTGGGACGCAGTGATCGGTGCGGCCTCGCTCGTCGTCCTGCTCCTCCCCCAGCATCGCGCGCGGCTGCGCGCCGCGCTGGGACCGGTGGGACGCCGACTCGCGGAGGTCTGCGGGCTCACGGCGCTGGTGTACCTGCCGCTCGGGTACGCGATCGTCCGCATCTCGTGGTCGCCGCTCGGGTCGACGCCGTGGTACTACTACGGGCTCGCCCGCCAGGTGGCCGACCTGGGCTCCATTCCGGCGACGTCGATCGAGTTCGGAACGACGACGCCGTTCCTCAACGACTATCACCTGTTCACCACCGGGACGGCGATGCTGCTCCTGCAGCATCCGGGCGGTCCGATCGCGGTGATCACGACCGTCAACCTGATCGGCGTCCTCCTGCTCGGCCTCGGCACGGTGGCGCTCACGACCGCGCTCGGCGCGGGCCGCGGTGCGGCGCTGCTGGCGGTGCCGGTCGCGGTCGCCGCCGGGGTCGCGCCGCTGCGGCTCGCGTCGTACCGCCCCGAAGGGTTCGCCCTCGGTGTCGCACTGCTGCTCGTCGCGCTCGGTATCGACTGGCTCCACTCCCGGAACCGGGGATCGCTCGTCGGCGCCGCCCTGCTCGCCGCCACCCTGTCGCAGGTGCACGGCATCGCGGCACTCACGTCGGGGGTGATGGTCGCCGCGGCCGCGCTGGTGTCGCTGGCGCGGGGTCCGCGCGCGGAGCAGCTGCGGCGGACCGCGATCGGCCTGGTGGTGCTGCTCGCGGCCGTGGTCGTCACCGGGCTGGTCTTCCGCGAGGCCTCCGGCACCGTCCATGCCGGCGGGCTCGTCGACCGCGGCGGGCTCGCCGATCCGACGTGGGAGTTCTTCCGAGCGGCTCGGGACGAGACGACATCGATGCCTCCGAGCAACGCCGCGTTGGTCGAGCAGTCGGTGCGCGAGCTCTACGACTGGCAGCGCTGGTGGTTCGTGCCCGCCCTGCTGCTCGCGATCGTCGGCCTCTGGCGCCGCAGGCGGGACGCCGCGGCGCGCCAGGTCGTGTCGTTCACGCTGCTGTCCCTGCTGGGCATGATCGTTGTCGCGTCGGTCTTCATGTTCGGGTGGCAGGGCTACGTTCCGCGCCGTACCGGCGCCTCCCGGATCGTGCTGGAGGCGAGCCTGCTCGGTCCCCCGCTGGTCGCGATCGGGCTGGAGTGCCTGGTGCGCGATGCGCAGACCTGGAGACGGCGCCGACTCGTGCCGGAGCCGCGGCTGGCCGGTCTGGTCCTGCTCGCGGCGCTGTCGGTGGGCGGGGCGATCTCGCTGATCAGGGTGGCCGACTACGACGACGGCCAGGCTCCGAGCCGCCAGGAGCTCGCCCTGTGGCGATCCCTCCCGATGACCAGTCGGGACGTGGTGCTGGCCAACGGCTACACCGAGGGGTTCATCCCGGACGTGACGGGGGCACGGGGACTGCTGGACGGGCGCGCGCCGTACACGTTCGACGCCCAGCTGCGGCGGGCGAACGGGCTGCTGCGCGGCGGGCAGGCGTTCTTCAGCGACCCCGCGCGGCACTGGGACTTCCTCGCCAGCAACGACGTGTCGTGGGTGGTCGTGGGCAGCCACCACGCGCTCGGCACCGGCAACGTCTGGGACACGCCGCCGCCCGACCTGCGGGCGCTGGAGAGCTGCCCGGGGCTCGATCGGTACGCCCAGGACGAGACGCTGACCGTGTTCCGCGTGGTCGACGACGGACCCCAGGGCTGTCGGCCCCGGTAGCCGGTCGTCACAGCGAGACCGGGTCGACCTGGATGCGCACGGCGTCCAGCTTGCGGGCCGAGCGGACGCGCTGGACCTCTCCCAGCGCCCGGGACAGCGCCGATGCGTGCGCGCGTGGTACCCGGACGACGACCCGCGACTCGCCGTCGTCGACCTCGACCGGGCCGAGCACCTCGGTGCCGTCCGGCCGGTCGAGGAGGGTCAGCGCGTCGTCGACCGCGCCGGGCTCGCCGGTGAGGGTCGCCAGCCGGCTGGCCGGTGGCAGGTGCGCCTCCGACCGGGCAGCGGCCTCGCGGCGCGCGAAGCCGCCCGGGTCCCAGCGCACCATCGCCTGGAGGGCGGGATGGGTCGGGTCGCCGACCGCGAGCACGGTGGCACCCGGGCCGGCCAGGCCCGCCGCGCCCAGCCAGCGCCGCAGCGCCTCCTCGTCGGTGCGCAGGTCGGGGCGCGCCACGGCCAGCCACGTGTCGAGCAGGACCACCGTGGTGTAGCCGCCGGCCGCCACGGGCTCGGCCCCCGGCGTCGCCACGACGATGGCGGGTCTCGCCGGCACCGTCTCGACGACGTGGTCGCCGCCCGAGGCGACGACCGGCGTCGAGGGGAAGGCGCGACCGAGCTCCTCGGCGGTCCGTCGCTCCCCCACGACCGGCGCGCGGAGGCCGCGGTGACCGCACACGGTGCAGGCCCACGCCTCCTCGACGCTGCCACACCACCGGCAGGCCGGGGGCACGGCGGGCCCGGCGACCGCGAGCGGCCCGGTACACGCGGCGCAGCGTGCGGGCGTGCGGCAGCGCTCGCAGGCGAGCGACGCGGCGTACCCACGACGTGGTGTCTGGAGGAGCACCGGCCCACGCTCGAGTCCGGCCGCGACGGCGTCGTACACCTGCCTCGGCATCCGGGTGGCGCGCGCGAGCGGGTCGCGGTCGAGCTCGAAGTCGGTGGCCCCGGCGACCGAGACGGTGACCGCACCGCGGAGGGCGTCGCGCGGGGGCGCGATCTCGTGCGCCCACCCGGACGCCAGCAGCTGCTCGGCCTCGACGCTGCGCGCGAAGCCGCCGACCAGGGCCGCGGCCCCCTCGAGGTGCGCCCGGCTGAGCAGGACCTCGCGGGCATGGGGGTACGGCGCGCGCGGCTCGGCGTGCAGGTCGTCGCCGTCGTCCCAGATCGCCACCAGACCGAGGTCGTGCACGGGGGCGAACGCCGCGGCGCGGGTGCCCACGACGATCCGGCGGGTGCCGCGTGCGACGGCGAGGAACTCCCGGTAGCGGCGGGCGGGGCCGGCGCCGGCGGTCAGCACCACGTGATGGCCTTGGCCGAGCAGGTCGGTGAGCGCCGCGTCGAGGCGGGCGACGTCGCGTCGGTCGGGCACGACGAGCACGCTGCCGCGGCCTCCGGACAAGGTGAGGGCGGCCGCGGCCGCGAGCAGGCGCGGCCAGTCCTCACCGGGGAGCGCCGACCAGACCGCGTGCGGCGTACCGCCACGGGCCAGGTGCCCGAGGAACGCGCCGGCCGCCGGGTAGGCCGACCACGCCGTACCCGCCGACGGCACGTCGATGTCGAGCGGCTCCTCCGGCGCAGAGGGCTGCTTCTCGGTGGTCGCGTGACGCGGAGGCACGGCGAGCCGGAGCACGTCGGAGCGCGTGCCGGCGTACCTCTCGGCGAGCACGCCGGCGAGCTCGGCGACCGCTGGCCGGAGCACGGGCTCGGGGCTGACGACACGCTGCAGCCGGCTGAGCGTGCCGGTGTGGTCGGTGTCGGCGGCGCGGGCCACCACGAACCCGTTGAGCGTCTTGCCGGCGAAGCGCACCTTCACCCGGGCACCCGGAACGGCGTCGTCGCTCAGCGAGGCGGGGACGGCGTAGTCGAAGGGTCGATCGAGGTGCGCCAGCGGGGTGTCCACGAGGACGCGGGCGACCGGGCCGGAGGAAGCGAGCAGCTCGGCCTCGGCCGCTCGCTTCGGCCGCGCGGCACGCACCCTCTCCCGCAGACCCGGCAGGGTCTCGGGCGGGGACTCACCACGCTCGGCCACGGCGGCTGTTCTACCAGCCCCCGCGGACGGGCACCCGATCGGTTGAGCCGTCCCATATCCCCCGTTGAGCCGTCCCATACCCGGCCTCGAGCCGTCCCATATCCCTCGTTGAGCCGTCTCATATCCACGATGAGCCGTGAATCTGACCGGCTCGAGGGAGGATTTGGGACGGCTCGAGGGCGGATTTGGGACGGGTCAACTGACACGGGGGGTGCCGGGTGAGAACGTCGAGGTGTGGCGGTGGTGGGCGGTGGCCGTCACCTTCACCGAGATCCGTTGGCCGAGGTCGGCGTGCCGGACTCGGTACGACGTGCCGGTGGCGCCGGCGATCGGGTGGCCCGCGGCGTGCCACTGGAGGTGTCGCCTCACGTGCGACGGCGACCAGCGGCCGGCGTTCGCCGTCAGCCGGCTCCCCACCGTGGGCGTGCCGTGGATGCGCGGCGCCTTCCGCGGCACGGGCCCGCGACCACACGTGTAGACGCGGATGTCGTCCAGATACCACCCGGGCTCGCTGACGCTGTTGTCGGTGTTCATGGTGAACTGCGGCGCGACCGCGTGTCCGGCGTACCTCTTCAGTGCGAGCCGGCTGGCGAGATACCCCCGGCTGTCCCTGCTGAAGCCCACCCGGCCGGCCGACGGGTTGCCGAACTGGTCGGTGATCACGTCGTCGGGGCCGTTGACCCAGGGCATCCTCTCCGCTCGCCTGGGGCGGTGCCCGCGCGTGGCGTCGGCGACCTCCACCGTGCCGGCGTCGTAGTTCACCGGGGTGCCGTTGACGTTCGTGCCGAAGTCGATGATCCGCCACTGCTGGAACCACAGGTACGCCGGCTGCCCGGCCGGCAGCGCGACCGGGTGCATCCGCAGCGAGCTGACCGTCGTGTCCTCGGGGTCGTAGGAGTACCAGGAGGTGTGACCGGAGGTGGCGTTGGCCGGTACCGACGGGAACGCCGCGAGCCTCGGCGCGCGCAGCCAGGTGGACCCGGCGTCGACCTTGTCCGCCGGGTGCCCCTTCTCGGAGTCGAACAGGACCCGCACCGGACCCGCGTGCCGGGGGCACGTCATCGGCGCGTCCGGCGGCTGCTTCGCCCGCGGCGGTGACGTGCGCAGCCGGGTCGCCAGCGTCGCCCGGTGGACGTTGCGGCAGTTCCTGGCGGTCATCCCCGCCGTGTGGTGCCGGGCCAGGTGCCGGCAGCTGCGGTCGAGGACCGAGGCGAGGTCGGCGTAGTCGCTGCCGGAGACGAGGTGCTGGATCACGTCGAGGTACAGGGTCGCTGACTTCTTCAACGACCGCCGCCCGTCGATCCCGCGCACCTTCTCGCCCCCCTGCTTGCCGCCCTGCGAGATCAGGTAGAACGTGCGGTTCCCGACGCCGCTGTTGAAGTGAACGCCACCGTTGTCGAACAGCCCGCGCGCATAGAGCCTGCTGGTCATCGTGTCGGGCTGACCGAACCGGCCGGGGTGCTTCATGTTCCGGACCGCGCCGATCGGCAGGTCCTCGCCGAGCGCCCAGTTCTGCGGCGCGTCGCCCGGGCCGGCGTGCCGGTGGTCGATGATCTCGCCCATGATGTCGGCCAGCGACTCGTTGATCGCCCCCGACTGGCCCCAGTAGAACAGGTCGGCGTTGTGCGAGATGACGCCGTGGGTCATCTCGTGGCCGACCACGTCATCGGCCGAGGCGTAGCCCTGGCCGTAGAACATGCCGACGCCGTTCCAGAAGGCGTTCTGGAGCGGGCAGTCCTGTGGTCGCGCCCCGGGGTCGCAGTAGCGCACCGTCGACGACAGGCTCTTGTGGCCGCCCTCGTCGACGCCCAGGAGCCGGGTGAGGTCGATGCCGCCGATCTGGTGGTAGAACCGCGACACCGCGCCCGCCAGGACGTAGGCGTCGTTCACGTCCGGGACCGGGTTGGGGGGCCCGCCCTCCGTGCGCGCGAAGCCCTTCGTGCACGGCAGGTCGAGCAGCGTGTTGTCGTTCTTGTTGTCGCAGACCACGCGGTTGAGGTGCTCCACGAGGTCGAGATCCTGGACGACGGCGCCGTTGCGGTCGTCGATGAGCAGGAGCCGGTGGAACGACGGTCCGCCGTGCACCTCGACCCACCACACGCCCCGGGCGTGGGTCGCCGGGTCAGCGGTGCGCGGCACGCCGAGCACCGCGGGGTCCCAGAGCCTCCGCTCCGGTGGGTCGGCGGTCAGCGCGACCCGCGAGCCCGGGCCCAGGCGCTTCGCGGCGACCGCCAGCGCCTCCCGCGTCGCCGCCCGGCTCGAGTACGTCGCGCGTGGCACGGAGGCGCGGGAGATGGATGCCGTCATCGAGTCCAGCTGCCGGTCGCGACGCACGTCGACCGCGACCGCTCCCCCGATCACCGGCAGGCCGTGGCGACGCTCGGTGAACCGCACCACGTCGTCGCCGGTCACGCTCCGGGTGACCCTGCCGGCGTCGAGCCGGGTGCCCGGGCCGACGCCGACCACCGCGCCGTACCGGTCGAGATGGGCGAGCGCGGCGGCCCGCGCGGAGGTGGCGCGGGTGACGTCGGGGTTGCGGGCGCCGGTGACGCCGACGACGCGTCCCAGCCCGTCCGGGCCGCGGGTCACGCGCACCGGGCCGGCCGACTCGGCAGCCAGCCGGGAGAGGGCGAGGGCCGAGCGCGACGGCGTCGGGTGCCCCTGCGAGCCGGACGCGCCGGTCGGTGCCGTGGTCGCGGCCTGCGTCAGGGTGGTGGTGGCGAGGGCCAGGACGGCACCCAGCGCTGCAGTCCTGCGAGTCACCGATCGCCTCCGTCGCGCCGTCGTGGCCGGCGTCTCCGGGCAATCTAGCCACCGCAGGCGGCGCCACAGGTCAAGAACTGGTCACGATCATGCCCGAGACGGCGACCGGTCGCGACGGCGCCGGAGGCGACGGTCAGCCCTCGACGCCGACGGCCTTGCGCAGCTGCTCGACCCGGTCGGTGCGCTCCCACGTGAACTCCGGGAGCTCGCGACCGAAGTGACCGTACGCCGCGGTCAGGGCGTAGATCGGACGCAGCAGGTCGAGGTCCTCGATGATCGCCGCCGGACGGAGGTCGAACACGTCGAGGACGGCCTTCTGGATCTCCTCGTCGGGGACGACGCCGGTGCCGAAGGTCTCGATGAAGACGCCGACCGGCTGGGCCTTGCCGATGGCGTAGGCGACCTGCGCCTCGCAGCGCGTCGCGAGCCGGGCGGCCACGACGTTCTTGGCCACCCACCGCATGGCGTACGCCGCGGAGCGGTCGACCTTGGACGGGTCCTTCCCGGAGAACGCACCGCCACCGTGGCGGGCCATGCCGCCGTAGGTGTCGACGATGATCTTGCGTCCGGTCAGGCCGGCATCGCCCATCGGGCCGCCCACCACGAAGCGGCCGGTCGGGTTGACCAGCAGCCGGTAGCCCTCGGAGGGGATGTCGAAGGTGGCGAGCACGGGGTCGATCACGTGCTTCTTGATGTCCGGCTCGAGCGTGTCGTCGAGATCGACGTCCTCGGCGTGCTGGGTGGACAGCACGACCGTGTCGACCCGCACCGGCCGGTTGTCCGCGTCGTACTCGATCGTGACCTGGGTCTTGCCGTCCGGGCGGAGGTACTCCAGCGTGCCGTCCCTGCGGACCTCGGAGAGCCGCTCGGCGAGGCGCTGCGCCATCACGATGGGCAGCGGCATCAGCACGTCGGTGTCGTCGCAGGCGTAGCCGAACATCAGCCCCTGGTCGCCGGCGCCCTGCTTGTCCATCGCGTCGATCGAGCCGGTGCGCGACTCGTGCCCCGTGTCGACACCCTGGGCGATGTCACCGGACTGGCCGCCGATCGCCACCATCACGCCGCACGAGGCGCCGTCGAACCCCTTCTCGGACGAGTCGTACCCGATCGTCAGGATGCGGTTGCGGACGATCTGCTTGATGTCGACGTACCCGGTCGTCGTGACCTCGCCGGCCACGACGACGAGCCCCGTCGTGAGCAGGGTCTCCACCGCGACCCGGCTGTGGGGGTCCTGCCGGATCATCTCGTCGAGGACCGAGTCGCTGATCTGGTCGGCGATCTTGTCGGGGTGCCCCTCGGTGACGGATTCGGAGGTGAAGAGGCGTCCGGTCACGGTGTCGATGCTCCTGGTTCGGCGGTTGAGCGGGTCGGTGGTCAATCTTGCAGCCTGCGGGCCACTTCGTCCCAAATCACGTGGGCGAGAGCCGCCTTCGACCCCAGGGGTACGTCGCGCCGCTCGCCGTCTCGGGACAGGATCACGGCCTGGTTGTCGCTCGCCCCGAAGACGGCACCACCACCGACGTCGTTCACCACGAGCAGGTCGCAGCCCTTGCGCGCGAGCTTGGCGCGGGCGAGGTCGAGCACCGACCCGGTGTCGTCACCGGTCTCGGCGGCGAAGCCGACCACGACCTGGCCGGGCCGCAGCCGGTCGTGGGAGAGCTCGGCCAGGATGTCGGGGGTCTGGGTCAGCTCGATCGTGGGCGCCGAGCCGTCGGTCGTCTTCTTGATCTTCGACTCGCTGGTGGCCAGCGGCCGGAAGTCCGCCGGGGCCGCGGCCATCACCACCGCGTCGGCCGAGACCGCGGCCGCGGTCACGGCGTCCCGGAGCTCCTCGGTGGTCTCGACCCGGACCACCTTCACGCCGGCGGGGTCGGGGAGCGCGACGTTGGCCGCGACCAGGGTCACCTCCGCTCCCCTGGCCGCAGCGGCGCGGGCCAGGGCGAGGCCCTGACGACCGGACGACCGGTTGCCGAGGTAGCGCACCGGGTCGAGGGGCTCACGAGTGCCTCCCGCGGAGACGACGACGGTCCGCCCGGCCAGGTCGGGCTCCCCCGCGCCACGGGCGAGCACGTCCTGGCAGATCGCGAAGATCTCGTCGGGGTCCGGCAGCCGACCCTTGCCCGAGTCGGCGCCGGTGAGCCGGCCGACGGCGGGCTCGACGACGACGGCGCCGCGCTGCCGCAACGTCGCGACGTTGTCCTGGGTGGCGGCGTGCTCCCACATCTCGGTGTGCATCGCCGGGACGAACACCACCGGGCAGGAGGCGGTCAGCAGGACGTTGGTGAGCAGGTCGTCGGCGCGGCCGTGTGCGGCCCGGGCCAGCAGGTCGGCGGTCGCCGGCGCGACCACGACGAGGTCGGCGGACCGGCCGATCCGCACGTGCGGCACCTCGTGCACCGACTCCCAGACCTGGGTGTGCACCGGATGGCCCGACAGGGCGGCCCACGTGGCCTCACCGACGAAGTGGAGCGCGGAGGGGGTCGGGACGACGGTCACGTCGTGCCCGGACTCGGTGAAGAGGCGCAGCAGCTCGGCGGCCTTGTACGCCGCGATCCCGCCGGCGACGCCGAGGACGACGGTCCCCGAGGAGCCGCCCCGAGGAGCCGATGGCCGCCCCCCTGCCTCGGTGGAGGCGCCGGGAGCGGCCATGTCGGTCATGGTCGTGGGAGGGGTCGGCTCACTCGGCCGAGAAGCCGGACTCGAGGGAGGCGGCCTTGCGTGCCTCTTCCTCGGCGGCCAGCTCGGCCGGGTCGACGTCCTCGCACGTCAGCAGGTCGTCGTTGATCTCGCGGAGGGCGATCGAGAGCGGCTTCTCCTGGACGTGGGTCTCGACGAGCGGGCCGACGTACTCGAGCAGGCCCTCGCCGAGCTGGGAGTAGTAGGCGTTGATCTGCCGCGCGCGCTTGGCGCTGTAGAGCACCAGCTTGTACTTGCTGTCGGTCTTGGTCAGCAGATCGTCGATCGAGGGGTTGGTCACGCCCTCGGCAGCGGGAGTGGGGGCAGACACGCCTCAGCCTCACAAAGAGTCGGAATCGGGAGTCGGGATCGAGTGGCCAGGTAGGCCGACCATCAAGGCTACCAACTCCTCGGCGGCATCGTGAATCCGTGTGTTCACGATCGTCACGTCGAACTCGTCCTCGGCGGCCAGCTCCAGCCGCGCCGTCGCGAGCCGCCGTTCGCGTTCCGCCGCGCCCTCCGTGCCCCGTCCGACGAGCCTGCTGACCAGCTCCTCCCACGACGGCGGCGCCAGGAACACCATCAACGCGTCCGGCATGGCGGCGTGCACCTGCCGCGCACCCTGCAGGTCGATCTCCAGGAGGGCCGGACGCCCGGCGGCCAGCATCTCCTCGACCGGGGCCCGCGGGGTGCCGTAGCGGGCCGCGCCGTGCACCACCGCCCACTCCAGGAGCTCGTCCTGCTCGATCATCCGGTCGAACTCCGCCTCGGAGACGAACCGGTAGTGGACGCCGTCCTGCTCGCCCGGGCGTGGTGCCCGGGTGGTCGCGGAGACGGAGATCCAGACCTCGGGGTGGTGCGACCGGATGTCGGCCGACACCGAGCCCTTGCCGACCGCGGTGGGGCCGGCCAGGACGGTCAGTCGGGTACGACGCGCGCCGTCCGCCGCGGGGCCGGTCCCGCTCACTCGCCGGGTGCGAACTCGCGCTCGAGCGCCGCCACCTGCTTGGACCCGAGCCCGCGCACCCGACGGCTCTCGGCGATGCCGATGCGCTCCATGAGCTGCCTGGCCCGGACCTTGCCGACACCGGGCATCGAGCACAGCAGGTCGACGACCCGCATCTTCCCGATGACGTCGTTGCGCTGACCCTGGTGCAGCACCTCCGAGATCGAGGCGCCGGAGTTCTTCAGGCGGTTCTTGACCTCGGCCCGCTCCCGTCGCGAGGCAGCCGCCTTGTCGAGGGCTGCCTGTCGCTGTTCGGGGGTCAGGGGTGGAAGAGCCACGGGCCAACCTCTTTAGGTGATCGGACGAACCGGGCCAATCTAGTCACCCGGACGAGATGTCAGCAACGCGGCCTCGCGTTCGCACACCCCCGGGCAACACCCCAGCAGCAGAGCGGGATTCCGCGGTCGGGAATGCGGGCGGCGGCTTCAGAGCTCCAGCGGCGTGTGGCAGACGTCGAGGACCTCCTGCTGCACCGTCGCGAACGCCTCCTGGGTGTCCGACGCCGCCAGCTGTGCCGCGGCGCGCCGGATCAGCCCGCGGTCCTCGGCGCTGAGTCCGGCCGGCGGATGCCTCGCGTCGTACGTCGCCGGGTCGACGTCGGCGTCGTGCAACGCCGTGTCCAGCGCCCTGATCCGGGTCACCAGGAGCTCCCAGTCGTCCGCCACGTCGTCGGGGGCCTTGCCCTCGAGGTCCTCGAAGATGGGCAGCGCCTCGATCAGCGCGGCCCGGTCGCCACCGCCGGCGATCGAGCCGAGGTCGGACTGATGGTCCATCACCGCCGCGCAGTAGGTCTGGCCGTGACCGCAGCCCGCGAGCAGTGGCAGGGCCAGCAGCCCGGTGGCCAGCGTCGTCAGCCGACCGGTCATCCGGCGAGCTCGCGGAGCCGGTCGTTGAGCCGGTCGGCGGCGGCCGCGAGGCCGTCGGGTCCTTCCCGGAGCAGTTCGCGGGACGTGCTCGGGAGTACGTGCCGCACTCCGTCACCGAAGATCCGGCGCAGGTCGTCGACGGTGCCGCCCTGTGCGCCGTACCCCGGGGCGAGGACGGGACCGTTGATGTCGAGCCGGTGGACCCCCCGCTCGATCGTCGCGCCCACGACCGCGCCGAACGAGCCCAGTGGGTCGGCCCCCTCGTTGAGCGCGCGGAGGTGGTCGAGGACCACGTCGGCGACCGTCGCGTCGCCCACCCGCGCCTCCTGGACCTCCGGGCCCTCGGGGTTGGAGGTGAGGGCGAGCACGAACAGGCCGGCGTCGTGCTTCTGCGCGGTCTCCACCATCGGGGTCAACGAGCCGAAGCCGAGATACGGACTGGCCGTCACGGCGTCGACCGCGAGGGACGAGGAGGGGTCGAGGTAGGCGTCGGCGTACGCCTGGCTGGTCGAGCCGATGTCACCCCGCTTCACGTCGAGCAGCACCAGCGCACCGGCGTCCCGGCAGACGCCGATCAGGCGCTCCAGCACGGCGATGCCCCGGCTGCCGAAGCGCTCGTAGAACGCCGACTGCGGCTTGACCACGGCCACCCGAGGGGCCAGCGCATCGGCGGCGCTCAGCGCGAACCGCTCGAGCCCGGCGAGGTCGTCGGTGAGCCCCCACTCCCGGAGCAGTCCCGCGTGGGGGTCGATCCCCGCGCACAGCGGCCCACGGGCGTGCATGAGGTCGTGGAGCCGTGCTCCGAACGTGGTCATCTGTCGTCCTCTCCAGCAGGTGGCTCGGTCTGCGGCCCGATCTCCCGGGCGATCCGGAACGCCGTCGTCGGGTCGTGGAAGAGCGCCGTGCCGACCTGCACCGCGCGGGCCCCGGCCGCCAGGTACTCCCGGGCGTCGTCGGCGTCCATGATCCCGCCACAGCCGATCAGCGGGGTGTCGGGCAGGGCCCGGGCCACCTCCGCGACGCACCGCAGCGACTGGGGCCGGATCGCCGGGCCGCTCAGTCCCCCGGCGCGGCCGTCGGGCAGCGCGGCCGGCTGGGCGTTGCCGACGACCACCGCATCGGCGCCGGCCTCGACGACCGCCCGCGCCGTCTCGGCCACTCGACTCACGTCGCTGCGCAGCTTGACCAGCAGCAGCAGGTCAGCGCGGAGGTCTCGCCGGCACGACCCGACCACGCTCCCGGCCTGGAACGGCTCCCGCGCGTCGAGGAGCCCGCTGCCGAGGGGGTCGGGGGCGGACAGGTTCACCTCGAGCGCGATCACACCGTCGGTGCGCCCCACGGTCCGGGCCAGCTCGGCGTACTCCCCCAGCGAGTGACCGGCGATGCTCACCACGACTGGAGCGCCGAGATCCACCAGGGGCGGCAGCTCGTCGCGGAGGAACCCGGCGACTCCGGGGTTCTGCAGGCCGATGGCGTTGACCAGCCCGCTGGGGGACTCGACGATGCGCGGCTCGCCGCCGCCCGGACGCTCCTGGAGCGTCACCGACCTGGTCACGAACCCGCCCAGCTCGGTCAGGTCGCCGTACGCCGCGAGCTCGCGGCCGGTGCCGCCGCAGCCGGACGCGGTGAGCACCGGGTTGGTGAAGGGCCAGTCGCTCACCCGAGCGCCTCCCAGTCGACGCGGCCGGCGCGGAACACGGGTCCGTCCACGCACGCCCGGACGACGTGCGGATCACCCTGGTCGTCGAGGACCGGCACCGGGCAGCCGTGGCAGAGCCCGGTCGCGCAGGTCAGCGGTCGCTCGAGCGCGACCTGGCAGGTGACCCCTGTGCCCGCCACGGCGTCGGCGACGAACCGTTGCGTCTCCGGTGAGGCCGCGGCGTACGCGACGTCGACCTCGGGGAGGGCCCGCAGCACCGCGGCGGTGAGGTCACCGACGGCGACCTCGACGTGTCCGACGCTGCGCCGGGCCGCCAGCGGCTCGAGCACGTGGGCGTCGTCGGAGCCACCGAGGACCAGGTGGACCCCGCAGCCGCGTTCGCGGAGCCGTTCGGCGAGACCGGTCAGGGCGGCCGCGGCGTACCCGTCCCCGATGAGCAGGCAACGGACCGGCTCGCGGGGCAGCGCGAACGGTCGCCCCAACGGCCCGGTCACCGCCACCGGCGCGCCGGCCGGCAGCGCGGCCAGGGCCCGGCTGCCTGCGCCCCGCTCCTCGACGACGATCTCGACCACGGCCCGATGTCCGCCCATCGGGCCGACCCGGTGGATCCAGAACGCCCGGCGGGCCAGGTGGCCGTCGCCGACCGAGAGGGCCAGGAAGCTTCCCGGACTCGAGCGCTCCCCGACGTCCGGTGCGACCAGGCTGAGATGGTGGAACGCCCCGACCGACTTCGTCGCGAGCACCTCGGCGGTCACGTGGACCGGCCCCGTGGCCGTGCGCGTCGCGGTGGTCATCCGGCGAGCTCGCGCAGGACACGCCGCGGCCAGAGCGGACCCCCGTAGACGAAACCGGTGTAGGCCTGGACCAGGGTCGCACCGGCCTTCAGTCGCTCGCGTACGTCCTGGCCGCTGGAGATGCCGCCCACCGAGATGAGCGTGATCCTCGGGTCCTGGGAGCGGAGGAGGCGGGTGACCTGCACGGACCGGTCCCGCAGGACCGGCCCGGACAGCCCGCCGGCACCGATCGCCTCGACCTGGGCGGGAGGCGAGCGGAGTCCGTCGCGCGAGATCGTGGTGTTGGTGGCGATCAGCCCCTCGAGGGAGCGGTCGCGAGCGAGCTCGCCGATGGCGAGCACGTCCTCGTCGGCCAGATCGGGGGCGATCTTCACCAGGAGGGGCACCGGGCGCCGCGCGGCCTCGTCGGCGGTACGGCGTACCTCGTCGAGGAGCGGCCCCAGCCGGTCGACCGCCTGGAGCGATCGGAGGCCGGGGGTGTTCGGGGAGGACACGTTCACCACGAGATAGTCGGCGAACGGCGCGAGCAGGCGCGCGCTGGTCGCGTAGTCGGCGAGCACGGCGGCCTCGTCGTCCTCGGGCACGACCTTGGACCTGCCGACGTTGATGCCGAGCACCGGTCGGGTGGTGCGGCTCGCGATGTGACGGACGTTGACGCTCGCCCGACGGTCGCGACGGTCCAGCCGCCGCGCGCGCTTCGCGAGCCGCCGGGCCAGGGCCTCGGCGCCGTCGTTGTTGAACCCCATCCGGTTGACCACGGCGCGGTCCTCGGGCAGCCGGAACAGCCGCGGTCGCGCGTTGCCGGGCTGGGGCAGGGCGGTCACGGTGCCGATCTCGACGAAGCCGAACCCGAGCGCCGCGAGGGCGTCGATGCCCACGGCGTTCTTGTCGAAGCCCGCGGCCAGGCCGAGAGGGTTGCGAAAGATCAGGCCCATCGCCTCCACGGGCGACGCGGGCACCGTGACCACAGCCCGAGCCACGCCACGACCCGCGCGGATCGCTCGGAACCCGAGGCGGTGCGCCCGCTCCGGGTCCATCCGGGCGAGGACCGACCGGAACAGCACGTCGTACGTCGTCACGGCGGGCTCACCGGGCGGCCCAGTCCTGCAGCGAGCGGACCCCGATCTCGCCCCGGATGCGTGCCTCGATCCCCTGCACCGCCGCTCCCAGGCCCTGCACCGTGGTGATGCACGGGACGTTCGCGCGGACCGCGGCGGTGCGGATCTCGTAGCCGTCGACGCGCACCGCCTGCACCGAGGAGCCCGCGGACGAGGCGTCTCGAGGTGACCCGCCGCTGCCGGCCGAGCCGTGGGGCGTGTTGACCACGAGGGCGACATCGCCGTCGGCGATCAGCTGCACGGTCGTCGGCTCGCCGTGCGGGCCGGTGCCGTCGAAGTGCTTGCGCACCACCTCGGCCCGCACGCCGTTGCGGCGCAGCACGTCGGCCGTTCCCTGCGTCGCCAGGATCTCGAACCCGAGGTCGGCCAACACCTTGATCGGGAAGATCATCGACCGCTTGTCGCGGTTGGCCATCGAGACGAACACCTTGCCGGACGTCGGCAGCGGGCCGAACGCCGCGGCCTGTGCCTTGGCGAACGCCCGCCCGAAGTCGGCGTCGAAGCCCATCACCTCCCCGGTGGACTTCATCTCCGGACCGAGCACGGTGTCGACGTAGCGGCCGTCGGGCTGACGGAACCGGTTGAACGGCATCACCGCCTCCTTGACCGCGATCGGCGAGTCGCCGGGCAGGGTGCCGCCGTCGCCGGCCGCGGGCAGCAGGCCCTCCGCGCGCAGCTGCTTGATCGAGTCGCCCATCATCACCCGGGCCGCGGCCTTGGCGAGCGGGGTCGCGGTCGCCTTGGAGACGAACGGGACGGTGCGGCTCGCCCGCGGGTTGGCCTCGAGCACGTAGAGCACGTCGGAGCCGAGCGCGAACTGGATGTTGATCAGCCCCAGCACCCCGACCCCGCGTGCGATCGCCTCGGTCGCCTGCCGGATCCGGTCGATCTCGCGGTCGCCCAGGGTGATCGGCGGCAGCGCGCAGGAGGAGTCGCCGGAGTGGATCCCGGCCTCCTCGATGTGTTCCATCACGCCGCCGAGGAACAGCTCGTCCCCGTCGAAGATCGCGTCGACGTCGATCTCGACCGCGTCGTCGATGAACCGGTCGACCAGCACCGGGTGCTCCGGGCTGATCGCGGTCGCCCGGGCGATGTATCCCTCGAGCGCCCCGTCGTCGTACACGATCTCCATGCCGCGGCCGCCGAGCACGTACGACGGGCGCA
>Ga0105239_10000855_pt1 | contig 43296 bp, 40 predicted proteins | sample KBSC44metaG_FD_92761 | JGI IMG/M metagenome (GOLD analysis project Ga0105239, IMG submission 92761) | Corn rhizosphere microbial communities from Kellogg Biological Station, Michigan, USA - KBS C4-4 metaG | ecosystem: Host-associated > Plants > Roots > Rhizosphere > Soil | place: Michigan, USA...
AGACCGTAATGTATGTATGTATGTATGTATGTATGTATGTATGTATGTATGTATGTATGTATGTATGTATGTATGTATGTATGTATGTATGTATACATCTTGCCGTAGTCAGTCAGTCAATCTCGTGAACGAGAATGAAGCAAAAGCCAAGCCAAGCTGAGGTTTATTTGCTTGTGGGGGGTGGTTTCAGCCTGCCACAGTTGTTGTTTTTTTTTTCCGGTTCTGAAGTTTTTCGAGAGGGACCATCAAGTCAATCGATCGCCTGAGGAACAGGCTGCAGGATGCGTCTGACACATGTAGTGTTTACGTTGTTCGGGGGCTTTTTGATGAGAAAAGTAATTATGTGATCATTGTGTCTTGTCCGAATGTAGCAATGGCGATGCCAAAGGGGGAGAAAACAGGGGGGGTGATATTGTCCTTTTGTGATCCGGCTCGCGAGATATGGTGCGCGAGAAGGACTGTGTTCCGTTCCGATCCATTCCATGCCCAACGCCCAGTCTCGTTTCGTCGTGATTGAGCTGGGCGCCGGTGGGTGGGTGGTGCTTTCCACCACGTATGGATGTGCGTACCCTCATCATAACCTCGCGGCGTTGGCATCGGGGTCCATCCCCATCCCCATCCCCATCTCCATCCCCAGCCAAGAGACCGACGGGAAGCACAGCTCTCCCAAGAGCGCCTCGAGAGCCGACGAGTCCCGTCTGAGGAGATCCCACTCCGCTTCGTCCTTGACCATCAGCGAGCCGCCGAGGATGGTGCCGTTGACGGCGACGAAACTGTCGGCGCCGGCACCCCAGATGCCGGCGCCCTCCTTTCGCCGCGGGCAGATCGCCATCCGCTCCGTCGTCATCGCGAAGTTGTAGCTGATGACCGCGTTGCCGTCGTTGTCTTGGACGCTGAGCGAGCTGACGCTCGAGCTAGTGAAGGCCTCGCGGGGTTGTTGGGACGCTGATATCGCGGCTTTCAATAGCATGAGGTATTTGGAGTGCAGGGCCGCCGCGGATACCGCCTCTCCTTCTTCCAGGGGTGTCGCGAAGTGCAGCATCGGAAGAGCCGGGTCCTGGTATAATGGCAGATCTGGGTGCGCTGGGACGGTCATCCGGTCGATGAGGAGTTCGCAGGGCTCGTTTTCGGTTTCCTTTCCTTTCCCTTGCATGTCTTCCACCGGGAGAAACTGCAGGTGTCGGTGTGGCTGGCTCGCTCCACTGTGTTCGCCCGAGTTGAAGAATGAGAACAGTCGTTTGGGATTGGGACCTTGTCGTTGTATTTGTTGTTGTTGTCGTTGTTCATCGCTCCAGGCACGGAGGCACGCGTAGGTCATGCTGAGGTCGTCTTGCTCGAGGACGGCTGTCTGCGACTTGTTGTCTTTCGTCGCAATGATCACGTGGTTGTTGATTACGGGGAATTTGTTGAGAATCAGCGCGTGCGAGTACTTTGAATTCTCGTCGCTTCTACTAGGGACTTGGGCTATCAGAAGCTCCGGTGCTGGATTGGCGAATGGGTTGAATTTGGGCTTTTGCGTTTTCGAGTCCCCTTGGCCCGTTTGGTCGATCCCCGAGGAGCCTCCTTGTGGTTTGGACACGGGCTTCTTTGCTAATGCAGGGCAATATCGAAGTTGGAACTGGACGCATTGTCAGAACGGAGATGGCCAGAATCTGTGGGTGGTATGGCAGGGTCGGGGACCAACAGGAATTCCCGTCTGGGTTTTGACAATCGCAAGCGATGTGTCTGAGAAGACGATGTCTTTATTTTTGTAGGCTTCTAAGAACTTCCTTGATGTCAGTGATGACAAGGATTCTCGAAGCCCAAGGAGCCCTTCCATGATGGGGGTAAAGGCTCAGTCACGTCCGTATCGCTTGGAGGATTTGGCTTCTATATGTTTAGACAAGATGATTCCAACAGTGTTGTAGGCCTTATTGGATTGCTTGGAGCTGGATTAGACAGACCAGTATGATATATTACCCAGCATTTATCTCCCGTAAACATCAGCCGACGAACCGGTATGTCGCCTCAGGTTGATCGTTTGTTTGATGCATCGGAACAAAGTAATTCCGAGATTTTCGGCCTTGGTACGGAGTCCTCCTTTGATGTTGGCGGCCACAGAAATTACAACGAAAGAAACCTCAGAGAATGAAGGAGCCGTTTCACTGCAAAGACAGTCTACTTTTGTAGACACCTTGAAACCCATTTCCCTGTTTCTAGTTGAACGTTGTCTCTAACGAGACCCCACAACCATGACAATGACAGGTCCATCAGGCTTGATTATCCTATCAATAAGCATCGGTGACTACAATCCAACTCTGTTACGAACGGCACATGCCGATAATGTGAGAGCACAAGGTCAACGGCTCCTTTGCTCCAAAGTCGCCAATGCAAGCACAGGCGACTGTCTTACCACATTCTGAGCGGTCTTGAAACGAGAAAAATTTGGGCTATCTTGCTTTGTTGGAGGAAGGCTTGAGATCACCGCAAACACAAAGTTTCGTGGGACAGATGCCTGGATTAGATGCAAGGTAGGCCGAAAGATGGCCGCAGGAGTCTCCGTCGACCCAGCGAACTGGAAACAATTCTCCTCTGACTCGTCACTGCCACACTCATCTCATCAGGCACACTTCTGGCTTGCCACGAGTGCAGACTCTATTTTAGTATGCGTTTTGCGACGTCGAATCACCACCAGTGAACATTCGGCTGCAACATCCCGCTCCCCACCAAATGGAGGTTGTGAGACCAAACTCAACAGAGGTAGCTATTACGATATTCCAAAGAAGATGGTAATTTTATGCAGGAACAGACCATGCAAAGCCCTATGAATCCCGGTCGACAGAGCAGGGTCAGCTCGATTGTCCTACCATCTCGTCAGATCTACGCATAGAAACAAAAGTTGATATGCAAATTCGTCTTCACACTGCTGCCTGACTGCAACGAGAGGTCGATTCAGGTCACACAATGGGCTCTTGGTGTTTGCCATCTAGCCAAATCTTTCGCTTGCTATTTTGCCAGCATGGCCTTGTCCGCTCTCACACTCCCTCCAGAGCCTCGATGAAATCAATTTGGTCACTTCTTTTGCCAATGTACCGCCGATGGACATTTTCCTGATGAGACTCAAATCACTTACCGCATCGAGTAGTCGCTATGATTGCAAATGAATAGCATAACTGGCAGCTCGCGGGATGACCTCGATAGCATCATGTTTGTCGCCATTACCGTGGCGACGGGCAGATGCTGGGCTCATGCATCTAGACTACTCTCTGGAGTCTGTCGAAGTCAACGAAATCTTTTGCCGAAAATAGTCAAGCTATATTGCCTTCCATCTTGTTCTAAGCCAAACAGACCCATCAGAGCCCCTCTAGGCGGCACTGGGAAATGTTGACTGCTGTTGATTGGACATGGGAACGGAATTGTTTGGCTGAGTTCATCCAGCCCGTGCGAACGCTCGCCTTTCGTCACAACGATCAATGGTCCGCCAGGTCTACACAGAAGACAGACCACCCATAGAATCATCATTGTGCGACAGATAGCAACGCATGTGATGTTCCGCGACCGGCCATGATATTCTTCTCGGCTCAAATAGTCCTAGAGTTGGATTCATCGCAAGTTCTTTCGGCTTTCTGACAGTTCCCAGCTATGGACAATCCGCATCTTTCCAATTCACACCGAGGCAGTGGATGACCCGTGTTTGCATGACGAACAGAATGATGATCGTTTTACGGATAATGGAGGCCTTTGTAGCTCCCGATTGTCATGCTTGATACCGCGACATGAAAACACTTCACGCTTGCTCCATCCTTTCTAACCAATGTTAACGCGAGTCGCACTCTGCGCACCTATTCGAATACGGTCATCTTTCGCAGCCTTAGAGTCCGGTCATACTTGCCGATGGATGCCGATACTTCGTCCCTGGGTACCTGCGCTGGTAAGAAGCTACCGCATTGCAATCACAGTCATCCTCGATGTCACAGGGTAGAGAATGTGCCGGCCAAGGACTTCACATTCGAGACGACTCAGCCTGTTGCACCTACGTCTTCTGACACATCCTGGAAATGTCACGCATGTGGCGTATCTTCTTTATTTCCTAAAGCTACTTCCAACGAAGGGTCTTCCACGAACAATTCTACTGATCTTGGAGTGAGAAACCTAGCCAAAATGCCACCCACGCCGACCAAACCCCCCGACCCTCTCATCGATGACATCCTTTATTATGCGTTCCCTCCAGCCTCATCCACAGATATCCCACACAGACCTCCCACAGCCACCCAGAAAGCACCTGCATTGGGATCGATAACACAGGATCTCGATGCTGCTCGTGACATGGTGCCACTCGATGAGCTACACATTCACCTGGGTCACTCGAACTCACAACTCAACTACGATCAGCTGTATGAGGCACCTTATCCAGATAATCCGATCGTCGACCCATCCCTGATGATGGAACCACTCTATGGAGGTTCAAGTTACCTACCCATGCAAGAAACCATCTCCCCATATTTACTCAATTGTCAAGAGGATGCCAACGATTTCAAACCTCCACCGGGGCTATATGATATGGCAAGCTTCAACGGCGACTTTTCTGACATTAATGTCGACGGTGTACCAGCTCTCACATGTAATCTGGCCAGCCCTCAGATCGGAGGGTTACTAGCAACACCAAAGCCGATCGATACCTCACCCCTCTTTTCCGTCCATGACAACGACCTTGCACTTGTTGGGCTTGGAGCTTCCTGGGGCGAACCTCAAGGAATGGGACCTGACCTTCCACCAGATCATCTCGGGCTTGAGTCTCTTGACTACCCACCAATTCATGGCGAGATGGGTGTGCAAAACCAGCCCTATCCTCTACCGTCACAACCATATCCTCTCCCTGTGGACAACATGTTATTTAGTGGTGTTTCGGATCCCAATTCCGGTCATCTTGATCCTCAGTTTGGACAGTACATATCGCCACCTCCAGATAACATGTACAACCTTGGCGCGAATGATTTATTCCAAGACAAGGTGATAGATTGGCAGGTCCAATCTACCGAAAGCCCTACTCAAGACGCTTCCCGTCGACATTCCAAAGGAAGGAGCACTCTAAGAGATACTTCGAAGGATGAACTCTTAGTGAATTGCAAGGCTCAGGGCATGTCATACAAGCAAATTAAGGAGCTGGGTGGTTTTGACGAGGCCGAATCAACACTGCGCGGCCGCTACCGAGCACTCACCAAGCCAAGGGAAGCCAGACTGCGAAAACCAGAATGGGGAAAGCGCGAGGTAAGCATCATAAATCCTCATTGAGGCTAAGATCGCTAATAGGGACAGATCGAACTGCTATTCGAGGGCGTGGCCCAATTTGCAAAATCGAACTTGGATTTATTACTGCCGGATGGTACTTTGGGTAGCAATGGTCTGAATCAGCTGGTGAATAAAATACCCTGGAAACAAGTTGCTGAGTATATGGAGAGTAGAGGCACCTACAGATATGGTAACTGGACAGTCAAGAAGAAGTATCTCGAAATCCTGAAGCAGCGCGCCAATCTTCATCCAAGTTAAGATCCTATGATGTCCCATGATTGAGATCATGCAAGATTTCCACTGGATATATCCACCAGGTCCCAGGCAGAGACACTCACCGATCTTTATTAACGGCACCTTCAACTCTTAACATGCAAGACCAATCTGCCACCAGATGGTCAAATTTGTCGAGCATGACAATGCTCTTATTCTCCACTCTATCTGTTTGTCTTGGGCTCATACAACTACTCTGGCCCCGCGCCAAAGCCTCTCTTTTCGCGCAAGCATGGCAACAGGAGCAAAAACCTGTGACTTTAAGCACCCTGAAATTTGAGAAGCTACGAAGGCTTTCGAAGCGCGGATATACCACTCTGCCACTTCATCGATGCGCCGGTCAATGCCGGAGCCAATGTGAAGGGTGAAGCCCAATATGTACCCGTAGACTCATAACGCCATTCCCTTCTACATGCGCACTACTAGCAACAATATTGATTGATTAAGATGAGACGATTATGTTCTCGTCGAGGCTGTTGCCTAACGTCGACCCGTCACCTGGCCCCTACATCACAAGTTGAGAGCTGTACTGGTGAGTGGTGGAACTCTGCCACTGGATTCTTTGACTCAACTAATTCAAAATTGTGTCCAGGTCCCCGTGATCTTTGCCCGGAAGTCCCTCAGGCCGAGCCGAGATGGAGTCCTCATGAGAACAACGATTTCATATCAAGACCCTTCGTTACCTGGTCAATGAGCCGCTTGAGCTCCTGAGGAGTCAAACCAATTTTTTCATGATCACCCGACTCCACTGTTCACGATACCAGTTGCAAGTAAGGCTGAGCCTATCCCGGACCCGATACTCCTGAAAATCGAGGGTCTGCCGACAATAAGCGGTAACTATTCCGATAGTCGGTAGTTCGCTGGCGTGTGGGAAAGCGTTCTTTGCGGTGATTAGCATAGAGAGAAACTCTATGAGGGTGCCTCTGCCTTTGATGAGGGATGGGCTGCGTCTACCTTGATCGATCAACTGAGCTTTGGATTGAGGAATTGGGCCTCCTACTTACTAGAAGGCAGATTTGAAATGGTGCCTGACATGGGTCATTCTATATCAAATTTCGACTTCCCCTAATGTTGATCATGACAACTGGTTCAACCTGGTGGTCATTCTGACGTCGGCCAATTCAATTATCCTGGAGTCCATTCCTGCCTTATATGTTGCGACCCCGGGGCCAAGGAGGGTCTACTACCCAAGCAGAAGCGCAAGAGTCAATGCTCACACATGTGGAGTTAATCGTTGACATATAATGATAACTGTACTGAAAGGACGAGAGAGATCATTAGAGATAGACCCCGGGTACCATTGCTATTCCGCCGATTATCAAGGAAGTAGTTAGTACTCAGGTGCACTCCACTGGTGAATAAGAATCACTATATGTTTGGAGCCGTTCTCAAGAAACGCCCATGCACCAGATAGGTATGGACTTGAATAACTACCTAGTACCCGACTGGTGGGTACCTGGTGACTACCTCCAACTCTGTTTTCCATTCCGGTTGGTTTGTAGCCTTCGTATTTGCGGAGTGTAGCTGTGCAGGTAATTCAGCCTTGGCTACCATAAGAAAGGCACAAATTGAAGTCATTATTATGTATTGAAGCAGGAGCATCCCCTCAAATCCCCCATAGTTTCGACGGGCCTACTTATTCTAGCTACCCATTGTAGTTTGTCCTGGGGAATGTTCGACCATGCTCCATAACAGCATTCTGATTCTCGACGACAATGTAATCCACGCCGACAATCAGCCTCATTGACTCTGCGTCAATGAAATTTGCCTCGTCAGGCTGGATCACGTTCACATACTCCGGGTCACTTCCCATTGCCGCAAATGTCTCTAAGTTGGGGACCCAGAATTCTGCAGCGCCATCAAATTCAAGGATCGGCAGTCCGCCATCCACCCGAACAAGATCGCGGAGTTCTGGTGTGGAGTGGTACTGCGGTTGTACAAGAGTTAGCAACTCGGTTGAAGCGAGGAAAGGCGCATCGAGGAAAAGATTCTGGACAACATACCTGGCTATATCTGATGGCGCCCATTCTCAGATGGAAGTTCGTTGCCAGAGCAGAGTGTTTGTTTGCCCAGTAATCGTTGAATTCTTCTGGTGCGATTCCCTTCTTTCGGTTGTAGAAGAGTTTGACGTGGAACGCGCGTTCGAGGTTCATCGTGCATGACGCCTTGAATGTCAAGCAGCAACAACCCTCAGCACCAGTGGCATTGCCAACACTATTCGGAATACGTGACGGGCACCCTGGGCCTCCTGGTCCTCCTGGGAAGCCGTTGGCGAGGGCCATGGGCAGGAATGCAAGAAGGCTGCTGAGTTTCATATTGAATTGGAGAGGATGTCAAGATGTGGTGGTTATGATTGAGCAGTTGACGAGTTGAAGTGAAGGGAATCTCATGATGGACTTCGGGGTGGCTTTTCCCTGAATTTAATACCCGATCCTTCCTACCTCCAATGTCGCATTCAGTAGACTAGTTCTGAGGCGGTGGTGTCTTGGTGCACTGCTGGTCTTCTTGGTCAACGTCTCGCACTTGGGGCCCGCTGACATGTTTTGTAATATCCGCTGGGTCTATACTCAACTGGGCCATTTCGCCCCATTTCTTAAGTATTCCACTGGGTGCTAGGGATTTACAATGGAGGCTGCTTGGTACTGAATCGCCTCAAGTTGGAGATTCCGGGTTATGAGGCTCTGCAGCCGATATGCTTTTATGGGGGGATCCAATATTTCAGTTACCGACCTTGATGATGATTGGCTAGGGCGCGCAAAGGTACCATGAACAGCTTAGCGTCAGGCCCCATCCAAGGTACCTGAGGCTGGACTGAACGTCAACCGCCAAGATTTCCGTTCCTCTTTGACGAAGACTCGCGACGGACTACACACTCGTTACCCCGTCCCTCGTATAACATCAAGTGGTTTAAAAGCTAGGAAGAATAAGCAGATCACCGACATTTAAGCTTCGGCCAATGGTAATTATCTGTGGACGCCTGGATCTTGCCACTTTGATCTCCCTAAAAGAGAATGATTCTGCGCCCGTTAAACGTGCATCACCAGATCCAACCCTTCGGTTGCCACAACAAGCAAGATGGTGGGTGTTCCTGGGAGATCAAAGAGCTGTGGTACCTGTCGTACTCGCAGGAAAGGCGGCGTAAGTGTCTGCATGTCCTACTCGACACCATGCACGGAATGGTTAACCATGACGCATTAGTGTGACAGAAAACGTCCCTTCTGTGGACAATGTGTAAAATTGGGATTGAAGTGCGATGGATACGGACGCGAGACCATCTTCATCACTTCGACAACTAGATCACCTCCACGATATCAAGGTGAAGCAGGTCGGAGGCAGGTTACTCTTCCTGACACTCTAACGAGATCTGCCTACGAAGAAAAGTATTTCGATATCTTCTGGAGAAGGTATCTTCCGGACAAGAAGCCATTTCCTCAACATGTCACCCGTTATACCAATGGTGGGTGGACGAATTCGCTACCTCAACTCAGCAGCAGGTCGGAGCCGATTCGAAAGATGATGCTCGCTGTGTGCCTCACGACAGCAGGGCGGGCGGGGAATAACGTCTGGGAGAAGGAAGATGGGCTCAAGTATTATATCAGTTCTCTCAAAGATATGTCTACTGCTCTAGCTGAACCAAAGATGGGAAATCTGGTTACTCTTTGCGTCACCTCCAGACTTTACGGTCTCTACGAGGTAATGTATCGCCCACCCTTTGCCTAAGTGTGGGATTACAAGTCTCATGGCTCTACTAGATCCTTTTTGGACAGGACGACCAAGATAGACTAGTCCAGGCTCGAAACTGGCGGAAGCATCTCAATGGAGAACTTGCTGTCATGACAAGCCACCCCCCTGAAGCATATACTTCCGGTTATTTGCACCAATTGTTTGTGGACGGCCGATTCCACCTCGTAAGGGAAACCCGCACATGAACACTTGCAGGAAATAGTTTGAGCTAACCGAAGTTCTACGGTTCAGACTACAGGAGCGATCCAAATGCGGAAGAAGATCGTGCTGAGTAACCCCGAGTGGAGAGAGATTCCCTGGCGAGAGATTCCCAAGACGCCAAAAGATCTCCTAGTGGACGTCTTAGTTGATATACCAACCTTACTGGAAGACTTAGACGCCGCGAAAGCTTGCCTTGATTCAGAAAACCGGAAAATCCTCCACCTCGGGGTGACTCAACAGTGCTGGACCTTGGACGAACGACTCGTCGAATGGCGAACACATTTAGGCATCACAGATCCAGTGTACACCCTCTACATCGACCAGTTGTCCTTCTCAATGGATCTTGTCGCGGCATCCCAGATCTTGTGCCTGTACTGGGCTATATGCATCGTTGTGTACAGAACGCTTCACAGTGTAGCCGATCCTGACACACATCTACCTGGACGTACAGACCCCAGGATATACTGTCGGAGGATCGCTGAAGCCATTCCTGTGCTCCTACATCCACTGTCTGGGTCCTACGGGGTCCACATGGTTGGGTTTCCAATCGCTGTTGCACTGAGGTACCTGAATGGCGTCGATGGCCATGTTACCCAAGCAGACCCGGAAGAAAAGCAAATGATCCTCAATGTGTTTAGAAATTCAGGCCATGGGAAACTGGTAGAAGGCTTTGTTTCGAGCATCCAAGCCAATGGAAAGGGTCAGAGCCAGAAATGATTGTGAAGTTGCGCAAGTGCTAGCATACCACATGATTATGCTATAGCCTAGCCTTCCCTGTCGCCTTCTTCGCCGCCTGTGACACAGCAAACGCCCTGATCGCGTCCTTCGGCTCCTGATCCCTGCTACGCAGTCTCAGCCCAGCCATCTCTGCCCGATTGGCGTCAAGCAACTCCTGCTTGAGAGGTTTCATCATCAGTTCCTTATTAAACGCCAACGATCTCGGCGGCAATTGCGCAATATGAGAGGCTACCTTCAGCACCTCCGGCAAGAAATTCTCCGAAAGGATGATCTTGGTAATCAGCCCTGCTTGCTCAAGCTCCTGGGCGGACAATCTCTCATCAGCCAGCAACAGCGCGGCGGCCTTCTGGCGGCCCATGGCTCGGGTAAAGGTGATGCTGGAACATGCTTCGGCACAGAGGCCCCATTTCACGAATGGCGTGAAGAAGTATGCCTCGGGAACCGCGTAAATGAGGTCGAAGAGTGCGATACTGCTGGTTCCATACCCGATGCCTGGCCCGTTGACCGCGGCGATCAGGATTTTATTGGTGTTGATGACCAGCTCGTGGTATTTCCTGGCGAGTAATGCATTCAACGTGGGCCACCATATAAGGAGAATAGGGCGGGATGCAGACGCAGGTTCTAGGTTTTATATGAGATGAAAATACCTACCCGAGAGTGTCGATGGCGTCATCAGCAAGCACCTGTCCGGGGTCGTCGAACACACCGTCCATGAGGTCCATCCCTGCCCAATCGTCAGTTTCAGTTTCACGATGCGCAGTGACTTCAAATTGCCTGGGACCCTGACACCGGGCAGGGACAGGAACCCGACCTCGCTCCTGCCAACGCCACACTCCCTTGAATAGAAATCACTTGAAGTGACGAAACATACCGGCAGTAAAGAATTTCCCTTCGCCAGACTGCACAAGGACCCTGACCTCATCCTGTGCCAGCGCCCATGTCGTCGCGCGGAGGAGATCCTGCCCATAGGGTCAACGACACCCACATGGTTGGCACATAGTCCTAGAGCAAAAGCCACATATGAGCGACATACCTCGAACACCCCTTTATTCAACGCATTCCCCGCAGCAGGTCGGTTGTATTTTAGGAGCGCGACGCCATTGTTGATCCTGATGGAGATGTTCTTCAGTTGCGGTGCCGTGCTGGCGGGCATTTTCTTTCTTTTAGACTGGAGGTTTTTTGGTGTTCGATAGATGCGAGGAAATCGATGATTCGCCAAAAAGTCGATGTCGGAATTGATAGTGCACTGTTCGTTACATTACAGGTGTAATAATATGCAATGTCATGAGCATGTATGTAGGCGTACCTGGGTTGGGGACTCGGGGGCCACGGATTCATATGTCGGCGTCTCCGCACTCCCAAGGCTGGTTATTTATCTAAGTAGCACTAATATTACTTAAGTAGTTGCATCTTGGTTTGGGCTGGTCCCTATCACCTCGGTGCCGACGTCGAATAGCCGAAACTGACGACTCTGAGGTTCAGACCTACTCGTATTGTCAGCAGCACGGCAATCCACGGTTGGAGCCGCGAAGGGAGGGAGAGATATGATTATGAGATGTAAATGGGATTCATTATTCATTGCCGAGACAGCTAATACTAGTACGTAGTCCTCTGAGACTACGGGCTCCTCCTTATCCTTGGATATGCCCTCAAATTCCTTTCAACGACGCTAACTGGGTATGATTCTAAGTTCTGAAAAAGTAAGCACTTGACAGGCATGCGTCCACTTGACCGACGCGAGTGTGAGAGGCCCGCCACCTATGTACCAATTCGGGGGTATAATATGTAGGAAAATATGAAAAAAAGGGGGAATAGGCATCTTCAGGGTGATCTGTGAAAGCTCATCAAGTTCATCAAATAGTGCTGCCTGGCGAGATAATATGCGACTCGACCATCTGGCACATATCGAAATACAAGTCGGTGAGAATCGCATCCGACCACAGGAACGATCGCAGCATCGAGAGCGTGTCAGACTGCCAGTCATCTGGCCAGTCGGACTTGTACTTGACGCTCAAAGCCTTGCCGATCATGTCTGTGAAGTGGAGGCGATTATGCGTCTCGAACTGGTTCACCAGGCCTACGAAACAGGCCCAGATCAGGGTGTCTAGGCAGTTCTCCCACTGTCTGGGACCGCCCTGAGAAACGAGGTTACGGAGGCGCTCGATCACTGAGACCACGATGGAGTAGAGTGGTGCTGCGTGGAATAGGACGGTCAGGCGAAGTAGGTTCATGGCGGTGATGACACATTCGTCGATCAGCTGCTGCTGGCCTTGATATTGCTTTGCGAGGCCTAGTCGATTGACTGTGCTCTGGTTGAGAAGACTCATCAGTGCTTTGTATTCCGGGATCGAGATGCGTCCTGTTTTTAAAGCGCGGTCGTGGGATGCCAACAATAGGCGAAGATCGATCGCTGCTTTTACGGTGTCCGGGAGCAGCTGGTTGAACGGTTTGGGGATTGTTATTGAGTTGTGGAGTTGGGATAGCGAGGGAGGGAGGGGATCCATGGCACCGATGTCCTGAAAGCGGACGTCGTCCGCGAGAAATTGGGCGGTAAGGAAGTCCGCCCATAGTATCAATTGCTTTATTGCCCCGGCGAGCCCTAGGTTGTCTAACCCTCCGCGCGCCCTGACCATGGCCTTGACTCCATCCGCGTGCCGCTGGAGAGGCTCTGGTTGAGCAAAAAGAGTCGAGGTCGCCCATAATAGTGCCGCTGCCATGATGACTTCGTCGGATATCCCGGCCTGGCCTTGTTTGACTAATTGAGCGCGTAAAGATTGTAGTGCTTTCGCTTCGTATGACAGGTAGGATAGATCGGAAGATAGCTGGCCGGCAAGACATTGAACTGCCTGCCATGCAGCTATCACACTTAGGCATAATGAAGTGTCTGTCATAACTGGTATGATCATCGCACCTCCTATATCATTGACGGCCAACCCGGATGGCAATGGAAATGCCGTGGCTGCACCAATCTTGAAGTTCAGAACTGTTCATCAGTCAATAGACGCTCTACGTTTCAACTGGGCTAAAATAGGCATGGACTCTCACGCGCGGAATGTGCGAGACTTACCACTATAGACTGCGTGGTGGAGGGAAGTTCGATGCCCACCTGGGACAGGAAGATCTGAAAATCCATTTAGTCGCCCTGAGCCTATGCCATGTGGGTCGGCTATAGTAGTTGGCGACGCATCCCGCGTGAAAGCATAGGATGAAACATACGCCGTTTCTGGCAGGCGGTCTTTCGCGTTCTCTTGCTTGCCCTTGGGATTGTTGATGAGCTCCTTGGTTGCGCGACGGCGGTGAGTCAGGTAAGTCTGGTGGGACTGGAGGCGGCACGCTGGTCGGCGGCAGACCGCGCAAACCGGATCCTTTTCAACTTTCACATGTCGGTCCCCATGTCGGTCTGGTTGAGGGAGAAGTTGTCTATCCGAAGAAGGTTCAATTGGAGCCATGCCCGGATGGCTGCACAACGACGACTCGGCTCATTGCTAGGAGCTTTTGACGTAAATCAAGCTGTCGGGCTGCTTATGATTTTCTTCACGAACTTGAAACGTTCTGACTCCGTATTGAGTCCGGGAAAGGTCGGTGTACTGCCGAAGCGAGTCCACACAAAGCCTGAGCTTCCTGTTGAGGGTGTGGACGGTGTACTTCCCTTAGCTTGGTAGGTTTTTGGTGGGGGATTAAGGGGGCATCGGCGCCTGAAGAGGACCCAGTACTTAGCCAGTTAATAATTACTGGAGGCATGTTGTAAGTACAAACAAGGTTAGAGCCTTGGTAAGGACTCAGGCGAGAAGAGTCTACTACTGCATTGGTATTAACTAGTTATCGTCGCTTAATATCTAAGTGTCCCCCCCGCCTTAATTAAACCCCCATCATACGTTTTCATCCGTCCTTACAAGTACTCGTATGCACATCAACGAACGCATACTCTTGCCGTTATGATCAAGTCTGTACGATTTCAATCACCTTCGTGCCAATCTCCTGAGGTTTCTAGTTAGCGCTCTTGTAGTAGTACTATCCAGGCCAACTTCTACAAATAACTTGTCAATATAGTTTCTTCCATCTTTTTTTGACCATCGATCGTCTCGTACGCAACGTCAGTTACCTCGGTACCCTTTGAGAGAGTAAGAATCCCAGATGAGAGTCAGCTCTCTGGAATCCATCCCATTCATAGACCAAGATCAATGGACAGCTGTATACAAACCTTGGCCATAGCACGGATGGGCTGCATATTCTCAACGATGGAGTTTGTTGCCTTAGCGGTGAATAATGGTGGGACCTGTACACAGGCCAGGCCTCAAGTGTGAGTGGAATTTGGGATAAAAGCCGAGATCGCAGGGCATTGCAAAGATAGTTACACATGGAACACTAAAGCGTGACACAATCAAGTTGCTCACTCAGTGCCTTGATCGATGTTGTGTAACGTTCATCTGCTGTTCCCTGCCCAAACCATGGAAAACCCCGGCTCATGACAAATATATCATCCACAGCCCAAATATAAAACAGGCATCACTTGAAGTACGGTAGCATAGGATACACATATCGGGACCACACACACGGGAATCATCGAGATATATTGGCGAGGTTTGCTTGCCAGGTCTCATGCAACACGCAAGCGCTGGCAAGCAGATTGGCTTTGTGAGCAAGTGCAACCGCCATGGAGGAGGAGTAGCATCAATACGAGTAGATAAGCTCTGGAGGAAAGCTATTTTGAATGAGAGCTGAATTAGACCTTTGCCACGAGCAACTATGGGAGAGAGGCATTTTTATATTGAACCCATTAATAGGAGTCAGGGTTGCTGAGGCTGAGCTAGCAGGACCAGAAGTCAAAGTCCCACCTGGTATGGGCTCCTAGTCGGTGCTGGGCACGGAATAACCATGCCGGCAGTTGTGCTTGCCCCAGAGACCATCAGGAAGCCGAAGTCACGTGATGGAGATGGCTGTGCAAAGTGCGTCCGAAAATCGCATACGCAAGCGCGCCCGCAGCCACAGCCGCAGCTGTGGTTCCGAGGATGTTGCCATCTGAATAATACACTCACCTGCTCGCCTACCACTTCATCTGCCACTGGTACTTCATCACCATCCCCCTCTTATCCCAACAACCTGACTGTAGACAGTCATCAATCTATCGAGCTTGTCAGGAGGCCTGAGGCAGCATATCTTAGTCCTCATCGGGCGTTGCCCTCCTTCGAATCTTTTTCTTCTCCATCCTCCATTACCCTGAACGAGTGCTGTGCACCTTCGAGCCCGCAGAGCACTTCTGCTCCCACTACCATGGGCCTCTCAAAGACCCAGAGAATTGCAATTTTGCTAGCCATTGATACAGTATTTTTCCTGATTGAGCTGATCATTGGTGAGTGGTACTGCTCAGGTTTCCAAATCTTCTCATGCTAACTACTCAATCAGGTTATGCCGTACACTCACTTGCTCTTGTCGCCGATTCATTTCACATGCTCAATGATGTCCTGTCCCTCTGCGTCGGATTATGGGCTGTCCGTGTTGCCAACACTGGCAGCTCTAAGATGTACACCTATGGTTGGCAGCGAGCTGAAACTCTAGGAGCTTTGGTCAACGGCGTCTTTTTGGTCGCCCTTTGCTTGTCCATCTTCCTTGAAGCCATTCAAAGATTTGTAGAGCCACAAGTTGTTTCCAATCCAAAACTGGTTCTCATTGTTGGTTGTATGGGCCTTGCCTCCAATATTCTCGGACTCTTCCTCTTCCATGAGCACGGACATAGCCACGGCGGAGATGGACATGGTCAGGACGATGGCATAAAATCCGCAGAGGAGGGTCACAGCCATGTCCACGCAAATGGGGAGGCACATGCAGTTGCAGACGAAGCTGGTGAAAATGGTTCAGCTGGCAAACGTTTCACCCGATCGGACGAGGAGAACACTACCATTTCTACACATTCATCCAATCCCCCTCACCGCAAGTCGATTGTCAGTAACAGCGAAATCCATGGGCGGCATAGACGCAGAGCATCCGGCTCTTTCGGCCGTGGATTTGGTTCCGTTGACAACATTCACATTCACCCCGCATCATTTCGCCAGGATATCATCCAGGCGGCGCGGTTGGAAGAGGAGTCTGAATCTGGGTCAGAAGAGGAGGGCGCCCTACTGGATGATACCGGCTCGCCTAATGAGCGCTCAAAGATCTTGACAGATGACCATGCTTCCCCTACTCAAAGCAACAAACGGTTCTCAAATTATGGCAGTATTGGAAAGAAGCGAACAAGCACTGATTACGACCACAACGACCACAACCACAGTCAATCCAAGGACTCCCATGATGGTCATGGCCATGGCGGCCACGGTCACTCCCACGGCGATCTCAACATGCGAGGTGTTTTCCTTCACGTCATGGGGGATGCCTTAGGTAACATCGGTGTTATTGGATCTGCACTGATAATATGGCTTACCACCTTTCCCGGTCGCTACTATTTTGATCCTGGTATTTCCTTGGTCATCACGGTCATTATCCTTTGCAGTGCCATACCCTTGTGCAAAGCAGCAAGTCGAATTCTTCTCCAAGCAGTTCCTGTGGGCATGTCTATCGATGAAATCACGGCTGATATAGAATCATTACCTCGTGTGATCGAAGCTCATCACCTCCACGTGTGGCAGCTGAGTGATACCAAACTTGTTGCAAGCTTGCACGTCAAAGTTGACTGCGAGGTTGAAGGTTCTGGATCAGCAAGCTACATGCATCTGGCCCGTGAGATCAGAAGCTGCTTACATGCTTATGGAATTCATAGCTCAACTATTCAGCCTGAGTTTTGCAGCCCAGACAGTCCAGCTTCTCCATCTGGGTCAACTGCAGTTGCTAATGGCACAAGCAATGGTGATGTTAGCCCCAAGAATGCTACAGCTGGTAGCAAAGCGGGTAGTCTGAGAAGTGAAGGGCGAACATGCTTGTTGGAATGTGGCGATAACTGCGCCGACAGTTCACAGTGCTGCCCCACCGACTTGGCGAAAGCTCCCAAGAAGTAAATGGGGCAAACGCGACAGCATAAATCTGACGGCCTTGGTCTCTTTCGTTGTACAGAATGTTTTTGGCGGCTGTGTCGCTCTCGATATGAAGCTGGTCTTTTCCTGTTTTGTTTTTTTTCCCTTTTTCTCACTACCGGAATGGAAAAAACCCTCCAGGAATTCAGCGCCATGCGATGGGGTATGATGCGTCTCTCACGGCAGCAGGTCTCATGATAGGGACGCTCACCATCAGACTGGAAGAAATACGGGTGCGATATTGACTTTGGTTGGCCAGGGGGCGTTTCTAAAGGCCAAGTACCCAGACTATTATCATGGATCGAAAAGGCGTATAAACAGAAGCGGACTGAAGGAGCCTGGTGGTAAGCAAGAAAGTAGCCAAAATACAATAATCAAAGATGAGCAATTATGAACACGTTTAAGGTCAGGTTACTGTGAACGATGAGAATACGTTTCTTTTTCTTGGTACGGGTACGGAGTGCTCCGTACTACCTTGTATTTACCTAACCCAACCTCCTTTTTACTTTCGCCTTCTTATGCCAAAGTATACAGCGAATGCAAAAACTCAGCCCTAAACTCTCCAAATTAACCAGAAATACAGGATCAACACAGGCCAGACGACGCGCCAGAGGGTCTGACCGAAATACTGCAACCGGGACTTTGGCGGTGTTCTGCTTCTCGACCTCGATCTCGATAAGGAGCTATGATTCCGCGGCGGCATGCCCCATTCTTCCCCGCTATCCTCGTCGTCCTTGGAGGGTGAAGATGTACGTGACGACAGGGGGACCTGCCCGTAGCCGCCGAGTTTGCGGGTTGAAAGGCGCGTTGCACTCTCGTTGTTGTGGATTGAGGAGGTCGAGGACGTGTGCTGTCTGTGGTTGTGGTTGTGCTGGTGGGACAGAGGGAGGAGCGGTTCGGATTTCTCGTGCGCTGGATATGCCGCCGCCGCCGCTGCTGCAGCAGAAGGATCGTACCGCACGGCAAAGACCAGCAGCACGATGAGCGTGAATCCCAACGTCTGGGCGTAGCGGATGAATATTCCCAGCTGGTCCGGGAGGAGGCACAGGCGATTCTGAATCGTATCTCTCGGGGTATGCGCATCCCCAGCCGGCCCACTGCCCGCCATGACCCTCTCACAGTCGACGGGGTTCCACAGGCTGACCAGCTGCACGCCAGGCACGCGGATTCCCATAGCCCAGCTCATACTCTTGACGGTGATTTCCTTGGGGTGGCCCGTGAATTCGCTGTGCTCAATCTCGCAGTAGTCGTGGTCGTCGCCCGAGTAGATCTGCACAACTTCCTCCTGCCGCAGGTGTTTCACGATATCTTGCGAGATCAGTGGTGTCAGCACAGTTTGGTATTGGTATCCGGCTTGTAAGGGGATGGCGGTACCGCGCTCACGCATGGGACCACAGGATGTAGTTCCGGAGCGGAAGAAGGGGACGTGCGAGAGCACGATTGTGGGAAAGCTGGCGGAGGAAATTTCGTGGACGGATTGTATGGGAGGGGATTGGCGCTTGACAATGTCAGGGGGAGGAGGAGGCTGGGCGGGCTGTACGTCTTGTAATATAGGGGAGAGCAGGTTGTCTCCTTCTGGGTTGTACCAGTTGAATTGTGTCCTGCAGGTGTGCTCGATTGCACGAGCTCGTGTATCTTTGGCATTGACCAAGAAGGCCTCGACGGGTTTCCAGATTTTACCGCTTGCTGTTGCAGTGGCGCTGCCATCGCCTGCGCCTGAACTTCCGGTCTCAGGGTCAACCTGGTCCATGGAGCTCAAGGAGACGCTGTCCAGTGAGACAATGGAGTGATTTCCTATCACATCTATGCGGTTCAGGGGCCCAAAGTATGCGTCAAACCGACTCTTGACGGCGGGTTGGATGCCTGCAGCAAAACCCAGGTCATGATTGCCTGGGATCGAGGCCAAGATTCGGCGGCCTGCGGGCTCAGCTCGACTTGAGGCCGGGCCACCGCCGTTCCAGGAGCGAAGGAAGAGATTGGAGAAACGAACATATTCCTTGAGCCAGAATTTCGATCCGTACTTCTTGTAACGCTCCTCGGGCGACGAGGACTGTAGAGTGCCCCATTCTCGCCCACCGTCGAAGAGATCACCCAGGAAGATAGTTGCGTCTGGTCTTAGTGACCGCTGGAGGGTTCTATAAGCTCGCCCAAGGTACAGATCGGTGTAGAGAACCGTCAAGGTGGAGAGTGGCCAGGGACGATCGGGATAGGTATGGGGATCGACTAGTTGAGGGTCGGCGACCAGGAGAAGATGGTGAGGTTGAGCTTGGCTGGGCTATGGGATCGCGGTTTAGCATATAAATTGTCTCCTGGTGTCCTCAAGGTTTTCTCCTTACCCAGGCTTCCCATTGCTGCCATTGACACTCATTGACACGGCGCTGGAATACGACGCGTTCTCCCCAGATTAGGACTACGGCCCAGATAAGGATCAAGATCGTTGGTAGGCTCCAAAGTCGATCCCTGATCTTGGTAAAAGTATGCGCGCCGGCTGCAGCATATGACTTCATTCTTCAGGAGTTTGCGAGGGATGGCCTTTCCAACATGGTTGTCATGGGAGATGACTCGGTGATGAGAGGTTGTGTCCAAGGACTTCAGGGGTAATTCAACATATTAATGAACTGTTGCCGCCGTAGGTTCCCTTGGGGAGCAGATTAAGAACACAGGCTCCCAAGAAAATGTCGGTCGCAGAAAGATTGAATCCGAGTGAAGTTGCTGTCTCCTTTGCTCAACAGGACAAATTGAGGATGTTGGTCAGAAAGTTGCGATTGACAACGAATTGGAAACGTGGCACGTGAGTGGGGTATTATCGCTATGTACCACCTGTCTCGCTGTGTCTTCAGGGTGCAACTTAGCCGTTGGCGCATGCGGTTCCAGGGGCGCCTAGGCAGTCATCCTCCCAATTGCCTTCTCAGAAGCAACAGCCTGTAAGGATTGGCTTAGGCACGCACGGAGTACTCATGTAGCTAGGAAGTGGTGTTGTTTAACCGTAACAAGCCTCAGCCTTCCGTTCCTCACCCGCCCCTACGGGTCTAAGAACGAGCCTAAACTCCAGGCTGGGCATGGTTATTAACTTGGCCAAGGTGTTCCTTCCCCTTGCCGAAACGATGACCCATTGCGCTATATCCTCGCCTGGGCCCTGGGGCCATCAAATTAAATTTCACCGCACATCCTCCGTTGCAAGCTTGTGGTCGAAGGACACTCGTGGTCGGGTCCCATGATGACTTTTTGTACGTCCAATCGTGTGTCTCGCCACCGCTATTGCCAGTAGGTTCGACTTAGAAATCTCATCCAATTCTTAGAGGGGCGTGTTATATCAAGACAGCGGTCGGGGCTGGCCCTTGGCCTTTGTCTCCTCCTACCGCTTTGATCATTCAAGAGGCCGAGACGGGTAGCAACAGTCCCAGGTGAACAGCTATTTTTCCTTTGAGCTCCTTGTCTACACGCGTTTACTAATTCAAGCCCAAACGGAGAATAAATGTCGATTGAAATCGTGGCAATCCTTTTATTGCAGAATAGGACAGCTTCCCCATCGTAACCATCAGCAGAGGCGCCGTGTTACGAGAATGGACGGCATCTCCGTTGCCAGTGGAGTTGCTGGCCTCATCACTCTAGGTTTGCAGGTCGGTGGCACAATAGCCATCTACATCAATTCTGTCAAGGAACGGGACAAGAACATCCGCGAATTGCATGATGAACTTCTCCTTCTAGGAGAGGTGCTGAGTGGCTTGAGAGACTTTCTCGTCAGCGAGAAGGCCAAAGGTCGATCTTTCGATACCAACTCCGTTCTTCAGACTGCCATACGAGACTGCCGTAACAGGATAGAACGAATAGGCGACAAATTGAAGCCATCCGATGGAGGCAAGGTTTCCCGCGCCCTGGATAAGTTGAAATGGCCTTTCGAACAACGGGAAGTCATGCAAATGACTGAAAATCTACGGCGTTTCTCCCAAACCTTCCAATTTGCCTTTACCATTGAGGGATGCAATCTGCTGTCCAAAACCTCTGAAGATGCTTCTCAGGGTCTCCAACAAATGCTGGAAACTTCCAAGAAGATTAGCGAGCTGTCCGCTCAGATGGGCCTGTCGGCAGATGAGTCCTCCAAACGTGCTGCTCAGCTTGAACAAATCATCGCTTTAGTTCCGCTATTGAACACGACTGCGAACAACGTCAACGAGTTGACCCATGCGGCAAGACTAGCAGAGCTGCGAGAGCAGGAGCGACGGACCACAGATATTCTCGACTGGCTCGCACCTGTCTCAGTTCTGCACAAGCACCGCGACTTACAACTGAAGCGCACCCCAGGAACCGGCAAGTGGCTCCTCGAGAAGCCGCAATTCTTGGACTGGATGAATAGCAATCTTCCAGAGCATGACTGTCTTTGCGTTGGCGGGCCAGGCGTTGGCAAGTCAATCCTTTGCAGCACAGTGGTTGATCACCTTCGAACGCTCTACAAAAACGAGGATGTTGCTATAGCCTTCTATTACTATGACTATTCCGAACAGCAATATCAGAGTCCTTCCAACTTTGCAAGAGCCCTTCTCCGCCAACTCTGCTCTTCAAGCCAAACTGTCCCCACATCCGTCGCTGAATTCTACCAACGCTCCAGGAACGATGTCAAGGATCAAACATGGTTCAACGATCTCTTGTCGATCTTACGCCGGGTCATATCGACTTACAATCGATGCTTCATCATAATAGATGCACTGGACGAAGCCGATGCGCGAACCCAGCGGACTGGCTTTATCGACGTCCTAGACGCTATCAGAGGCTCTGGAAATTCATTGAGGGTGCTCGCCACTTCGAGACCGCATGCACTTAGTAATATCGAAAACTTTCACAACCCAATAATGCTTGACATTGTTGCGGACCCTACAGACCTTCGCCAGTATTTGAATCAGACCATAAGCGAACACCCAGATTCGGAATATACCATGGATCGCGAATTGAAGGAGCAGATCGTACAAACGCTATGCAGCAACGCAAATGGCATGTTTCTGCTCCCGGCCCTTCAGATCAGAACAATACTTGACCAAATCACGAAAGCTGACGTGAAAAGGACTTTGCGCAATTTATCGACAAGTTTGACTGCAGCATTTCATTCCACAATCGAGCGAATATCGGGTTTATCAACGACGAGGCGTGAGCTGGCGTTCAGGACCTTGATGTGGATCTCGCACGTACGGAGGCCTCTGTACGTCCGAGAACTACAGCATGCGATGGCTACTAGGCTAGAGGACACCGATATTGATAGCGACAACATTCCATCGCTCAGAACTCTCTTGGATTGCTGCTGTGGTCTTGTTGAAGTTGACTACGCAAGCAACATTATTCGTCTCGTACATCATTCTCTCGAGGAGTATCTCCGTGATCGCGATCATGGCCTCTTCAAGGACGCCCATATTATAATCACTAGGGTGTGTCTTCGGTACCTGACATTCAGTTCGGCCAAAGCTATGCCTGCACAGAATAGGAATGCATTTTCTGCCTCAATGGAAGATATGGCCTTCTTAGAATATGCTGCTGGCGAATGGGGGTACCATGCAGCCCGAGCCCCCGCCACAGACATCGAGGACTTTGCCATTCCAGCACTCACAAGTTCCGAAACACTATTCACAATTGCCCGAGCACGAGGCTTTCGTAACATTGACTTCCGAAAATGGATGACAAAGGCATCAGCTTGGGCTCAATCAGGCGGTGGTGGTATTTCACTTTGTGCTGAATTCGGCTTGACCGACCTAATCAAGACCCTAGTCAACGATCACCCGGACCAGAGCCATCTGAATGCCAAAAATATCTATGGAAGCACACCACTCCATGAAGCTGCCTTACGTGGACATGAAGACACTGCCAAAGTACTGATCGATCATGGCTCTGATGTTCTAGACACGAATTATGGGAACAGCACTCCCCTATACCTAGCTGCTTCGTACGACCAAACCTCTATGGTCAGGTTTCTTCTTAACTATGGGAGGGAACAACTAGACATCCCAAGCTCTCGAGGTTCTACGCCTTTACATAAAGCAGTTGGACAAGGCAGTTTGGAGATGGTACAGGTCATGCTAGAGGCAGGAGCATTAGTAGCAGCGCACGACGCTCAGGGTTGCACTCCCCTCCACATAGCTGCAAAGCGCGGCTACACCTCCATCGCAAAGGTATTAGTAAGTGGTGGAGCATTCGTTCATGTCAAGGATAAGGAAAACCTCTGTCCACTTGACCACGCCGCAACTGGTGGCTACGCGGAACTAGTTGAGTTTCTGGCCGATAATGGTGGAAGCATCACGCATAAAGGAAGAGAATTGTGGACACCACTACATCGAGCGGCTCGAGGAGGACATCGGAGGTCGGTGGATCTCTTACTGAGTCGCGATGCCAATGTACTCGCTGAAGACTTCAGAGGACAAATACCTCTGCACCTTGCCGTACGATCGGGAAGCATGGAGACAGTGGTATCCCTCTTGATGCATAATTCTGCTTTACACTGTAAACAGCTATTCGCCAAAGATAAAAAGAATGCAACTCCACGGGAAGTCGCGTTCTACACGGCCCACTACGACGTACACAAGTATCTTCGAGCTGCAGAATGGGTAGCCCTAGGAATCGAACCCAGCAGCTCAAGCGTCATCACAACTGCCATTGAAGCGGGCGACATCGATCGAGTTCGCGAACTCCTTCGCAAGGACCCCAACACTATCAACACCCCAGACGAAGACGGCCAGCCCCTTCTACACGTCGCCATTCAAGAAAAACAGCGAGATATTGTCACATTCCTCCTACAATCTGGCGCCTCAATCGAAGCCAAAGGATATCACGGCTGGCACGCCCTGCACATCGCCGCATCTCTCGGCAACCTCGACCTCGTAGAGATATGTCTCCAACACAACGCAGATGTATCTCAACAAACAAACACTGCCCAGACGGCCCTCCACAAAGCAGCGTCGACCAAGTCCGTAGCTGTTGTGAGGAGACTCCTCGAGGCAGGCGTCGACCCAATGGCGCAGAACGATCGAGGCATGACGGCCCTTCACGTTGCAGCGCATCAAAACCGAACAGAGATCGTGAGCCTACTTACTTCCGAATATGGAGTGGATGTCCTGGCTCGCGACCGCCTAGGCCTCACAGCCTCCATGTGGGCGGAGCGTTCGGCCCATCTCGAGCTCGCTGCTTTCCTGCACAAAGAGATGAGGAAGGCCAAGGCTTTGAAGAAGAACATGGATCCAAACTTGTCATCGAGTGCCACTGCTGCTACTACCGAATCGTCAACCGAAACTCAAATGGCTGCCTTGGCGGTTTGAAAGGTATGGCAGGCAGAGTGACCACGCGTTATCTGTTGGTTGACACTGGTGTTACTTGCCATGCTACTCGCGGCCATGGGTGAACAACAGAGCTTGAGGCTCGCAACAGGCTGTTGAGCAAACAATATTCAACATGCAGGCGGTATCGATGCCTAGTAATTCCCGTTCTCCGATATCCGCCATCCGAGAAACAGTGCACGCACGCCGGACAAAATGGGCATCGCTAGCCAAACCAAGTTGGAGGAAACATCTTCCTATACACGGGTATGAAAGGCAGTGGACAAAAGGATGCACAGGCTTATCCTCCACATAACCCAAAATTTGACCTAATCGAAGGAAGGAATGAATGAATGAATGAACGCTTCGCAAAGCGCAATGCAAACAATCGCGAGGATCACCCATTGACACAGTCTCGGGGGCTTGGCTTCGTTGCGCCACCACAAGGCGAGATTATTACTACAATCAGCTACCCCAAATTCAGTTCCTTCGGGTCTTCATCGACGAATCGATCGCATCACAGGTGGCCAGTGCGAAAACCCACATTCAAATTCATAACCACAAGGACGCCGACACCGTGCTGGATAGGGTCAACAGCCGCAACTTTAGCCTTGCGGAGTTCGTTGTGAAGACACGACAAGGATGATGGGATGGGGTGGCTGCACAAATGTCAATGACCAGGGTTCACACGCAGACAAACAGCAGCGACACCGCATTTCGTAGTACGATAAACCTTGCGTTGCCACTGCGGCGTTCACCGTGAGACAACAGCATCCTGTGAGGGAGGGGAAGGAATGGGGGGTGTATGTATGATGTCGCGCTCAACACGCAACGAGACCCGCCACGACACCACGTCAAGCAAGGAAAGGAGACGGGGGAACTGGGTTGGCCACATCTTAGTGATAGGGAATCCATCTACCTTTACACTTAGAACCAATTAGCGTGGTATGTACCAGCAGAAATGGAGAAAGGAAGAAGATGCAAAGGACCCAGGAGCTCTTCTTTCTTCTTTTCAAATTTGTCCATTTGACGATTGTGTTATAGTCCTTGTACTCGAGTCTTTTGGTTTGTTAGCTAGTGTGTGTCGTGATAGTCATAATCCTCACTGTCGCCATGTCATCATCATAGTACGACCGTCGCAAGCAGCCCCACCGCCAAAATCAAATTACTCTATCAGTCTTTGGCATAGCCTGCTCATGCGATGGTACTCAACCATGCAACCGCCACGGAGAGAGGTAATACCTATCACATCATGTCGTAATACAATCATACTCTAAATGTCATGGTCCGTAGTCACCAAAAGCCGCTCCCTCGATTTACGGCACCGGACACGTCGGAAGGGTGGAAGAATTGCGGCCTGCTGGTGACGGTGCGTCTGGAAGAATCGCCACTGGAGCCACTGCCAGGAGCAGCAGCCGCAGCAGCGAGGGGGGGAGTGGAACGGAAGCCGCGATGAGCAGTAGGGGCTGGTAGCCTATGGTCGCCAGCTTGCGTGGCACTGTCTTCGGGACCGAGGGAGCGGTCTGAGCCTACGGGGTAGTCGTCGGGGACAGGTATCTTGGCTCCACCAAGACCACGGTAGTATCTGGATCCGTCCGGGTTGGTGATGATCTCGGCGACGGTATTGCTCCTCACGCCGTGTATGGGCACGCCATGTATAGGAACGTTGTCGTTCGAGGGTGGTGTCACGCGGCTGGCGGACTGAATCGGCATTTGCTTCACGGTACCTGGTGGGGCCACTGTGCCCAACATCTCACCGAAGTTGCGCTGTCGCTCTTGTTCTTGCAACAGGTTGCGGTATAGAGTGCCAATGTTGGACATGCCCATGTAATCAAGCCTATTGGCCATCTGTACAACGAGGTCGAGCATTAGATTTATGGTCTCAAGTTTGAGAAGTGATTTTCCAGAGGTCTCTGCGTGTGTGAGCTCGCCAATCTCAAGAGATTCGTTCTGCGTAAGGGCATCATTAATTCCTGTGTGGATTAAGGACATCTCATAATGGACGCGGCCATCCTGCATCAATTTCTTGTAGTCATCATGTAGGTTTTCGTAAGCCTGCCACAGATTGTTGTCCTGAGAGTGTTTCTTGAACAGGAGGCTCTTCACCTCGGTGATCTTCAGTTGCAGTTCCTCGTGACCAAGCAAATTGCATCGATGGAAACTGACACGTCTCACAACAAGGTTTCGGATCTCAATTTCATGATCGCTGGGTTGGCGGAATACCATCTTGAGCTTCTCACGTCCAGGTAGCACATGAAGAGAATCAACAAATGTCCTCACGCTTTTCGTCAGAAGCTCTGGAGCATCGAGCCAGTTGAGGCTCCCTATAAGTACGAACGAAGCATCCCAAACCTGGTTAGGAATATGGATGTTGATCATACCCGTAGTGAGCGACCCCTTGTGCAACTGGTAATGCCCTTTCTGGTCGATGGCAATTAGGAAATCCTCGCTACTCCGGCTGCGGCATGAAAACTCGTATGTAACAGCCGAAGGGCCAGGAGCGGCACTCCAAACTTTGACTTTCGTGTTACCACTTGGGAGCCTCATCTCTAAAGCTCTATCGATATCTGCGCCATTCGTTGTCATAATTCGAGAAAAGGAACTGGGCGACGGAGACTTTCCGTTCTTAGCGGGGTCAAAGATCGCTGCCCAGCTCTCTTGACTGTGTAGAGTTGAACCAGAGATTTGAGGAGTCTGGGAAATGAGCACTTGGCCGAACTGTGCCTCGAAATCAAGTCTTCCAGGGAATTTCCGACCCAATTCAAACAACGGCGCGAGCTGTTGCACCAGCTTCTTGCTTTCTTCCTTCCGTTGCATCTTCTCCGCGAGATCGGAGTGTTCCCTGGCAAAGGCTGGAGATTTCTTGATCTGAGCTAATTTCGTTTTAGAGACACTTTCCGCATTGTCTTTGCTGATTGAAGGCTTGACTGGTGGCTTGGGTAGATCGCCAAAGCAATCGGCTCTTGCTTTAAGCAAACGCTCTTTTCGCTGTGCCTTCGTTTCTTGGCTTGAACTCTTGCCGGGGTTTTTCCCTTGCTGCATCATGGTTGAATGAGAAGGTGGAGGCTCTTCAGTTTTGGCTTTCTTATTCTCAAGGGTAGAGTTAATTGAAGCGGCTCTTGCTTGGTGCAGAGCAGTCAGTTCAGCCAGCTTGCTCTCTCTCAACGCGTCGACATCCCTCTTTGGGACATAACTGGTGTAGTAATCTGCCCCAGTAGTACTGAACCGAATATGAGAGTCGCCAGAAGCTCGAGACTGAGCATTGCTCGAGGTTTCATGTGAGCTTGATGATGTTTGTCTTCCTTTTGGTTGCTCTCTGGCATGAATGGGTTGCGGAGCGTTTTGTGGAACCAAAGGCTGAGAGTTGGGAGGGAAATGTGACTCAAATCCTGGTGGAATGGCAGGATGGCTTGGTTGGGATGTGTCAATATCGATGAGTTGTTCTTCGGACGGTAAGGTGTTTTGACGCACTTGGTACAGTTCTCGACCTCGACCTCGTCCAGAGGAGCCACGAGATCGTGCGAATCCGCCGTGCTGTGCTCGGGGAGATGCAGTTGCTGATCTGGGATTCCACTCTTCTCCAGCTTTAAAAGGCGAGCCTCGTTGGCTTGATCGGCCACGACTGCCTCGGCTGCCTCGAACGCCACGGCTTGGGTTCTTACCTCCACGCTGGCCATCCGCTGGTCGCTCTGGGTTTCCATAGGCTTGAGGGTCAAAGGTTGGTCGACCTGGAAGTTGTTTGGGGCTTTCGGGGCGCGCCTTAATCGCAGAGAATCCTGACATCTCACCAGCACCAGCAACAGGCGGCGAAAGTGCCCGAGGAGCATCAAACGGATCATGGAAAACAGATCGCTCCTCGCCATCCATGGGTGTTCTACATAGCATGCTATCAACGACATCATCTTCTGCAACCGCCTTTGTCTCTGAAACTGTCTGGAAGTCCCGTTCACTATAGGAGTCTAGAAGACATGGTGGAGTTGGAAGTCGGTCTGGAATAATGCTCTTTGGACTCGGTGCATGTCTGGCCGGTGGCCCATCTTCGTCGCTGTCAGAATCAACTGCAACTACCCGACGGCGTTCGGGTTGTGGTTCAACAGGAGCTTCAGGGGCGATGTCTGGGTTGACATTTGGGATCACTTGATTCGACCACTCGGCAATTCTCGCTTCCTTAGGATTCTGAGGCTTGAGAATTGTGCCATTAGCCTGATTCACTTGAGCGGACTCTTCAGTGATGATAGGCTCGACATTGCTGGGACTACCAAAGGAATCGAAAGTGTGTCCATCCCAGATCTTGGAACCATGAATCTCGCGGGTGGGGGAAACACCTTGTAGCTGGAGATTTGCGGGTACGTGGTATGTCGTACCGCTGAAATGGTGACGCGTTTCTGCAAGGATTTTTCTCTTAAGAATATTGTGCTGGGATTCATTGACTATGATACGAGAAAATGCCGGGTGAGAATGATGGATGCGGACGAATTCAATCGCACATTTGTCGACGCCCGTGGGCCAGATCAACACATTTCCGTTTGCCATGGTAGATTCTGTGGTCATGCATCGCTTGATTGATCCCTACTCGCATTAGCTTTTTGATACTCAAGAGGATGGTTTGCGTCTGACTCACGAGGAGAGGTTCAAGATTAGAAACTTTTTGCAGGGCACGGTGGAAATCTCCATTGATAAGACGATATCTCTTTTCGGCAGGTCTGGCAAAGAGGTCGGTGCCGGTCAACTTGCTGATCTCATTTGCGTACATGCGTGGGAGAATGGAGATATCCCCATCTTCAGGCTTCCAGTACGTGATCAGATGCTGCAGGCTTTCCAGACCATCATAGCCATCATCGGCACTATCAGAGGCGTAATCTACAAGCGGTTGCGTGCCAGGATCCTCGTCAATTTCGCTATTATCGGGAAAGATGCCGTCCACGGGAAGACAGCGAAGGCCACTTTCGAATCCAGAGTCACGGTCCTGGTTGTAGTCGATGTAGCCATCGAGACGCATCATCAGATCAGAAACCACTCTGTCTTTGTCGTCATCTTCACCTTCGAGCTTGAGGACAAATGCCTATGTCTCATGTTAGTTGTATCGATCGACTTGCATCGGGAAACAGGGGAGCATACCCTGGTGGCCTGGTCATAGGAGAGAAACGGTGCTGAAATCGGTGCTTCATGAGAGTCCCTGTAGTCCTAATTAGCCCATACTTGTTGCGTACGGGCTGTACACATACTTGAAATTCTGAATAAATGAGTCTACCTGTTTTGCTGGAGTCAGAAAGGAAATCAATCGGCGTAAGTACTTCTTGGCCGAAACTTACACCTAACTGGGTGAATTCGTAGAACGAACTCACGAAATACGTGGTAGATTCCGGCATTTTAGAGCCTGAGAAACTGCCCTCTCGTCTCTAGGCCTTCCAGCCTGAGCAGGTCCTTCAGGTTGTGTAGAGAAATATTGAGGGTGAACAGATCAGAGGAAGTAAATGGATTCTGTGATGCTGAAGGCGACGATGCACTGTCCAAAATGGAAAGTGCGGCGGGCCAATAAAAGTGAAGCACAGAGACCGCCAAGGCGCCAAGAAGGTGCGTGATGGCGACAGGCAGGGCAGTGAAGATCTCGCAGATGCCATTCTAATTGCTAAATATTCACCACCATGTATTCCTTGAGGCCGTTCGAATTCACGGCGTGCTCGTGTGTTTCATCTCAACGATTACTGTGTGTGATTCAACCGCCTGGCTTTCCCACCACATGATGCTCATAAAATGACAAGTCTTTCGGCGTAGCTACGGACTGTTTTGGTATCAAACACACATCTATGTTGTTGAATCATGACAATTGATTGCTTCAATGGCTGCCCTGTTCTTTCGCCTTTGAAAACCCTTTACCAAACTGTGAGTGTTTATTTTGAAACTGTGAAACTTTAAGCGCATTGAAGGATTACCTATACGGCGCACAACTGACGGGCAATGGTAACTTCTCGGATGGTAGCCCGGACAAGCACCTTCAGTGCAAATTCAGCATACTTATCTGCTCTATCTTAGGAGCTACATCATCAAGCTACCCTGATGATTCTGGTGACTGCCCGTCCCATATCAAGATCCATTGAACTAGGGCTTGGTATTGACTACCTGGGTATTTTCATCTAGCCTTCAGCCTTCCCAACATCAAGGCCAAGACATTGCGCTGCAGCGGACGTCATAGCAGTCGGAGATTTTCTCATACGACAGCCTGTCTTCGTCAAACATCGTGCGCTCATGCATTCAGACTAACAATATGTCAGTGATCGATCTCAATTTCAAAAAACGCCTCGATCCGGTAATCGGAAAAATCAGGAGCTGACTTACTTGATATTGATGCTCTTGGGCTCGAGATAAGCATGAAGCCCTTCCTCACCAAGCTCCCGCCCGTTCCCAGACTGTTTCATGCCACCGAAAGGCCCTTGGATTTCCGGCAGGTATGGACTATTGATACTCACGCCTCCAGTCTGCAGTGCGTCAGCGACACGAAGGCCACGGGACAATGAAGTTGTATAGATATTGCTGGCGAGGCCGTAGGCTGAATCGTTGGCTAGCTCGATAGCCTCTTCTTCGGTCTTGAACGTCTTGATGGCCATCACAGGACCGAAAATCTCCTCGGTCCAAATACGGCTGCCTTCTTTCGGGTTCACGAACAGAGTAGGCTGAATCGCATAGCCCTTGTCGCCTTTCCTGCTACCACCAGTCGCAAGATGGGCATCCCTTTTCCCAATATCGATATAGCTGATGATGCGCTCGTATTGGGACTTGTCAACAACGGGTCCATGCGTGGTAGTTGGGTCCAAAGGATTTGCACCCAGACCCTTCCCGACCGACTCGAACTGGGCAATGACGGCCTCCTTGAATTTCTCGGCAATCTCTTCCTGCACAAGCACGCGAGATGCAGCAACGCAGATCTGTCCGCTGTTGGCGAGGAACCCCTGGCCGACGCCACCCACGGCAGCTTCGAGTGGCGCATCATTGAACACGATAGCAGGAGATTTCCCACCGAGTTCAAGAGTCACTCGCTTGAGGTTCGACTTGGTTGCAGCTGCTTGCACAGCACGTCCAGCGAGGGGAGATCCGGTAAAGCTGATCTTGTCAATTCCAGTGTGACTGGCCAGCGCCTCACCGGCCTCTCGAGTTCCAGTCAAGAATTGAACCACACCGGGCGGGAACCCAGCTTCCGCGAAAAGAGGAGCCATCGCAAGCACGCCCAGGGGCGACTTCTCCGACGCCTTGAAGATGAAAGTAGCACCAGCAGCCAAAGCCGGGGCGATCTTCCACGCCACATACAAGAAAGTGGCATTCCACGAAGCTATTCCAGCAGCCACGCCGATCGGCTCATATCGCACGATCTTGTACGTGCCATTCTCTGTGGGGAAAGTCTTTCCGGCGATCTTGTCCGCCCAACCAGCATAATACCTATAGACCGAGACCAAATGAGGAAGATCAAAGTGTTTGATCATGCTGAACGGTCTTCCAGTTGGCAGCGATTCTATCCGAGCGAGTCTGTCAATATTCTGCTCAACCAAGTCGGCGAATCTGTTCATGGCTAGTGCTCTCTGAGCGCCAGTGAACATCTTCCACGGTCCTTTGAACGCTGCGCGTGAGGCTGCGACGGCGATATCGACATCTTCGGCGTTGGCTACTTGAACATCTGAAGCGACGACGGACTCGTCCCAGGGATTGGAGAGCGTTAGACGTTCAGTGCCTTTGGCCGGCACGAACTCCCCATTAATATACAGTCGAGTCTCAAACTCAGATGATGAAGAAGCCATTGTGTTCAGCGTGGGCCTAGAAAAGTGATACTGCCCCCAGAAGGCGGCCTGCAGCTCTCGAAAATGGAAAGAGAAGTAGTCTCACGAAGTTGATAGAACCTCTGCGGTACTTATAGCGTCCGCACTCATTCACATTGCAGCCACAGATACCTGCCTATCTACTTCCACGCACGAACAGGGAGCCTTAACGCCGAAGGAGAAGCCACCGCACTAGACTTGTGACATGTCCCGTCAGCAAATAGTGGAGTTTCGCCGCACTTGTACAAACGTCTAGACATATGCTCCTCTAAGTAACTAATCAGAAAAACAGCTTAAGCCCTCATACTTTCTAAGGACCACCCACGGCGAAGATAATCATTCCGCCTCCCCCCCCCCGGCCCTGTTTCTTGACGCATCCGACAAATCCAAGTCCAGAAAAGTTAACGTAATAAAACCCTGGTACCGGGAGCAACTCGAAACGGATGGCAGCACCAGTGCGGCTGGAGAGTCTGTCAACCGCCGCTGTGGGCTATTAAAAGAGGCCGTGTTCCCCTGGGGTTTTGCGGAATAGTTCCGGGATAATTGTTTCGTTGTCTGGTCGTATTTGGAAGGAGAGATCCGTGTTGCTACATACGTAGACCCTTAATAACACCTAGATCCTACAGCATTGCGACACCCAACACCTACTTCGTCAATCCAATATCTTATGCATTGCTTAGCAAAAAGATCAGCATCCACGGCCACTGCCGAGGCTGCCAGAAGTAAGGCTGATGCCTGTGACTGCGACATTGCGACATTTATCCGTTGTTATCCAGAAGGGCGGCTGCATAGGCGTGTCAGATATCCTGACACCCAACTGATGAGTAATACTAGCTAACTAGGGGCTCGCTTTATCGTTTCTTCATGTTTCCACATATATGGCAATTGGTACCTTGAAAATGATTTGGAATGAGTTTTTATCGTGCCTGGGACATTCAACCTGTTCGGATAATCCAGATTCTAACAATATCCCGAGTCCGCGTCGTCTAGAATCATGATCAAGCTATGATCATCCCATTAAATTTACACCTCCCGAATACTTATTATTGGTCATTCCTGCTGAGGATATCTTGCTCCCATGTAAGCGCAACCTTTTACAACAGTCACTAATAGCCTCCTACATCAACATGCCCAAAGGATTTTAGGGCGTGCTAACCTGGTAATACCACGGGATGCATAGAGGCTTCAGTAAGTTTATACCAAGGCTGATGAAGGCTGGAATGCCGTACGCAGCCCTGATCCGTACAATGCCATATTTTCCAAGTTCTTCGCTTTGCGTCCTGTTCTTAATGAACATAGTTAAAGAGCCGATAGTACTAGGTGCGTAGCTATCTAAACCTTCAGGTCCCGGGTCCGGTCTGTCGCTAGTCACTTGATGTCTAACTGTCCTTGCCTTCGTCCCAGTCTTCTACCGACGACGATAATCCCGTTGACCTGCAAGGAACCCTGAACACGCTGCCCCCAACCAGTGGCTATGGAAGATCAGCTTTCACGATTCGTTGCGAAGCATTCACTGATCCATCGCCTCGACATAGCGGTGGCCTTCCATAAACCGAGCCAAAGTGAGCAGCTCTATGCTCATCATATGTCCCGGTAGGATACCGCCAACAACTATGACTTCAGTGGGAGGCTGATAATGTATAAGGGTATTGTGGTACGGGACCAGGATTGTTCTACATTAGACATACTCGGAAACATGTAGACATCTTTACCGTTTCTATTCAATTACTTAGTAGTAAGTAGTAGATTAGTGTCACGACTGACCGAGAGGCTTACGTAAGGGTGTGCGAATGGGTAACTAAGGGGGTCGCGTGACTAGGGCGAGTTTAAAGCAGCATTACTCTAGACCATGAACGGAGTGAGCCTCAGGACCTTGGCATGTTTACATGGATCCCAGACGCGGCATTCAGTCTTGCAAAGTTGCGATAAGTACGGAGTACAATGAAAATTATTATGCCCGACTTCATAACCCACCATATCTCACTAGCGATTTCTTGAGTCGCAACAAGATTCTAAGGACACATAATCAAGAATTGAAGGGCACGTAATTCGAATTCCAAACAATGGCTGAGCGCGCCTCCGCCTCACCTTCGCCTCCCCCTCAAATACCCATCGCTACAACCCCTGGGCCCCGAGCAGCCGCATTACAAAAAGTGTTTGCAGGTGCGGTCTCGTCGTCAATCAGGGCGAACTCATACGCGAATTTCAGCGCCTGCTTCCCGACACCGGCCAAGTATTGTCCCACTGCCATGGAAGGGGTGTGGAAGCAACTGAACACTAGACTTGAAGAGGAGTGCATGCGGGACTTTGAGAAGATTCTCGAGGAGAGACATGCCGTCGAGGGGCTGAACCAGTGGGACAACATGATCGAGGAAGCGCGCAGGAGAAAACATCGCGCGGTGGAAGGCGAGGAACCCCCTCGACCGTAAGTTGAATCCGGAGTGGCAGTATTTACGAGGCTGACATGAAAAAGAATGCATACTCTTTCAGCTGACGACCTCTACACCGCACATCTTACCCCTTATTTTCAGCAGGTGACGGACGATCTCAATTCCAAATTGCAACGAACACAGGAAGAAAATTCACAGATGATGGCCGCGATCGACCAACAAAGAGCTGAAATAGATCGACTACTGAATGTCCTGCAAACTGCGGTCAAGGACATCGAGGGCAGTGTCGAAGCCATGCAATCGCACGAAGACGCCGGTGTCAATGGTCTGAGAACTGACGTGTGGCAAATAGAACAAGAGCTTGCGCTTACGCGGTGATCAACATCCCCTGTCTATCCGATCTCTTGGGGGACCTGCACTTTCTGAATGATACATGATTCTAATGATAGCGTGGCGTTGGTGGAGGGAACCTGTGTGATTTTGACGTAACTCGTGCGATATCAGCGATACAATGCACGTTTCATAGCTAACCACCTTGTGATGGTGGCTTGTATCAACTCCGGGGCACATCCCAAAATGGAGCTTCTGATGTATGACAAAGGGCAGTGCCTGTCAGAAGTGACAGGTTACGAACAACTAGTACTCCATACTCCTCTCTTTCTAACCACTAGACTGGGACCCCGAATATAGTTGCAACTTGCGGTAGGGTATTAACAATGTTTTGGATCTAGTGAGCACCCGAGTATGATGATCCAGATCCCTCGATATTCGACCAGCGATGTCATGCAGATGAATGGTCAAGGCGTAAATGGTCAATATCGGATCTGTTTATTCGATCAGCAAAGGCTGGCCAATCAGCACCAATGTTGACGCCAAGACGTTTTCGACCCTTTCGGATGATTTTATTCCTTCGCGAAACTTGAACTCCACATTGACCTTCAAACTGCATGCAATAGCCCCACGTCAGATGAGTGAAATGTTTGCCCATTAGACATCTCACTCTGAGGTCAGCCTGGAAGCTGCAGCAGCGTGTGAACGTTTCCTTCCCTTCCCTGGTCGTGTTCAACAATCCACGTGTTGCCCTGGACATGGTGATCCATCGCCTAATCTCGCCAACCCCAACTGCTCCACGTTGGAATACCATGTACCTTGTGCAGTCGCAAAAATGTCAAGGATAACCAACGGAGGCCACCAGTGAAGGACGATCTCTGACCAGACTTGGATGGAACCCTCACTAAGACTTTAACCCAACGTGTCTATTTGTTTGCGGATGGAAATTGAGGCTCGGCCAAGGCGGCAAATTGCCATTTGCACGACATGGATTTAGGGTTTGATAACGAGATTGCACCGCCCGCCACGACACCGACCACACCAACCACACCCAACCGAGGTCCGTCTCATCCAAACGCCTTGCCGGCTGCTTTCAGCCAGACCCGTCTCTACGGCCTCGTCGTCTGTGCCTGTGGCTCTCGAAATTTTGGAAAATTCTTCCATGTTCCTGGCTAACTCGCTTCCACTAACCCCCAGTCCCGTCTCCGCGAACCAAGATCCCAGACACCCGCGAACCTGACGCGCCAAAGCCCTCGATGCTAGTCCCAGGCTAGGGGAATTTTGTGCGATGTGAAAACAAGTTGAACGCGTTGCTGAGCCCGTATCACGGTGGGATGGGTTCCATGTTGGGCCTCGATACATAATCGTATTAACCTGCAAGGTGGAAAGTAACCCTGTGGGAATACTCAATAGTCATGTCTTTCCCTCTGACTTGCTCGATGCTTACATTTTCTGTTGACATTTTTTTCATTTTCTTGCCTCATTGTGCATATGTTTGCATATAAACAATCTCACATTCTCCACAAACGCTGTCATCAGCCCCGCCGTGGTTAAACTTGCATCCGCATTTGTCTGGACCTCTCGACTCTCGCGCATTCTGTAACTCCGCTCGCTCAGAGTTTTGGGCGTTTGAGTGCGGCGTTCGAGCGTCCAGTAAGAACAGCCTTGCGTACAACCGGGTTGAGAGCAAGGAATACCCTGACTGAATCCTTGGCCTGTCAAAGGTTCTGTGAGCGCGTCAAGGTCAACACTCCCAAAGTCGGATATACCTTGTCGTCCAGACTCCAGCCCTGCACTTCATCTACTCTTTTCCTCTCCGCGACTGTTGAACGCAAATTCTTCTCGACATCGCACTCCCTGAATGTCAAATTGTAGTTTTGAACTTTTGGGAGTCGACCAGCAATATCCTTCGCGGTGGTTTGGTAGAGAGTGTTCTTGGAGCAAGGTGAACACCGTCACTTGAGGCACGTACCAACTGTCATATCTCCATGGATAGGCGTGTCAAGGTATGGATCATAGGATCCATTGGTGCCGTCTTCACCGTGGCGAGCATTGTCTTCAATGTGGTCTTTGCATACCACCTTTCAGAATATCTAGTGCTCTCGGCATTAAGAGTACAGCTTTTTGTTGCTTTCGCCATCAGCCTGGTAAATCTGGCCAGCATTGTCTGTTTCTGCACGTTATACGCCAAAAACCTGAGCAGGCACTCATTGGGCTTGAAAGCACGGACCTGGGGTCTGTACAGTGCAGGAACTTCTGTTTGCTTCGTCAGCATTGCCGTATCAGGCGTTGCGTTGGTATGGCTGACGCTCGAACGAACCGAGTTGCACAACAATGTTGTGGGCGTGGCCCCTACGAGCATGATTGCAACTTGGTTTGGGCTTTGGGGACTTTCGGGGATCATGCAGATATTGCTCTTCTCCTATCTGGGTACTTGGACCAGAGTTGTTCTTAAGAGTCAAAGAGCAAGCCGACTAGACATGGATTTCGGTATCAGAGCATCGATGCATGATATCTCCAGAACGAATACACACCGTACAAATCGTTCTTTTGGATCCCAGGATATCACCCTGAACTCCCCTCCACGGACCCCAGTCTCACGGGGAGGCTCGTCAACACGACGATCATCATCGACTAAACTCGGAGCTGGATCCTCGAGGACCAAACTCATGCGACCTTCTGCGAAATCATCTCTCGAGAGCATGCCATTTCCCGCGGGTGAGGCTTCATCAATCGACAGTGCCTTCGACGACTGGGATACATCCTCAGTCCACCACGAGATGCGCAGTGCAATCCACTCATCACCACCGCCCGTGACCCGTGGAGGTCTCGAAACGATTCCAGGCAGCCGACCGGAATCACCAGCAGATGCCTTAGATGGCCCATATCTTCCTCAATCGCCTGTTCGAGGTTCATCACCACACGCTGCAACCTCCGATACGGCGACTGCTGTGGGGTGGAGCTCGTCACCGAAGCAGCCTAAGTCTTCGCCCCCATCTAGTCCGCCACCAAATTTCTCCCGCCCGACATCATCCCATAATCCAAACAAACCCGCACCAAAGTTTCAGAATTTTGACCCTTCTATGGATGACCTAATCCATCCTTTATTCCGACCCAATAGTCCTCACCCACCGCCAATCGCTAGATTAGGGACCATGGTGACTGCATCTCCCATGGCGGACCAACTCATAACACCGAAAACGCTGGCACGGTTGCGGAGCAACTCAACTCCTGGATCTTGTCCACAAGTGCCTCCAGAGATGGAGAGAACGGCGACAATGACTACAGATGAATCTGTCCCAGACAGCCCTACGCTGGGGAGTGACATGCTCGGAAGTCCTGGACCATCAATCGTGGACGATCTCGAGCTGCCTCCTATTCTACCAGGATTTATCTTATCAGCCGGCTCAAGAAGCAGCCTGGTGGAGTACGGAAAGAGGAAAAGCATGAAGGACAGGCCAAAGTCTCACATGTCGGCAGGTAGCCGCCTGAGCGAGATCCTTCCTTGAGCATTGCTAGAAGTGATTGGTGATGGCTGGCATTTCTCTACCGCGGCTTCTGGTACCGCGAGTATGTTCCATTTACTATTATCTTCATACTAATTCCAAGGTTATTGATTCACGGCAACGAATAAGTGATTTTAGCAAGGAGTTAGTTAGGGGAGGATTTCTTGTTCATCTTCCATGAATTAAGTTTTGGGTCCACAGATACCACATATGAATGAGTCTAATTGATGGATATTGATCTTTTGAACCTTGCCTCAGTCCTGATCATTAGGCGCAGATGCTCATCCGTACTGTTTAAGCACAATTGCTGGTATATGCGCAGCCAATTGTGCCTGTGTACCAGATATTGTGTGTAGGTCCCCCAACATTTGTGCCACCCACAGCCCTAGTAATTCCACGATTGTCATTGGCTGGGGGGGGCGGTGGCGGAAGAACTGGCGGCACGAGCCGGACAATAGCAGCCCAAAAGGGAATGGTGTGAGGCTTGGCGGATGCCCAGATCCATCTGAATGAGAAAGCGGCAAGGGCGGCGAACGGGAGCTTCTTAGCCTCTTAGGTCCAAGTAGTTTTTGCCAGCCCGATTCCCGAAAATGCTTCACCCTCGAAAAAGGTCAGCATCTGAATGAACACATCACCTCACCACCATCCATCCCATTCACACATTCACACATTCATTCACTTCCATCATAGTACCGGCAGTATTGACAATGGCGAGCTGCCTTCCCTTCATGCCTTCGGGCTTGAATGGCAGCACTGCTCATTCATTCACTCCCATTCATCCTCACATGTACTCCCCGACTCCAAATACCTCATCTTCTGACCAAACGCAATGCTTCCACTTGTATCCAAACACAACACCAATTCCTTCCAGATACTGGTTATCTCGAAAGATCAATCCTCTCTGGCTACAGTACTTGTCTGCCCTGCTCTCTCATTCTCTCAAGCACCAAACTCCAGATTCTCCATACTCCTCCTGTGCAATTCTGAGTCTGAAACGGACTGCCTCTTCTTCGCAAGCAACTCAATCATCCTTCGCAACCTGCTGGTCCAGGTTCCGATCATCCAACCGCATCTCAACTCCTTTCTACCAAGTTCGCAAACGAAGGTAAGTCACATACTCCATCAGGCTTTTCATTCCCGTGTGCTTTGTTTGCCTGTGCCCCTTCATTGGTCTGGGTGCCAAGAGATATCTCTTACTCGCCCATCTCACCCTTTCCCTCTATATCCTTCGTCCATCAAGTCCAAACCAGATGTTGAGCATATAAACTGACAATGTGGATAGAAAAATGGCTCCAAAACGCTCTCCCAGAGAACCAACAACTGTTTTCCACATGAACACTAGACGTCGTGCTGCTATGTCTTCCTCAGACTCCAGCTCTGCAAGTCTTTCGTCTCCACCAACAGTTGCTGTTCCTTCTACACCAAGTGAATCAAAGCAATCTGCTCCAGCATCAGTTGCTACACCTTCTCTATCCACTGAATCCAAGCAATCTGCCGAGGCAACAGTTGCTACACCTTCACTTTCTCCACTCAGTGAACCAAAGCAATCCGTTGCAGCATTAGATGCCACTTCTTCTCTATCCACTGATTCCAACCGATCTACTGAGGCAACAGTTGCTCCACTTTCTCTTTCTCCACCAACTCCACCAAATCAATCTGCACAGATATCAGTATCTGAACGCTCTCCACCAAACCCCCGCAAGCGCAAGGCTTCGGATCCCAAAATTGACCCTCAATCACCACCACGGAAGCTTGCTGAGCCAAAAAGACGCTTGAATGAGGACTGGTCTTCATTCAAAAGTCGACTTTATTGGCCAGAATTCAAGCAAAGCAAGCCTGTCTACTATGCAATTGATGGCATGACTATTTCTGGACCCCTCCCCAAGAAACCAAGAGTCAACTGTCCTCCGCCGCCACCTCCAACTCCAGAGACTGAGACTGAACCTGATTCTGAACCTGTCGATGCTGAGAAGGAAACTTCTGAATCTCGTTCTCCCAAGAAGTCAACTCGTGGTGGTGGCAGCAGAGGTCGCGGTGGTCACTCAGGAAATGCTGGTGGTCGCAAAGCTAACAAACAAAAACCCAAGAATGGTGGCGCTGGTGGTGGCCGTGACAGCCCTGATCCCCCAGTTCGCAAAGGTCCACTCACTCAAGATGATCGTGTTGAAATCTCCATGCTCAAAGCAAGACAACATGAACTCAAAAAATTCTTCAGCGTCGTTGGAAACCAACAAATTGACATTCTTGACGCGCTTGCAACCCAAGACCTTTCCAAGATCGCACGAAAATCCAAAGCACACAAACATGTCCCAGAATATGACGAATTCACCGAGGATCTCTCACGTGCCAGGACTGAATTTGAGGCAGAAGTTACCACTAAACGCAGCGTTCAAGTCAGGCATGAAAACAATCACTTCCAGCAAGAGAAAGAAGTCATTGAGCAACAATATCGCACTCGCGTCACCGAAGCAAAGAAAGAACATCTTGCAGGAGCTCAAGGAGACATCATCCTCTTTGAGAAAGCATATCGCGCCGCGCACGACGATACACACACTGAAACCGGCTCAAACATTGAATACTACCCATACTATCACGAACTCCCTGAACCAGACACCCAGCCGCGAGGCTACATCTCCAACAAAATCATGGACGAGAAGCCCTTCATGAGCGCGCTCGAAACCTACGACGACCAAGCCCGCCAGCAAGTCCTTGAGGAGGACGTCATCCACCCTCTTCTCAAGCAAATCCAAGACCGCAACAACGAGCGGGTGGAGGAGGAGTTCCGCAGAAAGACAATGAACCTGGAGGCGCTCTCAGCCGAGGCCACCAAGGAATTGGAGTCAATCCGGGGATACCTCATCCCAAGACCCTTCGAAATGGGAGAGAGCAATGCTTTCGCGCTGTCGGCGCTCGCCGACGTCTCCGAGTGGACCGCCCGTCAAAACCCCGGCCACTACTACATCTACATGCCGCTCACCCCTGGGGACACCTTCCCCCCTGAAGCTCTCGACTTCTCACCAATGCCTGGCACCAGGCCATTGGCCTCGCTTCCTCGCCCGGTGCCTCGCACCATCAAACCGGCCGCCATCAACAATGGCCAAGGGCCCTTGCTCGCCCCGGCGCCTCCCAAGCTTCGCGTCTCCTCCTCCCCTCTCTCCCTTCCTCCTCCCCCTCCTCTCCTCCGCCCCTCGCGCCTCGGCGCACAACAACAGCAGCAGCAGCAGGGTGGCGGCCCGCGCCAAAATGGACCTCAACAGTTCATTTTCCAGACCCCAGAGCAGCCCCTCCAGCACCAGGCTGCCCCTGGTCCCACTCCGACGACTCAATATGGCCCCGCTGGCTCGGCAGCGGGTGCCGCTCCCGTCGGACAGCAGACGAAGATACCAATGACGTTCATAAACTCGACGATCAAGGTGTCGCGTCCGTCTGCTGCGGCTTCGGCCGGTGGGTTTGCTGGTGGTGCTGCTTCTTCTGGGGTGGCAAGTGGCGCGGTGCCGCCCAATGGAAAGAGTGGGCAGCGTTTGTTGCTGCCAAAGGTGCAGCAGTAGGTGGTGGTGTGGTGGTTGGTTTTTCTCGTCGGTGTGTTGCGTTCCGTGTGGGCGGGCGTGGGGGCCCTAGCAGATAGAAAATTCGAGAGTGTTCACCCTGGTGTGTATTGCGGCTTCTTGTTCCCTTCTTTTCGCGCCTGTCTATCGCTGTGCCCTGCTCGTTGACTCGTGTCACTCAGTGTGACTTCGTAGCCCATCGCCCCGATATCATCTCGATACCACATGGCGTATCCATTCGTCTCCAGATACTCAACGTGCTCCATTGCAAATTGCAAATTGCAAATGAACCGCCGCTCACTCTCAGCGCACAGCTCTGGCTGTTTGAACTCCTTCCTCTCCATCGTTCATCGATAGCAGCTAGCGATCGCTGGGTCCGCACCTGGCCGGCTTGCTTGCTTGCTTGCTTCCGTGCAGGGAGATCCTGTCATTAACGAGAGATGTTCTACTAACGGACACGCCCTACTCTCGTCCAACCGGATGCCAACGAGCGGACGTGCGTGGTGCGTGGACGCCATGTTCACGGATATCGATTGATTGATCGGTTGAGTCTAGGTATTGTTGAAGTTTGGAGATGGAGGTCTTATCTAGATGTGTGCATGTGTTGTGCACAGGTGATCGTGGAATATCGCATCTATCTATCTGCAGTGAAGTATGTACATATATATATATGCTAGACATGGGGGGGGGATCACACTGGGGCAAGGAAGAGTTTTACGACTTGGCCTGATTCCGTCTCACGAGCTCCACGACACCGGGCAAGATGTCTTCGGCAGCCATGCTCACGCGCACGCCGCCATTGGGGCTCAACCCCATGCCCTTGCTCATAGCCGTGGGTTCTAGCGTTACTGGCAAAGCCACATCAGACGCAGCACCTCTAGAGGCGACGTCACCACCTGCAGAGGAAGTAGAAGCATTATCATCAAACGTCTGGGCCCGGTGCACACTCTCGAAAAACACATCCTCCTTCCTCACGCCGCCAATATTGAGTATCGCGATCGGCATCTTCTGATCCAGCGCTCTCTTCGCCAGGCGCCACGCCGAGTAGGTGGCGAGCGAGCTGCCGACGACCAGCAGGCGCGCGGCGCCGTCGATGGCCTCCTCTGCAGCGGTCTTCGTGGCCTGCGGGATCGACTCGCCGAACATGATGACGTTGGGCTTCAGCACGCCCGCAGGGCCGGATTCAGGCAGCCACGCGCCGTC
>Ga0105239_10000856_pt1 | contig 43239 bp, 26 predicted proteins | sample KBSC44metaG_FD_92761 | JGI IMG/M metagenome (GOLD analysis project Ga0105239, IMG submission 92761) | Corn rhizosphere microbial communities from Kellogg Biological Station, Michigan, USA - KBS C4-4 metaG | ecosystem: Host-associated > Plants > Roots > Rhizosphere > Soil | place: Michigan, USA...
CCGGTATCAATTACCGGGCAGCGACGCCTCTGCTCTCGTCAACGACTACCTGAAACTGCTTATCCAGGAACTACCTGCTGAAAGCTCTAAGACTTTTTATTCCGTCTACCTCGTAGACAAGAAATCCAATTTCCGTCTGAAGGACGACGCTCCTTTCCTTCGAGCGTATCTGGCTTTACAGAACGACCGCCACCTGGACCTCTCGGGGCTGGGAAAAATCGTCATCAAAGAAGGTCAGTTCAATCTCATTTTTACCCCTTCTACCGACTTCTCCAGCTATCACGATAATGTGCCCGAATACATTACGCTCGACATCGAATATGATATGGCCCTCCTGGAAGAATGGGAACCTTATTTCCCTCAACTGGCCAATTTTCTCGAACGGGTGCGTTCCGGACAACCGGCCACCCTTCTACCCCGCGGCGAATGGGTAACCAAGGAGATCCAGGACCTTATCCATCGGATGCTGCACCTCTCCCTGGAAGAGCCCGCCCAACGAAAGCATTTTACATTACTGGTCAATACCCTCCTTTTTCACCTCCTATACCAAGCCGTCCAGCAACAACCCGCCAGCAATTACAACTATTATGAAGTGGATAGCATCCAGGCGGCCCGGGATATGATCCGGAAGAATATCCGTTATCATTTTGTCATCCGGGAGATCGCCCAGAAAGTCGGCATGAACGAGTTCAAGTTAAAAAATGGCTTCCGCGAGCTCTTTGGCAACGGCGTCTACGAATACCTCCGCAGCGAACGGATGCAGACGGCAAGGGCCCTTCTCACAGACTCCGGCCGAAGCATTAAAGAAATTGCTTCTATGACGGGATATCGTAGTGTCAATAGCTTTATCAAAGCTTTTAAGAAGATGTACGGGGTGACGCCGGGGGATTTCAGGAAAAGGGCGTAGATATTTCTCATAGCCATTAGTACTTTCTAAAAGGGGAAGTGTTTTATTAATACTATCTGCATTAATTTCTATAAATGCCTCGGCATTCATACTCAAACCGTTTATCCATTCCATTATTCTAGCATTATTGAATAGTCAACTCTTTTCAAGGGGACGTCATATGTATTAACAATTAACCTTATGAAAGAAATTATCGAATTACTTGAAAAATTTAATATACAGAATATCTTACAGTGGATCAACCATTATTTTTTGTTCTATACTCGGCCCAGAAAATTCTGGAAAGCAATTGAAGATGAAAGTAATGACTTAAAACTCACTCATTTATTGTTTAATGCAGTAATATCAATACTGTTAGTATTACTGCTTACTGTCAAAATGGAGTATAGAACTGCCTTTAGGAATATTTCTATTGACCTCCTTTTCAGCATACCTCTAATTCTCTTTTCACTATTGCCCGCGCATTTGTTACTCAAGAAATACAGATATAATTCTAAGCCTTTGGTAAAGGAATTGTTACTTTTTATTCTTTCGACAAAGCTACATTCCTATTTCATTCTTATTCTAACATTAACTGCATTTGTAGGCTTGGAAGAGTACAACTTTCTTTTGATTCACAATATTCTAGTAGTATTATTTTTTATACTGATATTTATTTATTCGAATTTTCTTTTTTTTAAAAGCGTGGGAGCGGCCATTTTGGCTATAATTTTAAATATTTTATTCCTAAATTTAGTCTCCCTGGTCTTTTCATCTGTTTTAATTACAACATCCACGTCGCGTAATACCTACAGCCTCGCCTACATGGAGCCAATACAGGAAGAATATATAATAGATCATGACGAATGTGTCCAAATAAAATCGCTACCTACTGCCATCTCTTATTTTAGGGATAATTTTGGGACTGGTCATATGCGGAAAATTTACTCTTATATTCCTATTACTGATGTGTTTAAATATGATCAAAGTACTGTAATGGCAGGGGCAGACTTTCAGCATGGAGAAAGAACAGACTCGTTATACCAAGACACCGTGATTCGCCGAATTAAAACACTAGATTCTATAAAAAATAAATTGCACTTTAAATTAAATAAGAAAACTAATGACCTCGAATTGGGTTTTTATACCAATATTAAAAATTTATTGCAAAGCTTAGACACAGGAGACCTCAACATAATAAGGTACCCAGTAAGAGTTCTCACCCAATTAGAAACTAAGCGAAAAGATACCATTGTAACTTATGGTGTTCTGCCTTTTTCGCAGAAGTATTTTTTTAACTATTACGATTCCACATCTGGATATAGGAAAAAAGCTAAATTTGCTAACACCCCTCTAACCATTATTACATTTTTCATGTTTTATCGATTCTTAGTGCCTATCAAGGAGTACAGCACCTGTAATTGACTTGTTAAGTACCTATTAACAATAATTCCTTTAGAACTACTAATTATTCTATAGCGTCCATCTTTTAGCTAGATCTTTGTTGCGATTACTAAAAATACTCGGCTATGGAATCACTCAGCCTATATCCGATTATCCCCATTATTTTAGTCGCGCTGGCTACAATGAAACTGACTGGGGCAGCGCTTGGTATCAAGCCCGCGGAAGGGAGGTTTGCTTCCATCGATGGGTTAAGGGGCTATATGGCCTTTTTTGTGTTTCTGCATCATTCCTGCATCTGGTACTTAGCCATGCACGGATATGGATGGCGCCCTCCACCGTCCAATGTTTACAGTCAGTTCGGGTCCACCAGCGTAGCCGTATTTTTTATGATCACCTCCTTCTTATTTTTCTCCCGGCTGCTGCAGGCACGTAAAAGCGATATGGATTGGCTGAAACTATATGTATCCCGGGGGTTCCGGATCATGCCCTTATATCTTTTTGCTTTATTCATCGTACTGACCACTGTAGCTATTCTCAGCCATTTTACACTGCATGAACCCCTAGGCAAGGTAATTGTGGAAATATTTCAATGGATGGCTTTTATAAAAGCGGATATTAATGGGATCAGTCCTACCTGGCTGATCATTGCAGGGGTAATATGGAGCCTGCCTTATGAATGGTTGTTTTATTTTGCTCTTCCCCTCCTGGGTCTGCTGCTAAGCATGAGATTATCGCTCCTGGTTTGGGTATTTGCATTGGCAGGCTTCCTTTTTTTCTTTTATGTGATCCTAACCTTTTATACCTCGGGGGGCGTTGTTAATCACTTATTACCTTTTCTCAGTGGGATTGCGGCGGCCACCCTAGTTAGATTTCCGCGGATGAGAGTCCTGGCATCTGGACCGGTAGCCTCGTTCTGTATCGTATTATGTCTTGTTATAGGCGTAGGCTGGTTTAAATCTTTAGACGAGGTGGTCCCATTCCTGCTGGTGTCCACCGCCTTCATCGGGATAGCCTGTGGCAACAGTGTTTTTGGGATTCTCACGCATTCGTTGTCCCGCACTTTAGGGCAGATATCTTATAGCATATACCTATTGCATGGAATCGTACTGTTTGTCACCTTCAATTGGATCCTGGGGCTCCAGCGTGCTGGTCAGTTTTCACCTTTGATGCATTGGGGGGTTATTGCCGTATGTGCCGTTAGTGTAGTGACAGTCTGCAGTTTGACCTATCGTTTTATTGAACGGCCTGGCATGGATGCAGCCCCGGCTGTAACAAAAAAATTAAGAAGACAGCCCCCCGGAGCCAGTGTTTTAAAGAATGCCTGATCTATCGTGCCACCACTATCTTTTTAATTAACATGTCGCCGTACACGGGAGTAACGGTCACCTTCCCCTGCTTGTAGCTCACATTGCCAAATCCTGAAGCAGTAGAAAGAAAGGTAGTAAAATCACCTATTTTAGAGCTCACATAAAGTGTTTTATCCACCGCATCATAACGAACGCCGGTCAATGCTTCCAGCAGCGCATAGCTGGACAGCGCACGGGCATACCAATGGCCGCATTCATATTCGTCAAAGGGGTTACGAACAGTGCCGTCGTAGCGTTTGCGGCAAGTCCTTACAATATCTAACCCTTCTCTTACATGGCCCTGGAATATAAGATGTGATGCAACCTGGTACTCCACGCCGGTCCATACCTCATTGCTATACACAAAAGGCAGGGAAAGACGACCTCTCTCGGGCCAGGTGCATAAAAGAAGACCGCCTTCCTGGCCAAGGGCATAGACAGGACGTTGCGGATTGCTAAACCCTGTGAGATCTTTTTTAAAGTTATATTTATAAACGTTCAATAAATGACTGGAGACCTTTGCCGTGTCGAGAAGCGCCGGTAATCCGCAAACCCTGGCGATCCAGGCGCCTAAGACCCCATCACTAAGACACCCCTTTCCGTACTGGTATTTCGGTCCTTCTTTTTCCAGCAACTGCGCAGCCTCAATGGAATAGTTCTCACCGAGAGAGCGTTGAGGGTTGGCTACGGGATCGGAAGCGTTCAAGCCTGTCCATTGTATTTGCTGGATAAAATAACGGCCATTATACAGGTGCGTTTCCATGAAGAGGCGCCCATTTGTATAAAGCTGCTTATACAAACCGGCATCTTCGCCCAAGTATTCAGATATATTTATCATGGCTTTCAGGGCTCCCAGGTAAAAGCTGGTACACATCCCGTCCGGGCCCCAAAATTCAATATCATACGTATTCAGATGGGGCTCTTCCAATGTGCCATGATGCCGGGGATCCCAGGTACAGATGCAGTAATCAAGGCTGGCTTTCACTTTGGAGAATAAACTTCGCAGCCAAACACTGTCGCCGCTGATCCGCCAATCCCGATAGACCTTCATGATCCCTCCCAATTGACCGTCAGCAGCAGCTTCCAAATAGTCGTGTGCGAAGGGACGTATGGGTAAGGCAGCGCGGTGGTTCTGGTGTCCATACAAATCCTGATCTTCGTTGAACTCCGTTTCACGGAGGCCCCGCTCCATGTCAGGAAAGAGATGGCATAAGGCCTGCGCATAGTTCCAAACATGCGTGCAAGTGCCAAAACAGCTGCCCTGTGCATCGTCACATCCTTCCCAGGCCCATAGGCGGCCATCATATTGGCGTAAGACTGTTGGAGATTTGAGGATGGTTAAATTGGCGCTCACAGCCTCCAACACTTCAGGCGGCAGTGTACTCTTGTAAAAAGCATCCCGGAATAGGGCGCTTTTGTCGTGCAGGTCACTGTAATGTTCCATCCAGAAAGAAGCCACCACTTCAACACTGGAAAACCGGCTACTGTACCAGGGTTTGTGGAAGCGGGATGGAAGGGATACGGAAAGATCCGGCACGGTGCTGTCGGAAGGAAGTTTCACAGTCCTCCCGCTACGAAGTCTCGAATCCGGTACATACCAGGCCATTAAAACCCGGATGGTTCTCTCTTCGCCCGGCTTCAAGGTGAAGGGGACAAAAAGAGAGGCGCCCGGCGCGTCCTTCTCTATGGGTGCAACAGGCTGGACCTGCCCTTTTTCAATATGATCCCAGGCCATGGTCAGCGGGTCCCACCAGCCGCCGCGAAACCAGCAATGGTCTACCACGGTGGAGGGGTCGTCGGTGTAAATGGCAAAATCCCCCTTTTGTTCGGGGGATTTGTTCGTACCGGCCTGGGAGAGAATAAAGCCGTTAGGTATAGGTTTAATGGTATTGGGTCCAATGATGGTATCATGGCGGGGAATAGCCATAAAGTTGCGGGCATTGTAGGAAAAGACGCACTCGATGGGCTGTTTACTTATATTCTTAAACCTGTATTCCAACGCCCCGACGGGGAGGCTGGAATTATCGGCGTCGGTGGGAATAAAGGGACTCCAGCCTGTGAGTGACACCTGCAAAGGTATCATCGGATCATTCATTTTTACCTCTGCAAAAGGAAAACGGGCAAGAAAGCCGGCTTCCCTGAATCGCGCCAGTCCGAATGTTGTTCCTTGCGCGCCTATACCATCACCCAATTGCCCAAATTTTTTCCAGCCTGGCACGGGGCCCTCCAAGACTCTAGCGCTGCCAGGCCTGCCTTTTATGGAAATGGCCGCAAACATGGCCGGCTCATTAAACATATCGGGGTTATTACGCACCGACATATGAGAAATGGCACCTGTGCCCTCCAGGCAGAACATACCAGCCCCCATGCCGCCGATGGGGAATGCTGCGCGTTGAAGATTATTGCCCAGGTAAACGCCATCGTAGGAATGTTGAGCAAGAACGGCGGTAGACAGGAATAGGGCTATCGAAATATAATAAAAACTCTTATTGAGCAGAACGGACATAATCGATTTTTTGCAAAAACATCTTTATGGAAACACTTCAATTACTGAATGTTACTAGCGGGATAAGAAAATTTCCGATATATCAGAAATATGCTGCCTTTACGTCCTTTGGCAAAAATCTCTCATATCCGTGTAGATTTCTTTGCAAATCCTGCCGGAAAGCAGTATCCACAGCGTAAAAGGTAACCGTGTTGCTCAGGCAAATAATGTTGTTTTGTATCGTCCAGGTACCTACGGGTATCCATCCTGAAAAAAATTGTTGGGGAAACCAGACGTCAAATACGACGGCGACCTTTACACTATCCCTTTTAACAGCCTGAGACACTATTTGTGGAGTATAATAGTTATTGAGCCTGGCTTTAGTGATCTCATAGCTTGAAAGTCCGATCAGGTCCAGCTTTTTCCCCTCCGTGAGATAAGAAACCGCGCCAATATCATTCAGGGCAATGCCATCGTTGTTGTAATACTTATGAAAAAAGCTGCCCATCTGGTATTGCTGCTGAAATATATTAACGGATGCCAGCTCAATGTCTCCGAAAGCCCTCCCAGACCGTAACACCAGCGGATAGCACATGATGCATACCAGAAAGATTGCGACACCCTTCGCCATCTGAGACCAGCCATTCAAAATTTCTCGCCCATATTTCAGGATTAAAAATAAAATAAACACAACAGCGCATCCGATGAGATATGCCTCGTAACGAGATGATCTGTCTATATTCGCCACAGCAAGCTGGGCCACGAGCCCCACCGTTAGAAGAAATATAAGATAACGGTAAGCAGCCTGCTTCCTCACTTGGTTATTAAATATAAAATACATTAATGGAAGGATCAGTATCAATCGTTGTACAGAGACACTATTGTAAATATGCGGTCCCTGGGCGAGCGAAAGCCTTTCATAAAGCTGCGTCGTAAAATAATAGTATAGTTCATTGAATGCTAAATGCGGTGCTCTGGACTTTAACAATACGGAATTGGGTAAAAAATAAGCACCATGATAGAGTGAATAAAATCCAAACAGGAGCACAGGTAAAAATGAAAAAAATGCAAGACAAAGGGATGCCCAGACACGTTTGTGAAACAGTAGAAGAATGAGTGCTGCAGCAATGAGTATTCCGCTCTCATACCGGGTAGCGGTCATAAGACTAGCCCATACATAAACTTGCCACGGTAATTCCCCAACTTTGACCCCTGTAACAGGCGCGTTAGCCAATGCATATGAAAAGGATGTAATAAACAAAAAACAGAATAAGAGCTGAAAAGTGTGTTCCATACCTATCATTACAGTGATTGGCAGTGGGGTAAAATAGATCACCGCAAGCAGGATCAACAGCTGATAGGCGGGAGAAAGGCCTTGTTGTACAAGCCAATTTCGAACAACGATTATCAGGATAATAGCCGCCACCAGGTTAAGGAGAAAGGGGATCGTTGTGCTGGAGCCGATCAATTTAATGGTCCCTGCAATCAGGAGGGGATAAATAATAGAAGATGAGGCGGACGAAAATTCATAAGGAGTGGTACCCCAAATGCCATGATTCGCAAGATTTTTGCCGATCGAAAGATGTATAAAAGGATCGTCGAGGCCATAGCAGAATGTCCCTCCTGTATCTTGTAAGATCTGGTATTCCATTATGGCTATAGGGAATAAAAGTGCAAGAAATGCCAGCGGCAGTACCCATTTAGAGGGTATTAAAGATTGATTGGGTTCCATATAGGATTAAGTTTTGTAGAGACGCTGCTCAACTTAACGAATAGGAATGGACTTTTCGGGATGACTTATGATCTGAAAGGGATTTTGTCACTTCATCTTCCCATGCCGTACGAACCGCCAGGCGGCAGAAAGCATCCAATACCTGCCCATGACATTGTAATTGCTTTCTATTGTTTGATTGGTCGTGGTATTGCGGCTGACGCCAGCATTTTGTCCAAGGATATCATATATTCGCCATTTGATATTCAGTTGATTATTCAAAAAATCCTTTCCAATAGAGGCATTCAGCAAAAATGTTGCATTTTTTTTATCAAAATTATCCAGTTTTTGACGCCAGTTATAAATACCGTTGGTGTTTATCTCAAACCCCTTTAAAAAAAAGATGGAAAGCTGAGCGCTGTAATATTGTGTCCAGTAATGGATATTGCCGTTGGTATTGATCGAGCTGTTACTAAGAGTATAATTGGCCCTGGCGTTTACCTGGAGACTAAATTTACCGGCAGCAAATTTATTGAGGGAAATCGCTCCACTGGAAACATAGTTATTGTTCCTGCTCAGGTACTGGTTGACATAATTCACCGTACGATTATAGCTTACATTAGAGCTGACGTTCACGTCCAGGTCGATCGGTTTTATTTTACGGGTAAAGGAATAATTCAGGCTAAAATTGTAATTCCCGTTTACATTTACGGCCTGGGTGATCTGTCGGCCGAGGGTATCCGTATAGGTCTTTGCGCTGATGCTGTTGCGGGTAAATCCAAAATTGAGGTTCAAATTGAATATGGGATTAGCGAAATTGCTATACATAATCCCAACGTTATGTGCAAAGCTTTCCCTTAATCTCGGATTACCTTTGACGATATGTAAAGGATCGTTGTTATTCTGCACAGGCTGCAATTGGGTGATCGAAGGCTGTTGTGTCAGGCCATTGTAATCGATATTTACACCCTTTAGCTTATTGATGCTATAGCGTGTATTGATGCGTGGGGCGAAATTGAGATAGCGGGTACACAGCATGTTGTCTTTTAGCAAGTCCGTCTGTTTATATGTATAATCTAAAATATCTCCGCCAATGACATACATAATACGTCCTTTTCGCGCCTGTATATTTGCAGTGACTTGCTGCGTGAGCACATTATTCTGATAATCGTTGCTTAGGCTGTCGATAAATTTATCATATTTACCGTCGCTGTGTGCATAGGTCGATTGAAACGACCTGCTTTTGCTGAATGTGACCCCATAGCTAAGGGCCAATACGGCATCGGTCCATAAAGCTTGGGAGTAGCTCAGACTGCCGCTGAACGTGAGATCTCCTGAATGAATGGCCTTAAGTTCATCCGTCGTATCTGTACGCAATAGGGCGCCATTCGGCTGAAAGAAACTATTGAGCGCATAAAGAAACCCATTACCCGTGTTTTGCTGACTGACGAAGCCCACGGCAACTGTGAAATTCCTGCCCTTTTTTTGGCGCTCTCTGATCCGCCACATCATGCTGCCGTTAAACGATTGGCTCTGTATGTCGGAATGGATGGTCCGGATACTACTGTTTACCAGGGTGTCGTTGAAGCTGCTGTTGCTGTTGGATTGGGACTCGTTGTGCCCTTGCATCGTATTTCCAGTGAAGGTAATATTGAACGCGGAGCTCGTATCCAGTGTACCCTCCAGGCTTGCATTCATCCGGTGCTGATCGTGAAAATTCCGGGAGCTGCTTTGTTGCTGCTGGACATAAATGGAGTCGGGTAGTACCTGGCGGCTGATAAGTGTTGAAAACGGCCGGCTGCTGACCCGGCCATAGCCGTAATCACCGGCGAGGTTAGCCTGGCCCTCGCTCCAACTGTTGGCGTAGTGAAGACCTCCGCCTGCCGTCGTAGGAATACCTGGGCCGGCTGTTGCTCCAAAAGGATCTATCGCACCCTGAAAAAGGATAAGGCTGGCTCCATACCCACCTACATTGTCATTAAAACCCGTCCCACCCGTGTTGGTTGTCATACTAAGGGCTGCCAATTGACGGTTGCCCTTAAAGGAGCCGAATAATCCATTGGCGTTATAAAAGCCATCCGTATCGCCGCCTGCCTCTGCCTTTAAAAAATAGCCTTTTTTACTATCTTCTTTTAAAACAAGGTTGAGTGTCTTCGTTCTTTTTCCATCATCCACACCGGTGAATTCAGCCTGCTTGCTCTTTTTATCCAGGACCTGCGCTTTGGCGATCATGTCGGCGTTGAAATTACGGGTGACGATGGTTGGGTTGTCTCCAAAAAATGCCTTGCCATCCACCAGCAGCTGCTGAATTCGCTGGCCATTGACAGTGATGTTACCATCCTGGTCCACCTGGACACCCGGCAGCCGGGTCAATAATTCTTCTACGGTAGCATTTATCCTTGTCTTTACATGAGCTGTATTGTATTCGAGGGTATCTCCATGCAATTGCGGGCCCAATGATCGTGGGGTAACGATGACGGAAGGTAAGGTATCCGCCCGTGGAGGCAGCGCCACGATCCTCAGGTCGGCATCGCCATGCTCATCCATATGAATGGATCGTACAAGGCTGGTATAAGCAGGATGAGTAATAAAAAGCAAATAGCTGCCAGTCGGTATATTCAGCAAATGGAATCCCCCATCCTTACGCGTACGGGTATATTGTATAAGCGTAGAATCCGACGTCAGCAATGCAACCACCGCCATCGGACAATCTTTATCAAAGGCTGTATCCCGCAGGCGGCCCTTTAGGGAGGTTTGTCCCTGGAGCGCGTCGGACTGCAGAAGAAACAGCAAAATAGCCGCCAGGCATATGCGTGTAAGATAAGGTATAAAGGTTTGCCGTTTCATGCATTTCCCGATAAAGGGAAGGAAAATTAATACATTACTCTGCAGCTACATCGCAAGGAACAATCAGGGATAAATAACTTTTACCGTCGCCGGTAGAAAGGATTCATAAACCTTGAGCTGTTGTTTTAATTTGGGCACAGAGTCCTTATTCAAAGCGTAAAAGCTGATATGATCTCCCCTTAACAGGACACGGTGGTTGGTGTACCAGTCTGCCACCTTGATCCAGTGTTGTAACAGACTATATGTATACTGGCTTTCTGAAATGATGGCCAGGGCCGGTTGCTCTTTCTTAACCAGGTAATCTACGTACTCAGGCTGATAATAAGTACCCTCCTTACTCCTCGCGATCTCGGTATAGGCAATCCCTGTAGCCGGATCTATTTTTTTCCCATTACCCAGGTAGGAATTTGCGCCGATGTCGTCGACAACCACCGTCGCGTTGTCGTAAAACCGGTGTGTAAAGTCCGCCGCCTGCCAGGCCTGCTCATAGGTATTGAGAGACAGGAGACGGGCATCCTTGTATGCACCCCAGCCTCTTGCAAAGAGAGGATAAAAAAGAAACACCCCTATCCAGACAAACAGCCACCTTGCGCCCATCCCTTTTGGTGGCCAGATATTCGTTGCGTTCTCGGCCAGCAATATGCCTACTACAAAAACGGTCACGGCAATTAGGTATGCTTCGTAACGATAGAACAACGCCACGTTCGCAAAGACCAGGTGCAGGATGGCTGTCCCCAGGCATACAAAAAGCATATACCGGCGTTGCGGTTGACGGAGAATAGGTCCGCGCAGCAGCCAATATACCAGCGGTAGTATGAGCAATATCCTGCCCGTAGCAATAGACCCCTGTGTGGCAAACGGATAAAAAAGGCGCAAAAAAATGTCATCCTGTAAGAATTTTTGGAAGGCCGCTCCATCCGGTGGAATAGGGATCGCCTTTATCATGATGGAAGTAGGAAAAAAATAGGCTCCATTTTGAAGGGAGTAAATACCAAAAATAACGATGGGCATTATGGATACGAGCGCCAAAAGTATGCAAGAGAGCCATTTACGTTTTACCAGCAATGCCAGGCAAGCCATCAATATGATAAACAGACCTTCATACCTGGTAGCTGTCAATAATATTCCCCACATATAGATATCCAAAGGCATATCCTTTGCACTGCCGTTCTGCATTGTCGTTTCTGCGAGCCAGGCTGTAAACCGGAACAAAAAAAGAAAGGCAAACAATACTTGCAGTATATGTTCGGTACCTGAGATAACCAGGACAGGGATAGGAGTCATTAGGATAAGGGCTGCGAGAATCAGCAATTGATACAAAGGACTCAATCCTTGTCTTTGAAGCCAGCGCTGTATTACTAGGATACAGGCTGTGGCAGCGCCGATATTTACAAGGAAGGTAATGGCAAGATGTACGCCAAATAGCTTATACAGCAACGCCATCAGCAGCGGGTACAGAATTGATGATGAAGCAGCGCTGAACTCTCCGGGTGATAGTCCCCATGTGCCATGAAAAGCAATATTTTTTGCTATTGCCATCCGGAGATACGCCTCATCCTGGGGAAAGACAAAGACGCCTTCTGTATATTGTAAAAAAGGTATCTCGAACATAAGTAGAGGGGTGATGAGAGCGAGAAAGGCAATCGGAAGCACCCATTGTTGAGGCAGGTAAGGTTTTGGAAGTTGCATAAACTAGCTGATTAGGATCAGGAATAATGAGGTAAATGTAACGCCGGTCCCTGCAACACCACTTCAGTGAGGAGATTAAAATGCTTCGCGGATTATTTTTTATGCTGAGCAGACTATTTTTTCATTGGAGATTTGTAGCCCGGCTCTTATTATTAGCTGTTGCAGGTGATCACCTATTATTAAACCTTATTCACTATGCATTACAAGCTAAATTCCATATTATCTGCAAGCCTATGCGCGCGGCACCTCCCAGCCGCGCCCGGCTAGTACTGCCTTCCATTCAAATATTACTTCGTCGTCATCCTATAACTATTAAAAGCGTGCAATCATGATAGAAACAAGCCTTACTCTCAACAAACCATTCAAGGTGGCAAAACAGGTTAGACTCAGTGCAGCTGACCTTCGATGCATCGACATGGCAGTCGAATATATTTACAAACATTATACGGATAAAATCTCGGCCGATCAGCTCTCCATTGAGGTCGGGCTCAGTAAAGAAAAATTGCAGGCCGGCATACAGTGCAGAAAAGGCCAAACGCTGGCCAGGTATATTCAGCAGGTGCGCCTGGAAAAGGCAAAGGAGCTGCTAGCCAATACCAATCAACCCGTGAAGGCCGTCGCGGACGCCGCGGGTTTTATCAATGAAAGTCATTTTTGCAAGGTATTCAGAAAAGCAAATTTTATCAGCCCTATCCAATACCGGTTTCAACAGGCCTATTAACATCATACAACCTTTTCCTATTTATAAATAAACATTTTATGAAACGTTTTAAGATCACCTTTGGCATCACCACGGCTATTTTGTCAATTGTAGGGATTGCCGCTGCCAAGCACTATGGATCTGTCCTCACAAGATGGTATATTACCTCCGGGGGCTTCTATTGCGTCCCCATTCCCTCAAATTGTTTAAAAAACAACGGCCTTTTAACCTGTATTGCATTTTATACAGACGGCTCGCCTTTACACCTTTTTATGTCAGGGGTGGTTTTCACCAAGGGGTTCCTGGTAAGCGGTCATCCGTGGGTAGCCATCGGTCAAAACTGTACAAGCAGGCTTACCTATGATGGCTCTTTTTAAAAATGTCCTGTCTTCATGGTATCGTTCCGCTGTCATCGAGCTCATATCCTGTCTCGATTCCTTTCTTACGAGCCGGGATCCCTTCTGTCATCCAACGGGGAGGTAATGCTCCTTTTAGAAAGTAATCAAAAAACTGAGTCATACGAATGGTATAATCCTGTGCCTCTCTACCCATCACGAAGTGCTCGCCATTGTCGTATTGTAACATCCAAGCCCGTTTTCCCAGTCTTCGCAAGGCAGTAAAAAATTCTACGCCTTGTGTCCAAGGCACAGACATATCCTTCTTGTTATGCATCATTAATAGAGGTGTGTTTACTTGATCTGCTTTCAATATGGGAGAGGCATCAATATAGCTCTCTTGTCTTTCCCAAAGGCTTCCTCCTATTCTTTCCTGGAAGCGCTCATACATATATTGACGGCTTTGTCCAATAAACAGACCACCATAGTCGCTGATAAAATCCGAGACACCGGCTCCTTCCGAAGCCGCCGCAAATAGGTTGATATGTGTCACAAGGTAGTTCGTCTCCCACCCGCCAAAGCTATGACCCTGCAGACCTATTTTTGTACTGTCCACCCATGAATTCCTGATCAGATACCGCACTCCTGACACGATGGTGCTGACTGCACTCTCGCCAGGCGAGCCAATCTTGTAATGGATATCTGGCTCAAATACTAAATAACCTCTACTTACAAAATAAGGCGTATTCATCTCGTCATAGGCTAGGTGAGGAATCTTGAATTCATATATTTCATTGGAACGGCGTTCATAATAGTGTACTAGCATGGGATACTTTTTCGCCGGATTGAAATCCTCGGGTTTATATAAGATCCCCTGTGATTGAGAGCCATCAGGCAATGCCCAGGTCACCAGTTCTGCCGTCAACCAGTTGTATTCCTTCTGTGGTTGCACATTGCTCAAAGGGCTAAAGTGTGCAAAATCGTTCGTAATAAAATAATTCGTCGCCTCAACCGCACTCTCTCTTTGCACCACCCAGTTTTTTGAACCCGTCGCCTTTATTAAACCACGATATTTATACGGTCCCATACTCAACACTTCTGGTTCTTTCTCACCTTTCATGGTCATGCGAAAAAAACCATTGTATTTATTCACGGTGTCAAATGCCGACAGTAAGACCGTGCCATTGGGATCCATTGCCTTATGATCTTTGTTCTCTCCCTGCAGCCGGAACTGGATATGATGCAACCTGCCATAGTTATGCGTCAGATTTACAGGGGGCTTTTCCCCGGCAGGGTCTAATTTCCAGATGTCAAAGTTATCATATACTAGCAGTGCTTGGTCGTCTTTTAGCCACCCGGCGATCCCAACCGGGTAGGCATAGGATGGAGCCTTGTATCCATCCCGCATTTCCTCGTCCAGCCATGAAACATGAATCTCTGTCGTCAGATTGTGGCTCACCCCGGTCCGGATGTCATAGCTAAAGTAGTTTTCTTCGAGGGGGTCGTAATATACTACATAGTGCTCTTCCGGGGATAAGATAAAGGCCAGGTTCCGTACCCATTGATGGCCGTGTGAAAGACTATCCTTTAATAAAATTCTTTGGCCGTTCTCCAACGATGCAAGATATACCGATGATCTTGCTGATGGCTGCCACCAAAAATCAGGTCCGGCCCCGTGGATCAGCAGTGCATAATCCCTGCACACTCCCGGATCGAATTGTACGTCAGTGCGATCATCCTCCTCCTGCAGCCTCATCACCCGTCGTTGGTCTATATTCAAAATACCCAGATACACCTTGGGTGCAATTTCATGCAGATGCTGATCTTCCTGTAAACGGACATCTTTATACCGCCAGATGTCCACCTGCACCCCTTTTCTGGTGGATGAACCACGGGATTTTTCGATCAATGCAAAAAAGATCTTTTTCCCATCCCTGCTAAATATCGGCTGGGCGTTAAGGAGTAACAGGTTGCTATCGATACCGCTACTCGTATCGCTGACATATCGTTCTGCCCTGGTCATACCCTTGCCACAATACCAAATGCTGTAAGCGGCGCCTTCTTTTATGTAAAAAACTACTCCGCTGCCATCGTTATTCAGTACGTAATGTAGGGGCATCGCCCCTTTCCAAACAACCTTTCTTTCGCCCGACAATAGGTCCCAAAGCAGAAGGGTATAGAGACCCTCTTTGTCCTCCTGCCTGTGTTTCTCCATCAGTAAGCGGGTTTTGTCCCGATTGAACAAATGTCCTGCTATATCGGATTCATACTGTCGCCCAGCAGTGTTCAGCTCCTGCAAAAGCAACTTTTGGTCTGTACCCGGCTCCTGGTAGAGCAGCCGGTCATTCCTATCTCCCGACTTTAACAATTCAAAAAAACCGGCCTTACCAATGTATTTCTTTTCATCAGCGCCCAGCTTTAGCAGATACAGACTGTCGCCGGCAGTATGAATGACGGCCCACTTATTATCATGTGTAAACTCCAACCCTGTACAATAGGACATAAATTTCCTCCATTTCAGGTCCGTCGACTCGATGATCCACCCAGTCCCGTGAGAGACTCCATCGAGATAGTATGCGACATATCTGCCATTGGGATTGATCCTGACATCTAGTACGTTGGGCCAGTCCCTGCTCAACGAGGTGTCGAGGATCTTTTTTTGGGCAATGAGAGATAAGCTATTGATCGATAGCAGCAAAGAAAAAATAAGGTATCGCATATTGATAAAATAATAGTACAAGTAAATATAAAAAGTCTCCCTGCAGCAACTCTTCATTCCTGCACCTAAAACACTTCAGAAGTAAAATGGTAGTATCGGGAATAAAAAATTAGGTAAAATTTATCTATTGGAACATAACTGATGTTGAATAGAACATACCACCTAAATAACTTGCATATAGGGTTTATACGAACACTAACATCTGTGTATAGGCTAAGGCTTCCTGATCATTAGCAATCTCATATATACGATCGGACAGACAGGGACATCCTGAGTGCAAGGTGTCCCTGTCCCGGTCGTTAAACCATCCAGCGCATGAAAAAGTCAATGCTAATCGATGCTCCGGCCATCGCAAGACCGGAACTGTACTTACCCGGGTTTTTACTAAAGCAATCCCCCAGCAGGAAAAGCTTTTTTACTTATCTCTATGTAGAGAATAAGGTCTATAACCTCCTGATGCTCGCCCTGGTCATAGCACAGTTTGTTCTATTCAAGCTGCTTTATCCATTCCCCGATTTCTTTTCCGATAGCTACAGCTATATCGCCGCTGCCGACACCCACAAAGATGTCAATATCTGGCCTATCGGCTACAGTAAATTCCTGCTGACATTTCATTGGTTTACACATTCCGCCCTGGCGTTGAATCTTTTCCAATATCTATCCCTGGAAATTGCCGCCCTGTATTTCTACCATACCATCGTATACTTTTATCCCACAGGAAAAAATACTCGCACGATCCTTTGCTTGTTTCTTTTTTTCAACCCCCTGAACCTTTACCTTGCTAATTATGTATCCAGCGATGCCATCTTTATTGCATTGAGCCTCGTTTGGCTGACACAGCTCTTTTGGATCATCCACCGGCCAAGTCCATATCATATCCTTGTACAGGCTGTCATATTTTTTATTGCTTTCACGTTCCGGTATAATGCACTGTATTACCCTTTAACAGCCGCGGCAGCCTTTCTTCTTTCAAAACAAAAACCCTGGCTAAAGGCAGCAGGGATACTTTCCGGGCCCATACTGATCATTCCTTTTATTATTTTCTCCTCGAATGCTGCAAAAGAAATGACCGGCACGGCTCAATTTCCACCTATCCTGGGCGGATGGCAATGGGGTAACAATGCCTTGTATATGCGGGGATTCATAGAAGAGGACAGCACTCAATTCCCTACCCCGGAGACCGCTGAACTCGACGGCATCGCACGGACATATTTCAGCCAAACGCCTGCCCCCCAGGAACAATTGGCATCCTATGTGGCCAATTTCTTTATCCGCCAGCCGGAAGCGCCTTTGAAGCAATATATGGAAAGGAAATATAAAAATACGCCGGACTACGGCAGTGTAGAGCAGTGGGGTAAGGTGGCGCCGGTGTTCGGTCAGTATGGGCTTTTTTTGATCAAAAGACATCCCCTTGCGTTCGCTCGTTATTACTTGCTGGTAAATACCAAGAATTATTTCCTGCCTCCGTTGGAAAAGCTGGAGATCTATAACCTGGGATCCAATGAGATCTGGCCAATCGCAGCCTATTGGTTCGATTTTCACAGTCTGAAGGTGACTTGTGTCTCGAAAACATTGCAAGGAACATTGTTATTCATCTATACTGTGGTCTTTGCCATACTCAATCTGTACTTTGTCGTGGCATTAACCCTTTTTATAAAAAAACGTATCTGGAAGACCTGTGCAAAAGTTCTCAATTACACCATCCTGATAGTTGCAGGCTTTTTATTACTGAACTTCCTTTTTAGTGTCTTTGCCAATATCATCGTCATCCGTTACCAGGTATTCCCTATGATCCTGCTCCTGGCATTCATGATGCTGCTGACAGACCAACTGGAGCTGGCAGGATATGCCAAAAAGGGAGAGGGTGACGATGCCAGGTACCAGACGTCCTTACAACCAAAAATTTCGTAAGTCATGGCCAGAAGAGCTATCATTATCGGAGCTGGCCCAGCCGGGCTGACGGCAGCATATGAACTGTTGAAAAGGACGGACATTCAGCCCATTGTCCTGGAAAAAAGCGAATACATCGGAGGTATCTCTAGGACCATTGACTATAAAGGCAACCGGATGGATATGGGTCCCCATCGTTTTTTTTCAAAGTCGGACAGGGTAATGGACTGGTGGCTGAATATTATGCCGCTGGAGGGCAGCACCGATCAGTCATTTACGATCTCGTACCAAAATAAAGCAAGAGATATCCACCGGGAAGATTCCGCCTCCCCTATTTCGGGAAAAGACGCCGGCAAAAAAATGCTGATCATACGCCGGCTGACCAGGATCTACTTCCTCAAAAAGTTTTTTTCCTACCCTATCCAGCTCACAGCCGGAACATTGAAGATACTGGGTTTCAAAAGAACCATCAGGATCTTGTGGTCTTTCTTTATAGCCAGGCTTTTTCCGCGAAAGCCCGTGACAACCCTCGAAGATTTTATTATCAACCAGTTCGGTAAAGAACTTTATCTCTTATTTTTTAAGGATTATACAGAAAAAGTATGGGGTGTTCCTTGTTATGAGATCTCCGCGGAATGGGGAGCGCAGCGCATCAAGGGACTGTCGTTGAGCAAGGCCATCGCGCAGGCAGTAAAGTCCCTCGCAAAGAAAAAAAATTCCGGCGAGATCGGTCAGAAGGACAAGGAGACGAGCCTCATCGAACAGTTTTTATACCCCAAATACGGGCCAGGCTCGTTGTGGGAAGAAGTAGCCCGCCAGGTAGAAGAAATGGGCGGTAAGGTATATCTCAACCAGGACGTGAAAAAGCTTGAGATACAAGACAATCAAATTACCTGTGTACATACCCAAAACAATGTCACCTTAGAGACGGGTGTGTGGGAGGGGGATTACTTTTTCTCCACGATGCCCGTCCAGGAATTAATTGCAGATCTGGGAGCAGGAGTTCCCCGGCAAGTACAGGAAGTAGCTGCGGGGTTACAATACCGGGACTTTATCAATGTCGGCGTACTGCTAAAGCAGCTTTCTACACCTGGTAAGACAGCCGGTCAATATGAAAAACTAGTACTAAAGGACAATTGGATCTATATCCAGGAAAGTGACGTAAAGGTGGGTAGGCTGATGATCTACAATAACTGGGGAGGAGGGATGATCAAAGACAAGAGCACCGTCTGGATAGGCATGGAATATTTCTGTCATAAGGAAGATACCTTTTGGGCGCAGGATGATGAGACCATCCGGGTCCAAGCCATATTGGAGTTGGAGAAGATGGGGTTGGCCAGAAAAGAGGACGTGTTGGATAGTACGGTCAGGCGTATGGAAAAAACCTATCCGGCCTATTTCGGGACCTATAAAGATTTTTTTAAGATCAGGGAATACACGGACCGGATCGTCAATCTTTTCCTGGTTGGACGCAATGGCATGCACAAGTATAACAATGCCGATCATTCTATGCTAACAGCAATGGTAGCCGTGGACAACATCTATGCCGGGATCATTGCAAAAGATAATTTGTGGTCCATCAATACAGAACAGGAGTACCACGAAGAAAAGAAAGTGCCGGATGTTGTTCCATCCCCACGACATCAAGAGCTCGCAATTTTGGGTTTTGCACATTACATCTGGGGTAACCGATGGAACAGACTATACTGTTTGCTGGCCCTTGGTATATATATTCTGCAGTTTTTCATTTTTAAGTTCCATTATCCATATGCCAATTATATGCCGGACTCCTATTATTACCTGCAGGCGGCCTATACAAACGCGGATGTCAATATGTGGCCCGTGGCTTATTCAAAATTCCTCCGCCTGGCCAGTGTTTTTACTCATTCCGATAAGTTGGTAGTCGCGTTTCAGTATTTGTTTATGCAGTTAGGAGGGCTGGTATTTCTTTTTAGTTTAGATTATTTCTTACGTCCCGGTAAAACCGTTAAATATATACTCTTTAGTTTCTTCCTTCTCAACCCAATTCCGTTGTATGTAAGCAATTATATTTCCGCCGATGCTTTATTTATAGGATTGAGTCTGTTGTGGTTTAGCACGCTGCTTTGGATTATTTACCGTCCGGCAAAATGGCAGATGATCGTACAAGGCTTACTCTTGCTGGGATGTTTTACCGTACGGTATAATGCAATCTATTATCCCTTGCTTGGTGCACTGGCATTCATCCTGTCCACGCAACGTTGGCAGTATAAATTAGCAGGGATAGGCTTCGGGCTCCTCCTTGTACTGGCCTCCTATAGCTATACCAGCAATAAAATGGAAGACACCACAGGGCATCGGCAATTCTCTGCATTTGGCGGCTGGCAGCTGGCAAATAATGCATTGTATATGTACCAGCATATCCCGGCACGGGAAAGAGTACCCATTCCCGCACGTTTTGCAAGCCTGGAGAAGATGGTCCGGCAACATATGGATACGCTGGAAAAAGTAAAATTTTCACAGGAAGATAGCGTCAACTCTTATTTCTATCTGTGGAGTGGGAGAGGTCCCCTGATCCAATATCTCAACCAGCAATGGAAAAAAGACAGTACGACACCTTATTTCACCCGTTGGTCGTCCGAAGGGCCGTTGTATTTCCAGTATGCTCTTTATTTAATGCGTACTTACCCATGGACGTTTCTGCAAACTTTTGCTGCCGCCAACTCCATAAAGCTGGTGGTTCCGCCCACTGAATTTCTTGGCACCTATAATATGGGAGCGGACAGCGTAGGCACGTTGGCGAAAGACTGGTTCCAATATAAAAGTCAAAAGGTTAAGGATCATAATAAAAAAGGAGGGCAGATCATCATGACACAGTGGTATCCGATCTTCTCCGCTCTTGTCAATCTTTTGCTGCTTATACATGTCGCCGGGCTTTTTGTTTTTGGCAGCTTAAAGAAACAAAAGACAGTATTGCCCAGGCTGCTGGTGCTATCCCTAACATTATGCCTCTTAAACGCGGGGTTTAGCGTGTTTGCATCACCAATTGTCCTGCGCTATCAGGTATTTCCTATCCTGGTCCTTTTTTGCATGGCTCTGTTGGTGGGAGATGTTATTTACAAACCGGAACCAAATTCTAAAAATTAATGAATATGAAAAAAAGTATTGTTGTAGACATTATTTCAAGTCTTTATATCATACTATTCTTCTATACAGGCATATTCAAGCTGAGGGATATAACCGCCTTCAGGATGGCGCTGGAAAAATCCCCTACCCTTGAAGGTTACGTTCCTTTTGTTTCCGTTGCCATTCCCACCCTGGAAGTATTGATTGGCCTCAGTTTACTCATACCCTTTTTTATGTATTTCCCCAGGTCACAGAAATGGGGGCTTTATACGGGGACTGTTTTAATGGCGGCATTTACGATATACGTGGGGAATATGTTCCGGTACTCTCCTCGGATGCCCTGCACCTGTGGTGGTATCATCGAAAAGATGAACTGGCATCAGCATTTTTATTTCAATATTCTTTTTACGTTGTTGGGCTTGCTGGCTGTATGGCTCAATAGCCGGCATCCGGAAACAACAGATACGAATAAGGTGGCATTTAGTACACGTTGATCATTGCAAATCATCCAGGCATGAAAACAATAACATTATCCATATTTATATGTCTTCTGCTGTCCTGCAAATCGCGTACAAGCGGGGGAGAAGTGCTACCAGATTTTGATGTGCTGCTTCCGGATAGCATTACCCGGATAAATACCAGCGAGATCAAGACAGGCGCCCCTATTGTCCTCCTATATTTTAGTCCTGACTGTGAACATTGCCAAAACGAAACAGAAGCTATCCTGCAGCATATAGATCGGCTGAAAGACGTAAGGTTCTATTTTATTACCAATGATCCTTTCGACCGGCTAAAAATATTCGGACAGCACTATCGCCTGGATAAATATTCAAATATCCTTTTGGGGCAGGATGAACAATTCTTCCTGCTGCGCTATCTCAAGGGTAGTTTTCCGCCTTGCCTGGTATTATATGACAAGGATAAAAGGAAGAGCAAAACCTTCCAGGGTGAGACACCCATCGATACGATCATTTCCTCCATCCATCAACTTTTATAGTATCATCTATGGAAAATCAGATCAATATTGAAAATGTTACGGATTTTTCTGAGATCCTGGATACCTATGGTGTAACCTATTTTCCGGTGGATCAGTATTGGCAGGTAGGTACGATCAGTAAAACACAGGGATGGATCATACATCTTTCTGTAATTCTTGCGCAAGTACGCGAGCTTATTCAGCTCGTGGTGCCGGAATTATTGGCCCAAAGGGTTCCATTTAAGGTCGTAAGGGACGTAAATACAGCGGTAGACCTATTGGAAGCGGGTTATGGTTATACAACGTTGGGAAAAATGATAAGTATTTACCCGGAAGATGATACGCAAGCCAGGGACCTTGCTGAGATCCTGATCCAGGCAACCGCCGCTTTTCGGGGACCTGCCATCCCAACGGACCGTCATTTAGGCAGTATCGTATATACCAGGTATGGATCATTTAACCCTATATACAATAAAAACAAGGACGGAGAACTGGTTAGGCATATCTACGACGCCGGAGGTCAGTTGGTGCCGGACCCCTATGAGATTCCCTTTCGATCACCGGAAGGGATCAAATGGCCGTACCAGGATATCGTCCCCGCGGAAATAATCAGGTCAGGGAAATTATTGAACAATAAATATTACCCGTTGGTGATCGTAAAACCCGATGCGAAGGGTTTTGTGATAAAGGCTTTGTATTTCAAAAAGGCGTGGCAAATAAAGTCTTGTCTTATCAAACAGGGGAAACAGGGCATGTTTGCCGACTATGCGGGCAGGGACATCAGGGATAGACTGAAATGGCAATATGATCTATATCAATTATTGCATAAAGATATTCCCATGCCCGAGGTATTCGATTATTTTAAGGAGCGTGAAAGTGTTTACCTCGTTATGGAGTTTATCAAGGGAAAGACGTTAACAAGCTGGCTCCATTCCATCCACCGGGAACGTTGCTGGCGTGATTTGAACAAGTTTGAACGTCTCCAATTGCTGGATCAGCTCTTACGCATCATCGATATCATTACCCGTTTGCATGAAAAAGGGTTTGTCCACCGGGACATAACGCCTGAGAATTTCCTTATTGATAGGAAAGGGCGCATCTGGCTGATCGATATGGAGCTTGTATGGTCATCTTCTGCCAACCCGCCGCAGCCGCCCTTTCAATTAGGCTCACCCGGTCATATGTCGCCCGAACAAATGGCTACAAAAACACCTACTGTAAAAGAGGATGTCTTTGGGATGGGAAGCATAATGGTCACCTTTTTTACAAGTCTGCATGCCTTAAAACTTCTCGGGCAGACGCCTGAGCAACTGCAGTGGTCATTGGAGTTTTATATAGGTGAGCCGATGATCACCCAACTAATCGTCTCCTGTTGGAATGAAACTCCATCCGAACGTCCCGGATTACAGCAGGTGGAATCAATCTTGAAAAAGTATCGGAATAAGATAGATAATTCTCCTATCCTTTACAATAAGGCAGACATCACCCAAATACCAGAAACCGAAACTATCAAAAACGTCATACAGGCTGGGCTAAATTATTTTGGCTCACCCGATCTTTTAAGCGCTAACCATCAATGGGCGTCCCTTTCGCAGCGCGAAGAAACTTACGTCGGCAATCGCCAGGTGACCCGGGAGATGTATGAAGGTTGGCATACCGGCATGGCCGGCCCTTTATGGCTGGTGGCTATCGCTAAAAAGGCGGGATTTGATGTAAGCCGCTGTCAATTGCCCTATGTAAAAAGCTGGGAGTATATAGATGAAAATTATTTTTCAAGACCGGACAAGATCTCGCCTGGACTATATGCCGGGAATGCGGGTATCGCCCTTGCACTGGCGGCGGGTATGAATAGCGGCATGCTGCAGCCTGCCGGCCCAAATATCCAGCAATTACAATGGTGTTTTTCTATCCTTAGCACTCAACCTGATCTAGCAGAAGGAATTGCGGGACAAGGGCTCTCATTGTTACAATGCCGCCGGTATATTGACGAAGCTTGGGTCCGAAGGACATTGGCATCTTATGTAGAGGTAGTCTTACAACAGCAAGACAAGCAAGGTCATTGGGGTATCCATACGGGACTTGATCGTGGTACGGCGGGTATTCTTTTGTTCCTCCTATCGTATGTGGAGCAATATCCAGATCCTATAATAATAGATGCAGTCAGAAAGTCGCTTCACTGGCTGGAAATTCTTGGAAAGCGTACCGGTACCAGGTCATGGACAATCACTACAAAGGCAAAATCCGTCGATCACTGGACCACAGCTTATGGAATGCCCGGTATTATCTTAACATTTATAAAAGCGTATGAAGTATTAAAAGATGAACGCTACCTGAAAATTGCCGAATCATCTCTCTTGCCTATGTTACCCTCTCCCGTGCTAATGGATCTTAGCCTGGCCAACGGACTTGCAGGTCTGGGGGAAGTATACCTGGAAGCTTTTCAGGCCACTAACCAAGTTATTTGGCAGGAAAGAGCAGCCTGGATAGCCCGGCTCCTACTTACGAATATTAAGTCTTCCGGAGCAGTCGAAGGTTATTGGCTCACCTATATCAATACCGTTACAACAGCAGACCTTTTTACCGGGAATGGCGGTCTATTACATTTTCTAATGCGCTTCTTATTGCCGGACATGATCGATCATCCATTTTAATAAACTATTGTGCACAAACAGGGGCAACCGAAAACCTGAGACAGAGTAGGTAAATTTACAAACCAAAGTTTTTCTTGCTTTTTGAATTAAAAAGCAAGTCATTTTATGACACGTTCAAAAATTTTTCTTGGCGTTACAACCGCCGCATTAGCCATTGCAGGTGTAGCAGCAGCAAAACGTATTACAACTGTCACGAGATTTTATATAACTGCTAATGGCACTGCTTGTCATGCTCTCCCATCCCTTTGCAACAATTTAGGGACCCAAACTTGTCTGGGAACCTATACAGATGGCAAGATTCCAAGCAGTCAAAAGCAAGGCGTTCTATGGACCCAAGGCGGTAGTGCTACCGTTGTTGTACCATTTGATAAATGTAAAACAAAACTTGTATACAACGGACAACTGTAATCTGATTATCATTTAAACCAGTAAGGAGGCATATCTATGCCTCCCTATTTCCCCTTTCTTTTCTTTTTTACAGATATCGATTAAAATGCCTTTCCAAAATCATCGAAGTTATCCCTTATTGTGTATAAGAAAGGTATCCGAAAGCCTGTGATAGAATAGGTGGAATTTATAAACCAAATTTTTTCTTGTTTTTTAATGAAAAAGCAATCCATTTTATGACACGTATAAAGATATTTTTTGGCGTTACAACCGCTGCATTAGCCATTGCAGGTCTAGCAGCAGCAAAACGTACTGGTTCAGCTATCAAAAGATTTTATAAAACTGCTAACGGCTCTGCTTGTAATTGCCTTCCATCTATTTGTCTTCAAAATTCAGGGACTATAACTTGTCTGGGAACATATACAGACGGGCACGGAAATTTCAAGATCGGCGCGCTTTTTACTCAGGGAAGTAAGTGCCCTCCTGCTTTTCAGGGTACATGTCGAAACAAGGTTGTATGGGACGGGCAGCAGTAATCCTAATCATACTTAATCTAGTGAGAAGGAAAAGGCATGCCTTCCTTTTCCTAAACTATCAAATTGTTTATTGAAATCATCAATTATTTCTTCTTTTTCGTAATGCCGGGCCAAAAGGCTTTCTAACATCCATGATCTATAAGCTATCATGCACTAATAGGAGTAACCGAAAACCTGGAATATTAGGTAAAATTTACAAACCAAAGTTTTTCTTGCTTTTTGAATGAAAAAACAAGTCATTTTATGACACGTTCAAAAATTTTTCTTGGCGTTACAACCGCCGCGTTAGCCATGACAGGTGTTTCAGTAGTAAAACGCACTGGCATACCCATTATAAGATTTTATGTAACTTCTAACGGCACAGCTTGTCACGCCATTCCAGCCATTTGCAATCCAGTACTAGGAGTCGTAACTTGTCTGGGAATCTATACAAATGGAAGCCCAATCCATACTATAGCTTATGGTGTTCTTTTTACCCAAGGTGGCAGCGCTAATGTTGTCGTCACATATGATAAATGTAAAAGAAAAATGACATACGACGGATCGCTGTAATCAGCATTATCATATAACCCAGCAGGAAGGTTTCTCTATGTCTCTCTGCTGCTTTTAAATTTCATTTTTGTTAGACAGCAGTCAAGGTCTTATCCGGCTATAGGTTGGCAGTTTTGTCAAACAAAACTACATGGAAAATGCAAATTTAGAGGTCTATTTGAACCGCCATAAGTTTACCCAGGCTTTCAAAGAGAAGGTCGTCCTGGAGGTTTTTATCAAGGCAAGGATATTCAAAAAACTGTATAAGAATACGATTTGCCCAGCATCTATACAGTCCAAATGTGGATTAGACAGTTTCAGAAACAATTGGACAATGGAATGATAGTTTTGCCTGCTATAACGGAGGAACAAAAGCAAATTTCAAAGCAGCAGAACATCGCATCAAAGAGCTAGAGAAAGCACTGGAATACGCCAATGTGGTCATTGCAAGCATAGCAGCGACAAAACATACTGGCACAGATTTCATAAGCCCATTACATGACCTCTAATGGCACTACTTGTTGCTCCTTCCGTCCATTTGCGTTCGAGGAGGGGTTATCACTTGTCTGGGAATTTATACAGATGGCATGGAGAATTTAAAGACAGGTACTCTTTTTACAAAAGAAGCTAATATTTGCGTTGTCGCACCTAAATGCAGAACTAAGGTTCTATGGAATGGACTTTACTAATTTTCATTATTACTTGGAAAAGCAGGAAAGCCAAATTAACCCCTTCCAGCTTTTCCATTGGAATTGGGTTAATTTATCCTATCTCGGATCACCAATACTTTCATTTCTTTTTTCTTGGGTACCAAGTCCATGCCATTACTTTTTAATGCTTTTTTAAGATCATCGATATTTTCCGGGATGCAATCCATATCTATATCTATATTACCGGAAAAACCGCTTTCGTCCAAAATTACCAAGTCGCGTTGATGGAAGGTAAGCCATTTCAAAAACTCACTAAAAGGCCAATTACGGGCCGAAAATCCGGCATGTAGTAGTTCTTTGAAGTATGGCTTTCCTCCCGTTGATCGTAGTTTATCCTTTACCTCCGAGGTGGCAATCAAGTTCCAATAAGGACAGCTTCGGGATTCAATCTTTGACTCGAATCCAAAGTAGGAGTCCAAATCCCTTTGCATGGTCGCTTTAACGGAAGCTTCTGTGCATGTACTGCCATTTATCCATAGGCTGTACGCATAAAGATTTTTACCATACTTATAGGAATATTGGAATTTTGTGGAATCCCGAATCTCCAAGACAGGTGTTCCATAAAATTTTCCATATCTGAGAGTATCTCCATAACCCCATCTACCCACCCCCCAAAAAGCATAGCTGTATAGCCATTCTAACGGAACACCCAATGCCTGGAATCTACCTTTATCCAGATTATCAGCTATAGTGTAAGGCATGGATTGACGTTGATTAGCAGGAGACCAAGAACTTAATATTGTCCGAAATAAAAATGCCGTATCTTCTCCTCCATTTCCTTTTAGTAAATAAGGTCTTTCATCGTTAAACTGATAGCTGCTATCGGATGCTAGGTCATAACCTCCATTTTTCAGCCTATGTATCTTGAGTAAATCAGGTGGATTCCCGGAAAGAAAACCCTTCATGTCATTTACACCAATAGTAAGTGTTATGCACCGTACGATACCATTTTCGTCAATAAGGATACTGTATGGTCCCGCGAAAATGTCGAAACGGTTGGCGAGCGAAGAATCAAAAGCGCAAGGCATCGTTAATCCGTTAACTTTTCTATACTTAGAATAGATCTTTTCAATCTCACCTTCAATATCTTGTATCCCAACCAACATCACCTGGACCCGGTTTCCCAGTTGCTTTTGCACTTCGTTTGTATGAGGGAAACTTGCAATACAAGCGCCGCAGAACTTATTCCAAAAATCTAATAAAAGCCACTTCCCCTTGAAATCGCTCAGCCGGGCGGTTGTCTTTGGGTAATACATGATGTTATGCAGGGTAAAATTCGGCATAGGCTTCCCTACTTCCGGATAACAGGTATCACTTGTAACTTGTCCAATAAGGCTTGTACTAAGTAGTGTAAATGCAAAATAAAATAAAATACTTTTCATTCTGGTAAAACTATTTAAGTACAAATAATTAGTTAGTAAGCCTGGGCATCGCAGCACCGATATTCTTATAGAACCGTGTGTAACAGTCGCCCATTATACGGCTCCAGTTATCAATCGTTAGTTTTGAGCCCAGAAGTGCGCAATGAACGAATAGCTCCGGCTGATGCACAGATACCCTATTCTGCCCCCTTATCGCTTTCATCTCGTTGGCTCGCAAGTTCTTGTATTTTCGTCTTGCCCAGTTGGCGACCTTTACGTTCACGAGGTGCATGAACTCCTTCAGCTTCGTGACGTAGAACTTGCCATAGTAGTGTGTCCACCCGATCAATAACGGGTTGATCTACCGGGCGATGTCCTGCAAGGAACCTGTCGGGTTCCATAGAGATGCGCACCCGCTCAGTTTGTCACTCATCGACTTCTTCGATTTGGTGCTTACAGCAGGCAGCCAATTGGTAAACCACTCTCCCCGCTGGCTGTTCTGTGCCAGTCTTGGTTTGAAGGTGTAACCCAGGAAGTCGAAGGAGACGTTAAAATCCCCCTTCTTCTTCCGGTTGCTGTCCCGACAGTACACCAGCTTCGTTTTGGTCGGATGTAGCTGCAACCCGCAATCCTTCAGCCTTTCCTCCAGTGCTTTCATGATGATCATTCCTCTGTTCTGCGAGTCTACGTGGATGATACAATCATCCATGTACCGTTCGAAGGCGCAATATGGAAACTCTATGTCCAGCCACCGGTCTATGCAATAATGCAAGTACAGGTTGGCGAGGACAGGTCCAATGATCGAACCCTGGGGGATTCCCCTGGTCCGCTCTACTACCGTCCCATCTGCCTTTTGCAGTGGAGCCTTCAGCCATCTCTCGATGTACAGTAGCATCCAACTGCTTGTACAGTGCCTCCTGACCGCCTTCATCAACAGATCATGAGGTACATCGTCATAGAAGCTCTTGATGTCAAGATCGACTACCCACGACATCTTCCAGCAGCGCGCTCGCGCCATGGCGACTGGCTGGATCGCCGATCTGCCCGGCCGGCATCCATAGGAGTTGCTATGGAACACCTGCTCCAGTTTCGGCTCCAGTAGTCCCCTCACTACTGTCTGTCCAATCCGGTCGGATACCGTAGCGATGCCCAGGGGCCTTAGCCCTCCCCCTTTCTTGGGTATTTCCACCAACCGCACCGGCGGAGGCATGTAACTTCCTGAGTTCATCCAGTTCCACAGTTTATACAGGCTGTTCCTGTAATCCTTGTCGAACTCTTCCAAACTCACTCCGTCTACCCCTCCGGTCCCTTTGTTGGACCTGACCTTTTGATAGGCATGCATGACCAGTCTCCGACTGATACTAAACGGTTTTGCTTTGTCCATTTTCGTTACTCCTGATAAATCAGTTTTCGTTAATGTACCTAAAAGCCTGATAACAGCCCCCCTTCGCTCTTGCAGCCTCTCCGCTGCCGTCATCACTACTACGAGGGCTTCTGCCACCGTGCGGCCCTTCGATACTTTCTCTCTTGTGGTGTGTACACTTGAGATTTTCTCTTGACATGGCCACGACAGTTTCTGCTGTTCCCTTTGATCGCCTGTGTTAAGATCCCGTTGCCTATACGCCGGATGCCGCAGTGACAATAATCAGGCACTCTCACTGCTTCTCCCGAAGTCGCTACTGGACCTCGGTTTTGACATCATCTAATCCTTTCGACGCCTCGGACAGCAATTCACGTTCGTTCGACTTCTTAACACTCACCTGACATCTGAACGATGCCTTTTCCCCACGTGCTCACTACCTTGACACTTAATCAAAGCAGCCCGGGGTGCTTTAGAGGCTGTCCCTGAAAACCGCCTCTGATGGGCCGACCATCATCGTTCAAAGAGCATAAACCTTCGACTACCATGACTAAATAGTAGTCTCTAATTTTTCAGCACACTCAATAGCCCGGGTTTTGTGTTAAATTAAAGTCGATATTCATTTCGCTTTGAGGTATGGGGTATAGGGCATACTCGGGTTTCCAGTTCCCACCCTTCATCGGCGCTACTATGTTCATCACACTATCAATATTTCCAGTTCTTATTAAGTCAAACCAACGATGTCCCCATTCCACAAAGAACTCCACCTGCCGTTCATGCAGTATTGTTGCCAATAATGCAGGTCGATCCTTAGGTCCCGTATAATCCCCCAAGCCTGCCCTATTGCGGATAGCGTTAATATCCTCAATTGCCTGATCCGAATTCTTGTTTTGTTGCACCAAAGCCTCGGCATGTATAAGATATTGTTCCGCAAGACGAAGCATCGTGTTATATTCAACAATATCGGTTGAACTATTTTTATATTTATATGGAAAATAATATGAGGTATCCGGAGAGGTAATGCTGAATACCCCAATCCAGCTACTCTTTCTATTATCCCCTGGTTCAAAGGAATTAAATAAGTTGGAACTGATGGTAGCAGTATTGGTAGAACTAAAATTATTAGGTGGCGCCAATAATGTAAAATAGAAAGCATCCGCAGTATTAAAAAGAGTGGGATTTGGCACGCCCAATTGCCAAATAGCTTCCCGGCTGTTTGCAAGAAAAACACTTTTCAAATCCCTGACAAGGGCATACCTGTCATTCGATAAGAGAATATTAGACTCAATCTCGGCATTTACATAGTCTTTATTATAAAGGTAGACACGAGCCAAGAGCGCCGTAGCTGCACATTTAGTAGGCCTTATCCTATCTTCTGTTATAGTCGTATCATCACCGGCTATGTAATTGCTATCTAACAATATTTCTGCATCTTTAAGATCTTTAATAATCTGTGTATATACCTGTACCTTTGTAGTTCTTTTTAATGTCCCATTGGTTGTGTAATTCGTTGTCGTCACCAATGGTACGTCCCCATAGCAATTTACCAGGTAAAAATTCCAAAAAGCCCTGATGAATTCTGCCTCACCCCTTAGCTTTTCCTTTATCATAGGGCTTACATCTCCTTTTGCCAGACCTTCTATTACGGCATTTGCCTGGTAAATGTAGCTATAAGCTTTTTTCCAAGGGCCTGAGACTGGACTGGAATTAGCCCTTAATCCATTAAGGTAATATGGCTGCACGGTAGCATCTGTAGAAAGGCTTATAAGTTCATCGCTCAATAATCCTGAAGCTTGCGACATGTCCCAAGAGTCAGATTGCATCTGGGAATAAATGACAGTCAATGCGGCCGTCGCAGCGGTATTATCGTTAAATACACTTGTCGTCACAATCTGTGTGCTGGGAGGATCGATCTGGACAAATTTCTTACAGCCTGTTCCTATAATTGAAAGCATAATAAGGAAGCTTAGTAAATTTTCTCCACAGTATGACTTGCAATTTTTAACCATATTCATATAACTTTGGTTTAAAGTGTGAACTGTAATCCGCCAGTGATCGTTCTAAGAGGTGGCAAACTTAGCCCCTGTGTTTCCGGGTCTAGTCCTTTGTATTTTGTAATTACAAACAGATTCTGGCATTGTATGTAAATTCTTACATTGCTCATGTGCGTCTTCTGCAACCTTTGCGGTGACAGTTGATAAGAAATTGATAAATTCTTTAATCTCACATAAGATGCATCTGAAATGGTTGCGTCGCTTAATTTAAAATTTGAAAGCGCAGTTGCAGGTGTGGGTTGTCCAATTGAAGGCTTTTGAATTATGGCTGTTTTATCACCTACTCCTTTCCATCGACCTTCAAAAATAGAAACAGCAAGGTTTTGATTACTTCCTACCATATCAAAATAACTTCTGTAATCTATGCCGTATTGCTTTACAAACTGCATCAAGATGTCAAGTTGGAATCCATTGTATTGGAAACTATTCTGAAATCCACCAAAATAGGATGCTGTAAGCGGCTGTGATATTTTTGAATCCTCTGTAAACGAAGGTACTCCATTACCTGTCTTAGTCTCAAACTGATAGATACCTGTTTGTGGATTTACTCCTATATAATGATATAAAAACTTGCTTGATAGCGAATGTCCTACTGCATATGTATATTTATAAGGAGAATTTTCTATACCCGAATATCTTACTAACTTATTTCTTTGGATGGATAAATTAACATAGCTTGTCCAGATAATTTTTTTTGTGTTAATGTTCCTGGTATGTACTGTAAATTCCCATCCGGTATTTTGCACCAATGCCGGAAAATTAGCTTCGACAGAACTAAAACCAGTGATGAGGGGCAACGGGTATCCCACCAACTGATTGTCCGTCCTGTTCCGATACCAACTGGCACTAAACAATATGGCGTCCTTCAACCATCCTAGCTCAAGACCACCCTCTAATTTTCGTACCTGCTCCCATTCAAAATAAGGATTGGGCATAATTGTTGGCGAAAGTCCCGGAATATTTTGATAGGACAAAGAAGAAGGTGAGTAGGTGCTTAAAAATTGATAATCTCCGATGGCATCATTCCCCGTAACACCATAACTGGCCCTGACCTTTCCAAAACTGAGCGCAGGAAAATTGTTCTGAAATAGTTTTTCTTTTGAAAAGATCCAGGCTACTCCGACGGCACCAAAATTACCAAATTGGCGGTTGGGGCCAAACCTGCTGCTACCGTCCCTTCTACCCGTCAAATTCAAAATATACTTGCCGGACCAGTTGTAACCCAATCTGCCAAAGACGGCGTTATAGTGATACAGCGTATAATTATTCCCCGCAAATGATTTATTAAATGCTGCCATAATATTGGAGATTAAGGCATCGCTGGCATATCCCCCTCCTGATTCGGCCGTTGAGCTAGCGCTGTTGCTCTGGAAGGTGCTACCAATAGATAATTCCATAATTCCTTTATCGATCATGGTCTTATAATTGGCTTGTGGTTCGACAATCCAGGATTGGCTATTTGTTGTGGAAAAATTGCTGCTCCTTACATTGGGATTGGTATTAAGTGGTGGGGTAAAATATGTAGAGGGCAATAGAATCTGTTGTTTCATTTGCTGTTCGGAATACCCTAGGCTGCAGTTGATGTCGAGTCCTTTCAAAAGGCTATAACTTAAGACGAGGTTTCCTCCCAGGTAGGATGAAATGGCTTTTGCATGTGCCGCTGTATACGCTAATGGATTGTACCAGGTAGCGCCTCCCTTATAGGGCATCCAGTTGAGGTTTCCGTTTGCATCAAACAGAGCTGGTGCATTAGGAGGTAAAGTGATATATCCCGTAAGATCCTGGTTAGGAAGGTTGCTGTTGTCATTTCCATAATTGGCGGAAAATTGAGTATGAAGACGTTGATCCAGCGAGGTTTGGCTGATGGCGACATGCATCGACGCTTTTTGATCGGCATATTGGCCCGGTAATATTGTTCCCCTTCTACTATAGCCTCCGCCAATTATAAATTGTGTATTGGCATCTCCACCGGAAAAGTTCATCTGGGCATTAGTGAAATGTGCGGTATTGCCGATCAATACTTTTTGCCAGTCAGTATAACGTGTTGTATCCCAAAATAAAAGGTCAGGAATATAGTTAGCATACTGAGGTAGTAAGTATTGAGTAAAATTATCATTTTGAAATGCCTCCAATCTCATTTGGATGTATTGCCGGGTATTCAATAATTTCATTGTGCGCGTCACCCTCTCCATGCCGGTGAAAACATTAACATCCAATTTATTACGACCATATTTTCCCTTTTTGGTAGTAATAAGAATTACCCCATTGGCACCTCTTGACCCATAGATCGCAGTCGCATCTGCATCTTTCAAAATTTCTATCCGCTCGATATCTGCCGGGTTTAGAATATTGAAGGGGCTCATCCCCTGGCCCTGACCATAATTCGACAAAGGAGCTTGAAAAATTCCTCCGCCAATATATTCACTGGTCAGGGATCGGGAACTAAAGGGTACTCCGTCCACAATGTATAAGGGGTCATTGGCCGTGACCGGCTTTCCAAAAGGGATCGTATTTTGACCTCGCAGTTGGATTTTGCTGTATGCCCCTGGCACGCCTGAACTTTGTGAAATGCTGAGTCCTGGCACACGACCTTCAAGAGCTAGAATAGGGTCTGTGACAGGGGATTTTGCAATATCCTCTCCTTTTACCGTGGACACATTTCCCGTATTATACCTATTGGAGGTAATATAATATCCCTTTACTACAGAAGCATCCAGCAAACTGGCCGCGGGTTCCATTCTGATCTCCAGGAAAATTCCTTCTTTTGGTTTGAGTACCTTCGTGCTATACCCAATATGGCTGATGATCAATTCGTCATTTGAGGGAACAGAGGGTAACATAAATTCACCTTTCGAATTAGTAAAAGTTCCCTTGCCAGAAGATCGTATGGTGACAGAAGTCTCAGATAGGGGGCGCCCTAGTTCCGACAGGATAACACCTTCGATCTTTATTGTGTTCTCAGTGATTAGATAAGTCGGGCCATTTACTTTGTCTATATTATTTACTGTTTTTACCACCACTACCCTGTCAATGACCTGGTAAGATAAAGGCAGTCCTGTAAATACTTGCTGCAACGCAGCATTTATATTCGCCTCCTTAATGGTCAAACTGATCGAGTGCGAGTTTTTATTCAGATCGCCTGCATAAACAAAATAATATCCCGTCTGCCGTTCAATTTCTTTACAAACTTTCTCCAATGACATGTTGGTTACAGACAAGGTTACCGTCTGAGCAGTGCCACGGGCGCCTGCCTGCAGGATGCAGGCTAACAACAATATAATGGTCAATCGCATGATTAGCAGGGTCTTTCGTAGTCGGCTATAAGCAGACCGTTCATGAAATAAATATTTCATAAATTTGTTTTGGGTTATTCGCTAAAATGGTTAGGAGAATTTATTGACCATGGGGTAACCCAATTTTACCCGGCTCACGCCGTAATCGTGAGCCGTTTTTTATAGGTCCCCCCGTTTTTTACCTGTATTTAAAATGGCAACGTAAACATAAATCCATGGGGCATTGGCTTTATTTGGTTACTAAAATATATGGCAAAAAGTCACAATAGATAGACAGTAAGGAGGGTTCAATGGTCAATGATGGCCTGTACGGCCAAAATAGGATGTCAATAAGCTTTAGGCTTGATGGGTTTCACTACATAATAAAAACAGCAATCCCACCGTTGAGTACTAGTCCCAGGCACTTTTTTTGTAGAAATAGGATAGAGCTAGATCATCATAGAATGTGTTATACGAATAAGGATGACCTATCGTACCAATAGCCAAGAATCTATTGTGTAAAATTTGAGAACTTATTTATGAAGTAAAATGAGGAAGTCTACGGCAGATCCCTTATCTTAGGCCGACTTTTTAAACCGGGACATGTATAGAAGATCTTTCCTACATTTCTCAGTATTCATATCGATAATCATTTTTAACCCTTAATACACAACTTGCCGACATTCAAACCTTCCTGCCTAGGACTTTTGTGTTAAAGCGCCAATCAAACTTTGTCGGCATTTCTCATCTTAAACCTCCTATGTTATGTATATACATAGATTGTATACATTGCCCGTCTTTCTGTCGCTTACCTTAAGTGTTTATTCTCAAAGAGAGCGTTTGTATGTCGATCTCAGCCGTTACGCCTGTCATGCGGGAGACAGTATATCCATGAAAGGATATCTGATGCAGGGACACTTCCCTTCAACAAAAAGCACAAATATCTATGCCCAGATCTATGACCAAGAAAACAGGGTTATATCTTATATGTTTCCCGTGTTCCATGGGCAGTGTATCGGCCAAATCATTATTCCCGACACACTGCCGACTGGCTCATATTTTTTCGCCGCCTATACCCGTCAACAGTTCAACCTGGACTCATCGGAAGCCTTTAGTGTGCCTATTAAGGTATATAACTCTACCCGGCCAGGTAAAGTAATTGACTATCAACAGATACTAACAACCTCCACAGGTATTTCGGGAAAAATAAAAGGCATCAGGTGGGTAACTACAGTCAGTGGAGATAGTATCAATTGTTTGCTACGCCTGGAAGACTCTACTTCTATTTCCAGGCATCTCCGCCTAGCCCGCACTGTGAACAAAAAAATGGATTATAGTGTCTCTCTTAAATTGTCAGGCTTAACGAAGGAAACTTACGTTCAATTGCCCCTGGATACGACTGAAGATCATACTACGATTTTTCTTTATGAGGACTCAGTCCTGATCGCGCGGCAACACTTGCATCTTAAGAACAATGAAGAAAGGGCCATACTTAATCCAATGAGGATAGACACCTCTCTCTTTGGGATTAACTCTTGGGAGTTGGTTATTCCCGATACCGTTAAATTTTATACCTCAATCACCGTGTCGGATGCTGATCTACCTAATATTGCTCCTGTCAATATCCTGCAGCTGGGAAAATCTTACACCGACGATCTTACGAGGGAAAATATACCGGCCAACACTTCCTATATTACGCTCTCCGGCAAGGTCCTCAGAGGGGATAATCCCAAGAGTAATGAGCAATTGACTATGGTGGGCATTCTTGATTCGAGTTATGCATTCATGAAGTCGGTGAAAATTTCTCCCGATAACTCCTTTAAAATAGACAGCTTGCTGTTTTTCAACAATATCGATCTCTATTTTCAGCTCAATGGCGGCCAGGTGCCAGCTGTTGAAAATAGGAAAATACAGTTAAAACTAAGCAGCCTTGCTTCCCCCACACTAAACCCTTCTATTTTCCAAACCACCTGGCAACAGATGAAGCTTTCCGCACCAATAGCTGACACCACACCCTCATTTAAGAATTTGCCCGTAAAAGTTTTTGACAAAGCTAAAACACTGACATCCGTCGAGGTAAAGGGAAGAAAAAATATTCGGGAGGAATTGGACGCAATTTATGCGCATGGTGCATTTGCCGAACCGGCCCTCTATGTATACGACCTACGAAATGAAACAGTATATGACCCATCAATACTTTCCTACTTGGACAGGAAAACAGGAAGATTACACTGTAATATGGCAAGGGATTCTCTTAAAGATGTCATGGGTCATCCAATACGTTACTTTGTCAATGAAATCGAGTATGAACCGTATATGGTCAATTTGATAAATACGGAAAAGGTCGCCTATGTCAAAATATTAGAAAGCGACTTCTTAAGCAACCGTCGGCCAGAAATCATTCTAATTACAGACACCATGAAAGGCAAAGGTTTGCACATACCTGAACAAAAAACGCCTATAAATGTCTGCATTTATACTCATGAAAAGAACGAACAATCGAACGATATCCTCGGAAAGTTAACAGGTATGAATAGTATCCATATTAAAGGTTTCGACAATATTGGCCAATTCCACCCTGACAAAGAAGTTTTATTTTTCGATCCCAGACAATCAGGTAACCGCTTCATCATTGAGTTCCGCAATCCACGCAGTATCAAAAAATTTCGAGTGAGAATGGAAGGGTTTAGCTATACCGGTAAACTCGTACATTTCGAAACACTTGTGTCTCCTGATAATAATGAATCAACGAATATCTCTTCGGTGGTGAAACTACCCCCTCGTTAGACAAATCCTTGATAGTATATATATATATATATATTATCGTAGAAATCGTTCTGGAAAAAAGAGACAAACAAATCGTTTGATATTGTAATTAAATCAACGGGGGGACGTGAACATAAGAACTTACTGCGCGGATAACAGACAGACCGGATAGATCTAGGCAAACAATAAAAATAGGTGCTCTAAAAGTAACAGTTATGGAGTAACAGTAACCTTTCTGCCATCGATCCGGAAATGCACCCAGCCCGTGCCCTCAAGAATCTTTAAAAGGGTAGATAAATTTACCTGGCGTGGGATAGTGCCGTTGAAATGCTGTTCTACTTTTTTCTCGTCATAGATTATATCAATATCATACCAGCGCGCAGCCTGACGCATGATTGACTCTATTGAGGCGTCGTGGAATTGAAACTTACCCTCCTTCCAAGCAATGCTTTCACCGACATCAATTGGATCAATAAGATTTAAGATGTAAGACTTTTTATCAAGGGAGGCTTGTTGATTGGGTTGCAAGGTTATTTGTTCATGTCCGGAACGAGCACTTACTGTACCACTGATCACAGTAACTTTTTGTCGATCTTCATCGCCATAAGCCATCAGGTCAAACTCGGTGCCTAAGACATCAATTTCCATTGATTCATGTCCAGCGATTTCAGAAGTACCACGGGCAACCCCTACTTTAAAGGGCCTGGACGTATTCTTTTCGATCTCAAAGTACGCCTCGCCATTAAGCTCGACCATTCTCTCATTACCTGTGAAAGCTGTAGGAAAGCGCAGGCTCGAAAGAGCATTCAGCCATACTTTACTTCCATCAGGCAGCACTACCTGGTATTGACCGCCACGTGGCGTTGAAATAGTGTTGTAGCTTACTGGCCCTGCCGCAGTTTGTCCAATGTGATAGGCCAATTGCCCTTTGTCTAATTTTACAACCTTGGTGGTACCTTGATGCGCCAGTTCACCACTGGATGCATCATCCAGCACGATCTTGCTTCCATCTCCCAACACAAGCACTGCTTTGTCTCCCCCCGGAGATATATCATTATGGTAACGTTGCTCCACAGGTAGGGCTGCAATATTGGTTTTTTCTTTATTCAAATTAAAAAAGACAGCTATCCCTGTAGCAACAACGAATAATACTGAAGCAGCGATCAAATAAATCCTCCATCCTCGCCTCAATTTGACGATTTCAATTGCCGGCACAGCAGGCTGAGTCCCCAGTTGAATTTTTTTTTGAATGTCGACCAGGGCAGCTCCTTCGTTGAAATCATACAAAGAAGACAGGGCAAGATGCACCTCGTCCCAGTCAGAACAGTCCTCGAAGAACTGCCGATTATTCGGATCCTGCTCCTTTAGCCAATTATCGAGGGCAATCTGCTCGTGTATGTTCAACTCACCTGTAAGACGGCGAAAAAGTAAGCCGCCAATCTCCTGCATGGTTTCTATTAACTGTTGATCACTGATTAACATAAATAGGATTAAGAAATAAAGAATAGCAAGGCAACAGTTAGAATTTGGTTATCAATGAATCAGGATGGGCTTAACGGTCAATGGAAGCTGTTTAGGGCTTAATATTGGGAAAATGGCCAGTTATCGGACTCTTTATATATCATAAAAACAGGCAAGTGGGGGTTAAGTACTAGTCCCAATAGCAATTTCTTGGCAATAAGCCAAAAACGATTACCAATATTATGGTTTTGTAGAATTAATTCTACAAAACACTTAGCCTTCATACGCCTGTGGAATGCTCATAAAGAGAATCTAAGAGGAGGATTGACTTGAGGGTTTATGTATAAATTCATCTATTAGCAAGATTATCCCTATTACGAGATTAGGTACGCCGGCTTCTAAAGCACCTGAATTTACTTTTCCGATAAAATACAGAGTAAATTCAAGAACCCCAAGCCAGGCATTACTAATGCCCATAAACACATAAAAAAAGGTATGCCGATAAATAAAATTTGAAAACCGCAGAATGAAACTGAGCACTCCAAGAATGAGAAATGCCAAGTGACTAAAAATTGCCACAAAAAAAACGTTATCAATTTTGTTTCCAGGCGGCGTAGGCATCTTGGAACCAAGCAGTGTGAATATTAAACAAAGTAAGAGTCCGCCAATTATATTTGATAATCTTGTCCCCATGATAAAAGGTATTAAAAATTAATTACATGTTCCAGCATTAGAATGGGGTGAAAAGACTGTGCTCTTCAAAATTCCAGGAGCATTGCTGTTTCTAATATCTTCTCCCAAATCCCCTGGATCATTTCCAACTCCATCATACCAGTATCCTACTGTAGATGGCAAATAGATATGTCCAGAGGCTAACGCCTTAAGAGCAAAAGTTGTACAATTATTAGTGTTTAAATCATAATTGTAGCCTGGAACATTACCCTGTGACACAAATGCAAGCATATTAAAAAACATGGTACTATTTACTGCAAAGCTCGCGGAAATATCATAGCCATGCGATTCATCATTATTTAGTGCTCCTTGAGCTACACTAGTGGTAAAGGGACTAACATTGACCGCCGGGTAAAACCCCACATTGCGGGTAATAACATTACCTCCAATATTCTCAGTAAATATCAAGAATGTGTGGCCAACATTCACAACATTTGTTCCTGACGAAGAGCTATTGAAAGATAACTTCCAGGGCGTCCTGGATCCAGGGACAGGCTGATCTACACAAACAGTGACTCGATAGTTAGCAGATGAAGTATTTTGGAAGCATTGAAAATATTGGCGAATATCTTGAATGATGTTATGGCCAACAAAGATGATTGGCGTCATCGCTCCTCCACCAACTCCCCCTCCCCCCCTCATCCCACCCCCAAACCCAAGTCTCCCTCCATCCCCATAATCCGCCCTATCCGGCAGGTACATATAGTAACACCCTCCCGCCTGCACCCATGAATACCCACCACCCGGATCACCGGACGAATAATTATACCCGTAGACATAATTGCAAGTCCTGATAATCGTCGCAGCCTGCTTGTTGGACTCATGATACTTGCGCACGCTCCCCTTCGAATACAGCCACCTGGAAAGACTATTCCCCCGCCAGTCATCAACAAAGAGTAGTCCGCTAAACACCTGAGTTGGGTCGCGTAGGAAGGTCGAATCCGGCATCCACGTAAGCACTTCAGCATGAAAATGCCCAAAAGCATCCTTATACAGCAGCAGCTGGCTCAGGTTATCCAGATTAAAGAAATAATCACCTGCAAAGTCGGGCTTGACAAACAAAGGCTGAGAGTATGAAATAGGCACAGACACACCGCGCCCGATGGGAAGAGACACCGGACTGGCCTGTTCCCAATATATCCTTTTGGGAATTTTTGCGGGATAACTTTCAAACACACCGCTGACAGACTGGACCGAGTCCACAAAATACTTCTGTGCCTGGGCTGCTAAGGAAGAAGCTACATCCTGGGCAGGGCGCACCTCACGTTTTACACAGCTATTTATCAACAGGCACACGCCCAAAATGAAAATAAGGTTACAATAACGCATACGATAAGGTTTTTTTAAAGTTAATAAATTTAATATTTACGATTCTATTGTCTTGCTCTTCAACACCAACCCCACCAGGTCATCATCCGCCATCATCTTCCCCATCTCCACATCCACCAACCGCTTAATATCCCATTTCACCTGCTCAAACACAGACCGTATCACCGAAGACAAATCCTCAGAAGACGAAAACACCACCGGCAACGGCTCATCACCCAACACCTCGCCATCTTCCCTCCGAACCTTCGCATGAAACGCCTTCAGCTCCACCGGCACATCCGGATCATCCGCCACCACACCTACAAATTCGCCGGAAGATAGGTTGGCGATAGTCGCCGGTGTCACCATAGGCTCCCATTGCAAGGAATGACTGATAGAGGTGTCAAGACTACTCGTAGACACGCTGGTCTTCTCCTTCTGCACCTTGGGGAAACGCTCGCTCATCCACCGGGCGGTCTCACCACCTGCCTGGCCGCAAAGCACATTACCCGCCATATTGAGTATGGCGTCCGCCTCTTCCCTGGAATACCGGGTATACAGTTGATTGACATCCTGGATGGCAAGCACCGGTACGATGTTATTGGACCTCGCCGTAGCAATGGTCTCGGCCATGCTATACGCCCGCAAGGTGGCAAACTCATCACAGACAAGGGCACAGGGATATCGCCCAGGCTTATTGACGAGCCGATTTAACCGGTCGATATACAGTGAGATAATAGGCGCTAAAGCCTCCTGCCGCGAGATATCCCCACCCAGGCAAAAGATCCGCGGAGCAGCAGGATCGTTGATATCCAGGGTAAAGTCATTACCCGTAAGAATGTAGTACACGTCGGGAGATGCCAGCCTGCCCAGCGGGATCCTTGCCCCCGACACCTGGCTATCCAGCATTTTCAGCGTGCCGTTCTTATAGGTCTCGATAAACGGGGTCACGAGCACCTGCACTTCCGGCTCCATCGAGAGCACGCTAAACAGTTTATGATACTCTACTTGTGCCAGCTCGATCACATGGGGCAATGTACAAAAGCGCCCACCTTCATATTTTCGGAGAAACCAAATCAGCGCTGCCAGGAAATTGACCGCTGATTCTACAAAAAACTCTCCTTGCTGCCGGGCCCACATTTTGTTCATGCTGAGAAGGATGGTCCTGCTGGCTCCGATAGCATCCGACTGCCATTCCATGGTCGCAGGCTCCAGTAGATTGCAACGATGACTCCTGGCCAGGTCCGTAAAATTGATACAAAAGAACTGTGTTGCCGGTGGATAATGCTCCCTATGCTGCAGGAAAAGGTTATAAGCCTGCCGGCTCAGGCTGTCATATTTCAGATCGAAAAGAAAAATAGCCATGCCCTTCGCCATCAGCTGCCGGATAATGGGTTCTATGATAAACCTGGACTTGCCGCTGCCCGGAGATCCAAGGATCAGTATCCCTCTCCGAGCATTGACGATATTGATCCAGCTGTCCTTCTCCCTCTTCTTGTACGTATACCTGGCCGGTAAGTTCACGCCAAACGCCGAAGCTATCTGCCGCCGTTCCTGCGGGAATCCAGCCTGCTGCCCTCCGAAAGGATCACTCTCGCGGAAAGGTGAGGGTAATACCCGCATAAGCCGGGCAATGCCCACCAATACCAAAACATACCCGGCCCCGCTAATCGACATATACCACCCGGCCGCCACTACCAGGCAGCTGCCGAAATACAGCAGACACCCCGTCCCTATCAGCCAGTAGCAGGAAACATAGGTGGCATGCATACTCTTGCGTCCAACCCCGCCCAAAAGCGACAGTATCAACAATACCAGGGAAAAACCTTTTAAAGTCAGCCGGTGATCGAATGCACCTATCTTTTGAATATTCATCAGCAGGCGATCCGTTATCTCCGCCACCCATCCCCATTGCTGAAAAGTCGCATAACAATAGAAATAGCTGTCCAACAATAGGAGCAGGACGCTAAAAGCCAGCATCATATCCAGCATAGGCGCCATTTGCTGTATGGTTTGC
>Ga0105239_10000857_pt1 | contig 43236 bp, 39 predicted proteins | sample KBSC44metaG_FD_92761 | JGI IMG/M metagenome (GOLD analysis project Ga0105239, IMG submission 92761) | Corn rhizosphere microbial communities from Kellogg Biological Station, Michigan, USA - KBS C4-4 metaG | ecosystem: Host-associated > Plants > Roots > Rhizosphere > Soil | place: Michigan, USA...
CGCACCCTTGGTAAAGATACCGCCGCCGAGACGCGCGAAGATGGAGATCAGCGATGCGCCAAAGCCGAGCGCGACCAGCGAGTCGACGATCACGCGGCTCTGCGCCGCGTCGTTGGCATCGAGATGCATCGGACCCGTGAGGATCGCGTAGTAACCGGCAACGCCGATCAGGCCGAGGCCGATAACGAGCATGCCGGTCACCGCGCCCGAGCGGAACGCAACCGACAGGCCCTGCGCCAGACCGTGACGAGATGCTTCGGCCGTGCGCACGTTTGCACGTACGGACACGTTCATGCCGATGTAACCGGCCGCACCCGAGAGCGCTGCGCCGATCACGAAGCCGACGGCTTCCTGCCAGCCGAGGAAGTACAGCGCGATCAGGAAGATCACGACGCCGGCAATGGCGATCGTCGTGTATTGGCGATTGAGATAGGCACGCGCGCCTTCCTGGATGGCGGCGGCGATTTCCTGCATTCGCGCATTGCCTGCGCTCATGGACAGGACGGAGCGGATGGTCCAAGCGCCATAAAGCAGCGCGAGCACACCAGCCGCCAAAACAAGTTCAAGCTCCAAGCTCATGGCTTCAAGATTCCTCGTGCGGTTTTGGTACTGACCCCGGCCGGCGCCAAATACGCAGCCGGTCCCCATGGCCGGCCGGACTGACCTACCGCTTCAAGGGCGCCGGACGTATGCCAAAAGCGGGCGTGAGAGGCAATAACGGGTTTTCCGGCCCCGATTCGCAGGATTTGCCGGAAAGCCGGGGTCTCGTCAGCCCACGGCGCTTTGTCTCACCGACCCTGCCGCAACGGCCGTTTTCACGGCCGCAGCCAATGTCCGGTACTCATAGGGTTTGCGAACGATCGGAAATTGGGTCCCCACCCGCTCGGCGGCGCTGCTGTAGCCGGTGGTCAAAAGTACAGGAAGGCCGGGATATCGCTCCTGGATTTCCTGCGCCAGCCTGAGCCCGTCCATGTCGCCAGGTATCATGATGTCGCTGAAAACCAGCACGATGTCGTTTTCTTCGGCAAGCAATGCCAAGGCCGCGCGAGGACGTTCTGTCCGCCGCACCCGATAGCCGAGCTGTTCGAGCAGGAGCGTGCTGACATCGCCGACCTCGGTATTGTCCTCCACGACAAGAATCGTCCCCTTGCCGCGGATATCGTCGTCATTCACCGCAAGGGGTGTCACAACCGGACTGCACGCGGCGTGTGAGCGCGGCAGATAAAGCGTCACTGTCGTGCCCTCGCCCGGCACGCTCGTGATCTGCGCGTCTCCCCCGCTCTGACGGGCGAAACCGTAGACCTGCGACAGACCCAGTCCTGTACCCTTGCCCACCTCTTTGGTGGTGAAGAACGGCTCGAAAACCTTCGAAAGCACGTCGGGTGGGATTCCAGTGCCGCTGTCGGTGAGAGACAACGCGACGAATTCGCCGGTGACCCGATTGGGCCCCGAATCATGAAGCGCAACGTTTCGGGCTCCAATGGTCAGCGATCCACCCGTCGGCATGGCGTCGCGGGCATTGACCGCGACATTGACGAGCGCAAGCTCGAGTTCGGCCGGATCCGTTTCCACGGGCCACACATCCGGCCTGATGTTCATCACCAGCTTCACCGCACCTCCGACCGAACTCGCCAGCAGGTCGCGAAACGAGCTCAGCCGCTCCTGCAGGTCGATGGTGACGCGATTGAGCGTTTGCCGCCGCGCGAAGGTGAGCAGTTGTCGCGTCAGTCCGGCACCGGCGCGCGCGGCCTGTTCAATTGCATCGAGCGAGCGGACGTCCTTCGGATCTTTTGCGCGCAGCTTCATCAATTGCACTTGGCCGCTCACGATCATCAGCAGGTTATTGAAATCGTGCGCGATGCCGCCGGTGAGATGCCCGATCGCCTCCATCTTCTGCGATTGCGCAAGTTGCTGCTGCGCGCGCTCGAGCTGGAGCTGCGCCTCCCGGCGCTCCGTCATGTCGCGTGTGATCTTGGCGAACCCGATCAACCGCCCTTCCTCGTCGCGCACGGCATCGAGCACGGCGAAGGCCCAGAAGCGGCTTCCGTCCTTGCGAAGACGCCATCCTTCGCTTTCGTAGCGGCCTTCTGCGCCTGCAATCTTGAGCGCGCGCGCAGGCACGCCGGCGTGCCGGTCCTCCGGCGTGAAGAATTCAGCGTAGTTTCTTCCCACGATCTCAGGTGCCGAATAGCCCTTAATGCGGGCTGCGCCGGCGTTCCAGCTTGCGACCGTGCCCTCCGGATCGAGCATATAGATCGCATAGTCGGTGACGCTCTGGACCAGAAGGCGGAAGTTGCGCTCGCTGTCGCGCAGTTGTGTCAGCGCTTCGTTGGTCTCCGCGACTTGCGCGGCGTTGTTCGCCAGCAGCATTTCGCCGCTGTTGCGCAGCATCGTCTCGATTTTCTGGTGACGCTCGATTTCTTTCTGCGTCGTGCGGTAAAGCTGGGCGTTATCGATGGCGATGGCAGCATAGGCCGCGATGCCGATGGCTAGTTTCTCGTGCTCGGCAGCGAACTGGGCCACCTCTGGGTGCCCGAAAAACAACCCGCCAATGACTGAGCCGGACCGCGACCTCACCGGAACCGCAAGATAGGACCGTACGAGCAAATGTCCTTCGGCCTGGTCGTCGTACGGAGGATTCTGGCCGTAGCGGGGGTCCTTCTGGATATCGTCCGAACGCACCACGCCTTCGCCCGCAAAGGTCGGCGCGAACATCTGTGCGTTGCGCGGCATCGGAAATTTGGAGAACGCTTCTTTGGGCACGCCCGACAGCGTGTGGAGCATGTAGCTCTCACCGGCAGGGTTCTGCATATTGTAGAAAAACGAACCAAAGGCGGCGCCGGTCAGCTCTGTGGCGGCGTCGGTGACGGCCTGAATGGCGCGGTCGAGATCGGCTTCGGAGGCGATCTCCGCTCCCATCTTCAAAAGGATTTCCAGCCTTCTGGATTCCTCAGCGGCTGGCACCCCCTGGGAAGACATTTACTATGACAGCCTTTGCTTACAGCCCTTCACAATCTCCGAAACGCCTTTCGGGTCAATTGGTTCCCGCAAGCATTGCTATAGGAAAATCACACCAGACGGCTTTGCCGCACCGCAGCAGCGATGAACGACGCAAACAATGGATGCGGATCGAACGGACGCGATTTCAGTTCCGGGTGGAATTGCACGCCGATGAACCAGGGATGATCGGGAATCTCCATGATCTCCGGCAATCTTCCGTCCGGAGACCAGCCGGAGACGACCAGACCGTGCTCGCCGAGTGGCTTTGTGTACTCCGTGTTTACCTCATAGCGATGGCGATGACGTTCGGAGATCTGCGTCGCGCCATAGGCTTCGGCCACGCGACTGCCTGGTGAGAGAACGGCGGGGTAAGCGCCAAGACGCATCGTGCCACCAAGATCGCCGCCCTCCGCGCGGGTCTCCACCTCATTGCCCTTGGTCCATTCCGTCATCAAACCAATGACGGGGTGCCGCGGCGTTCCGATTTCTGTTGTCCCTGCTCCCTCAAATCCGGCGAGATCGCGCGCCGCCTCGATCACCGCCATATGCAGTCCGTAACAGATGCCGAAGAACGGCACATGGCGCTCGCGCGCGAACTTCACGGCGTGGATCTTGCCTTCGACACCGCGCTCGCCAAAACCGCCCGGCACCAGGATGCCGTCGACATCTTCGAGAAACGACGCGGCGTCGTCGCGTTCGAAAATCTCGCTGTCGATCCACTCGAGCTGAACGCGGACATTGTTGGCGATGCCGCCATGCGTCAGCGCTTCGCTCAGGGATTTGTAGGAATCCTTGACCTGCATGTATTTGCCGACGACGGCGATGCGCACCTCGCCTTCGGGATTGCGCACGTGGTCGACCACGAGGTTCCAGCGCGACAGATCGGGCAGCGGCGCATCGGTGATTCCGAACACGTTCAGGACCTGGGTGTCGAAGCCCTGACGATGGTAGGCGACTGGCGCCTCATAGATTGTCGAAAGATCGAGCGCGGGAATCACGCGCTCGGGATAGACGTTGCAGAACAACGCGATCTTGCGTCGCTCGTCCTCCGGGATCGGTTTCTCTGCGCGGCACAGCAGAATATCCGGCGCAATGCCAATGGCGCGCAATTCTTTCACGGAATGCTGTGTGGGTTTAGTCTTCAATTCGCCCGCGGCGCCGATATAAGGCACCAGGGTCAAGTGCACGAAACAGGAGCGTTCCCGACCCAATTCGTTGCCAAGCTGACGGATCGCCTCGAAGAACGGCAAGCCTTCGATGTCACCCACCGTGCCGCCGATCTCGACCAGCAGAAAATCGAGATCGTCGATGTCCGTCATGACGAACTCTTTGATCATGTCAGTGACGTGCGGAATCACCTGCACGGTACGGCCGAGGTAGAGGCCTTTGCGCTCCTTATCGATGACCTGCTGATAAATCCGGCCGGACGTGACGTTGTCCTTCTTCGAGGACGCCACGCCGGTGAAACGCTCATAGTGACCGAGATCAAGATCGGTCTCCGCGCCATCGTCGGTGACGTAGACCTCGCCATGCTGGAACGGACTCATCGTTCCAGGATCGACGTTGAGATAGGGATCAAGCTTGCGTAGCCGCACCTTGTAGCCACGCGCCTGCAAAAGGGCTCCAAGAGCCGCCGAGGCGAGACCTTTCCCAAGTGAGGAGACCACGCCGCCAGTGATAAAGATCAATCGCGCCATGGAAGGCCACCATGTCCGAAGCGCGCGGCCACCTCAAGAACAAAGATTGGAAATTTTTCGCACGCTTGCGACGGATCGTCCCGGTCGCGGAAGCCGCTGAATCGAAACGGATTCACGCGCTCGCACACGATGAAGGTTCAGGGACGGCAGAGCGCGCACGAAGCACTCGCACCCGCGCCGGCCCACGAAACCGCGAATCAGATTGATAACGCGCCGTGTTCCCAAGGCGCCGACAGCACATCGGGCTCCGATAGCCCTCCCGGAAGCTTTTCCCTGAGCGCCTGCCATGAAGGCTGGGGAAACTGGAACTCCTCGGTGAACCACGGCATCGCCTTGCGCTGGAACACCACATCGCGAAAGAAATTGATCGAGGCCCGTACAGACCACTTCTTCGCTACGTCGCGCTGAAAGCTCATGAATACGGGAGCCGGTAGATGCAGGCCGATGTCCAGCGGAACGAAATTCTCGTCGATGGCCGCAACATAGGTCGGCAGAAGTGCGATCCCGACGCCTTGACGCACAGCTTCCGCGAGCGGTGCGCTTTGATTGGTCAGAAACGGCGCGCTCTGCAGGGGGACGCCGCCCAGCCAGTGCGACCACGGCCCTTTGTCGATGCGATAGGCTGTCATCTCGAGCATGCGATGCCCGGCGAGGTCCTCGACCGATTTAGGCGTCGAATGCCGTTCCAGATACGCTCGCGACGCGAAGGGCACGAAATGCAGGGAGGCCACCCGCATCGACACCGGATCGACATCGATCGGTTCGTAATAGTGGAACTGGACGTCGAAGGCCTCGTTTTTGCCGGCCGTCGAATCCTGCGCGACGAACATCTTGAGTTCGATGTTGGGGTGCAGGTCATAGAACTTTCCCAGGAAGCGCGGCATCCAATAGGTGGCGAGGCCGTCGCCCATCACGATCCTGCAGTCGCCCTCGATCTTGCTCTGCTGGGAGTTCGCATTCCGGGATGCGCGCGTCAGCGAGTGCCCGGCCGCGGAGACGTCGTTGAGGATGCGCTTGCCGTGATGGGTCAGCCTCGGCCCGGTGCGGTCGCGGTCGAAAAGGGAGACGCCCAACCGTTTTTCCAGCCGGGATAGGCGGCGGCTGGCTGTCGGTTGGCTGAGCCCCAGATGGCTTGCAGCGCGGTTGACGCTCCCGGTTTGTACAACTGCAAGGAATATCCGGAAGTCATCCCAGGCGAGGCCTTTCGGAAGATCTTCTTCTAACGATATTGGATAACCCAATTCATTTTCTTGGATATGTGTTCCCCGCCGCATGGTGCCACCCTTCGCAAGTTCGAACCGTGTTTACTATACGCCTGAATAAGGCGCGTCGACACGGCAAGGCTGGCGATGGGGCGTGCCGTGATCGAGAATTCGTTAGAAAACAAAATAGTCCATCCTTTTCCTCAAGCAAAGGAGGTTTCGGCGCGCCACCCTGATGGCGACATGATTGTAGTAAGGATGGCACAACCAAAAGATGTGGAAGTGCTCCATGCCCTCACAATCATGGAAATCGGTCCATCCGTTGCTGCATTAGAGACGATGCAGGCTGTGTATAAGCACAATCCTGAGACCCTCTGGACCATTTACCGCCGCTCGTCCGAAGGCGATGAAGACCGGCTGGCCGGATATTTCGGGTTTCTGCACCTCAACGCTGCCGGTTTAAGGGCCCTCGATGACCGCACACTGAGCGGTCGCAAGCCTGATCTGGCGCTTCTGGCCCGCGCGGGCGAGCGCCCGGCGGCCATCTACGTGTGGGCCGGCATCGCCCGAAAAGTCCGCGCCTTGGCCGAAATGCTCGTTGCCCAGGCTCTGGGTGCGGAGCGTTACGGCGGCCTGCCGATCTATGCGACGGCGGGCACCCTTGGCGGCCTGAAATGGCTCAACCATCTGGGCGAAGCGGACCGCGGTCCTGCTGAAAACGCCCTTGGAAATGTCTTCCGGATCGACACGCAGCGCTCGGTCGCTGCGCGAACTTCAAAACCTGCCGCGTGATCAACTTAAAGCTGGGGGGAAATGTCATGGTTTGCACGACCTTGTCGCCGGAGGGCGGCAACGAAGAAGAACTCTCCGACTATCGCGTACTGCTCGCCTGCATGCGCAAGCGGCTCGAGGGCTACGGGATGGCCGATGCGCTCGAACGCTTAGAACAACTCGATAACGCCCTGCTCCAAGCGATCGTCGAAAATCAGCCGATCGAGCGGCTTCCGACGATCAATTAGTGCGGCCGCGGTACTGCGGGCGCCTGGGGCGACGCCGGCTTGGATGGGAGCGTCTGCGTCGTCGTTGCCGGCGCCGAAGTGTCCAAAATCGACCTTTGGGTGCGGCCGCGCATCGAGATGAGGTTTAGGCCCAGACAGACCAGGAAGAAAAGAACGCCCAGAATGGCAGTCGTCCGCGTCAGCGTATCCGCCGCGCCGCGCGGCGAAAACAGCCCGCCGAGACCCGATCCGCCGCCCCCGCCCATGCCCAGAGCGCCGCCTTCCGACCGCTGCAGAAGCACGACGGCGATCAGGGCGATACAAATGAACAATTCAACGACGAGCAACAGGGTCTGCATGGCGAACTCCGCATTCGGCGGCGGGGTTTAGAGGAAATCGCGCGCCAAGGGAAGCTGCCGGGCGTGGGCGGTCAGGATGCCAGTTTCTGTGAGTTTTCCCGGCCCCGGATCGTCGCAACCACGGTATCGATCTCTGCCAGATGCTCGTGAACGGGAACCTCCGGGCGGAAAACCCGGCTGAGGCTGAGAGCGGCATGTCCCAGAAGATGCATGGATGCGTTGCGGTCGACGCCGGCAAGCAAGCCCTCGACCGCAGCCAGAATGGATTCGCACCAGCCTTGCGCAAGTTCGAGATGACAGTCGCGGCAACGGCGCGTCATCGCGCGAACCAGCCCCGCAATTTTCTCCAATTCATCGTTGCTCGCAGCGTAGCCTGGTCCTTGCACCTGGATCAGACGCCACAGAACGCACACCTGGAACGCATCGCGGCGAAGTTTCTCGGTATTGAGGACATCGCGCGCAGCTTGAAGCTCGGCATCGAGACGGTGCGCCACCTGGTCTCGCGAAAGGCGTTCCTTCGCTTTCATGCGGAGTGAATTGGGCGGCTCGAACAATTCCGCATCCGACGGCCGTGACTGGTCATGTCTGCGGTCAGGACCAACATAATCGGTGGTTACCACGAAGCCCTTGCGGCGCTGGACATGCGTCTCGATGCGGCTGGTCAATTGTGCCGCCGAAAAGGGCCGCAACAGCAGATCGTCTGCTCCGGAATCGACGACGCGCTTCACCAGCGACGCGCTTTTCTCCCAAGCCGTTGCAATGATCACGACAAAGGGATTCTGGCCCGTCTGGCCTTGGCGCATCGATTGGATGAGACGGCAAAGTTCCGCGTCGGCGCCCTGAACCTCGCATATCGCAAGATCCGGTGGCCGCTTATGGATCAGTTCCTCGAAAGCCCTCGTCGTGGTGGCTGTCTCGATGTGGCGGAACCCGACCGCAAAAAGGGCCGCGCGCGTCGCCATGCGGTTCGCGGTGACCGGGTCGTACAGCAGGACTTCGGCGGTGTCGTAAGAAAGTCTTGTCATTCGCTAAGGCGCAGCACGTCCCCTTGGACCAAGTTGCCACGCGGCCCGTTAACGAAGAGTACCGTGCTGTTACGCGCCCGCAGCAGCGCGAATGATGGGCAGGAAATCCGCGGTCTTCAGGCTTGCGCCGCCCACCAACGCGCCGTTGACGTCCGTAAGCGCCAGGATTTCGGCCGCGTTGCCGGGCTTGACCGACCCGCCATAGAGAATCCGCATCGCGCGTCCCGCTTCCGCAAACCGCGCCATCAGATGTTCCCGGATCAGGGCATGGACTTCGACAATCTGTGCCGAGGTGGGCGTTTTGCCGGTTCCGATCGCCCAGACCGGTTCGTAGGCAATCGCGGTGGTCTGGGGATTGGCCCCTTCCGGGATGCTTGTCTGTAACTGAGATGAGCAAATCGCAAGGGCGTGACCCTGCTCGCGCTGCGCTTCGGTCTCGCCAATGCAGATGATGGATTTCAAACCGGCGCGCCAGGCGGCGCGTACCTTGGCCGCGACCACCGTATCGGTCTCGCCGTGATACTGACGGCGCTCGGAATGTCCGACGATGACATAGCTGGCGCCGGCATCTTTAAGCATTTCCGCACTGACGTCGCCGGTGAACGCACCTGACGGCTCGGCATGGCAATCCTGGCCCCCAATGGCGATGTCCTTGCCGGAAACGGCCGCGGCGCGTGCAATGAGTGACGCCGGGGGACAGATAAGGACATCCGTCTCCGGGGCTCCTTCTGCGAGCCCGTCGCGCAGTGACTCGATCTCGGCAAGCGACGCGCCAAGACCATTCATCTTCCAGTTTCCGGCTATCAGCTGACGCATTGTTTTCCCGTTAGCGCACGATTTCGACCAACAAACCCCGGGCGACGATCAAGAAGCCGCCCAAAGCGGCCGGCGCCCCTCTCCGCGACAAAAAACAGCCCAAAACGCCACGGAAACGCGCCTTGCCCCGCCTGTGCACCATCCCTATCATCCGCCGCCTTTCGCCGAAACATCAATCACACCCGGATTTTTCCATGCTCCAGCAGATGCGTGCGTTCTCCTAATCGTGGATTTCAAGCCTGTTTCTCGGCGCGCTGGCGCTGAGCTTCGTGGCCTGGGGTATCGGCGATATCTTCCGCATCGGCGGCAACGACAACAGCGTGGTCACGGTCGGATCGGATGCGATTCCGGCGCAGGTCTTCTCACGCGACTATCGCAATTTCCTGCGCATGCAGAGCCAACAGATGAAACGCCAGATCACGACCGACGAGGCGCGCAAGATGGGCCTGGGTCAGCTGGCGCTCGACCGTATGATCAACCGCACCGCGCTCGACCATGTCGTCGACGAACTCCATCTTACGGTGGGCGATGCCGATGTGTCGGCGAATGTTCGCACCATGAGCGCCTTCAATGGGCCGCTGGGCACGTTCGATCGTCAGACCTTCGAACGGGTGATGGCGCAGCAGGGCTATGGCGAAGACGAATTCATTGCCGGTATCCGCAGCGACATGCAGCGCGAGCAGCTTCTCGATCCGATCGGTATCGGCTTCCAGATTCCGCTCGGCTATGTGCGTGCGCTGTTTGCGTTCTCGACGGAGACGCGTGCGGCCGAATACGTCGTACTGTCGCCGAAGTCGCTTGCCGCCATTCCGCCGCCGACGGATGCGCAGCTGATGGCCTTCGTCAAGGCGCACGAAGCGCGCTTCAGCACGCCGGAGTATCGCGATGTCTCTTATGCCGAGATCGGTCCGGAGGATGTCGAGGGCGGATTGAAGGTCACGGACGAACAGCTTCACCAGGCCTACGATGCGGCAAAGGCAACCTACGTCATTCCGGAGAAGCGCGACGTCGAGCAGATCACGTTCCGCGATGAAGCCAGCGCGAAGGCGGCCCGCGCGAAGATCGATAGCGGAACGAGTTTCGCGGATGCGGCCAAAGCGCAGGGCGTCGCGGTGGATAATCTTGGAACCGTGGTGCAGGCCGATCTCGGCGATCGCGGCGCTGCGGTGTTCGCGCTTCCGGACAACGGCATCAGTGCGCCGCTTAAGAACTTTTCCGGCTGGGTCCTGATGCATGTCACCAAGATTACGCCGGGAAGCTCGAAGTCGTTCGACGATGTGAAAGAGGACATAAGGAAAGATCAGCTCAAGCAGCTTGCCCAAGCCAAGATCGTAGACGTCATCAATGCGTTCACCGATACGGTCAGCAGCGGCGCCAACTTGCAGGAGGTCGCCAAGAAAACCGGAATGCATTTCGGCCATATTCCGGCTGTGGATGCCCAGGGCCTTACCCCGGATGGTTCGCGTGCGGCGCTCCCGCCCGATGCGGATCTTCTGAAACAGATTTTCGCCGCTGAGGTGGGTGAAACCGGCGATCCCTTCGCGCTGAAGGACGGACACAGCTATGCGATCAATGTCGGAGGCGTGACGCCGCCCAAAGTAAAGCCGCTCTCCGTCGTCCGCGAAGAAGCAACGCGCGAATGGACGGCCGAGCAGGCCAGGAAGCAGCTTCAGGCTCAGGCGGCAGCGCTCGCGGCTGAGGCGCAGCACGATGGCAATCTCACCGCCATTGCCCAGAAGATCGGCGCACCGGTGCAGTCCGGCCCGGCGATGTCCCGCCAGCAGCAGCTCAGTGATCTGTTTTCGCCGCAGCTCACCGCGTCCATATTCCGCCAGGCTCCGGGCGGAATCACCTATGGCCCCACGGCGAACCGGGAAGGCATGATCATCGCGCGGGTGACCGGCATTTCCCACCCGCAAATCACCGCCAATAACCCGATGGTTCAGCGCGGCTTCCAGCAGATCGCCGGTCAATTCCAGGAAGATATTATCCTGGGCCTTGCGCAGGCGGCCCGTGACAAGCAGGGCGTCAAGATCAACCAGAAGCTCGTAGACCAGACGGTTGGCGGCGAAGGCGGCTCGTGAGCGACCGATGGCCATCCTGCCGGACTTCACGGCGTTCGCGCAGGGCTATGATCACGGCCGCCCGCAGGCGCTTTACACAAGGCTGATCGCCGATCTGGAAACGCCGGTTTCGGCGTTCCTGAAGCTCGGCGAAGGCCGCGACAATGCCTTCCTGTTCGAGAGCGTCCAAGGCGGCGAGTCGCGCGGGCGCTATTCCATCATCGGCCTGAAACCCGACCTCATCTGGCGGTGTCGCGACGGCAAAGCGGAGATCAACCGCAACGCTCGCGCAACGCCGGGTACCTTCGTGCCCGACGCCCTTTCCGGCGCGCCGTTACAATCGCTCCGCCGCCTGATCGCAGAAACGCAGATGGAACTGCCATCCGGACTGCCGCCCATGGCGGTCGGTCTGTTCGGCTATCTCGGCTACGACATGGTGCGTCTGATCGAGCGCCTGCCCTCACCGCCCCCCGATCCGCTCAACCTGCCGGACGCGATCCTGGTGCGTCCGACGATCACGGCCATCTTCGACAATATCCGCGACGAGATCTTGATCGTGACGCCGGTCTTTCCGGAACCCGGTCTCGACGCTCGCGCGGCTTATGCGCGCGCGTCGGAGCGGCTGATGGATACGATTTCCGATCTGGAACGGCCCGCGCCGGCGGTGCATCAACCGGCGGAGCTTCCCACCGTCTCGCAAATCCATTCCAACACCACGCATAGCGAATATCTGTCCATCGTCGAACGCGCGAAGGAATACATCCGTGCGGGCGACGTGTTTCAGGTCGTGCCTAGCCAACGCTTCCGCCGCGCCTTCACGCTGCCGCCCTTCTCGCTCTATCGCGCGCTGCGCAGGCTCAATCCCTCGCCGTTTCTCTATCACCTCGCCTTTCCGGGATTTTCGATTGTTGGTTCGAGTCCGGAAATCCTCGTCAGGCTGCGCGACGGCATGGTGACCATCCGCCCCATTGCGGGCACGCGGCCGCGCGGCAAGACGGCCGAAGACGACAAGGCGCTGGCGGAAGAACTTCAGAACGATCCCAAGGAGCGCGCCGAGCATCTGATGCTGGTCGATCTCGGCCGCAACGACGTCGGGCGCGTGGCCAAGACAGGCGATGTGCGCGTGACCGACAGCTTTTTCATCGAGCGCTATAGCCATGTGATGCATCTGGTCTCGAACGTCGAAGGCCATATCCGCGACGGGCTCGACGCGGTCGATGCGCTCGCGGCGGGGCTTCCGGCGGGCACGCTCACCGGAGCGCCCAAGATCCGCGCTATGGAAATCATCGACGAGTTCGAGAAGGAACGCCGCGGCGCGGTCTATGCCGGCGCCATCGGTTACTTCGCGGCCGACGGTTCGATGGACACCTGCATCGTGTTGCGCACGGCACTGGTGAAGGACGGAACGATGTACGTCCAGGCGGGCGGCGGTGTCGTTGCCGACAGCGTGCCGGAAGCCGAGTACCAGGAGACCGTCAACAAGGCCAAGGCGCTGATGACGGCGGCCGAAGAAGCGGTGCGCTTCGCGTCAGCCGCCCGCAAGGGCCAGTGAAAGCCGCACCTCACGTTCCGTTTTCAGCCGGATCGCTTCGCTCAACGGAACGAGCTGGAAGCCGCTTTGATGCGCCGTCCAGTAGGCGACCGCATCGAGCGTGATCTCGTGCGGATGACCGATGGCGATGGCGACGCCCGTCTCCCGCGCGCGCGCTTCCAGCATCCGAAGCTCGGCATCGACCGCATCGATCGTCGGCACGTCATCCAGAAATACGTCGCGCGCAGCACTCGCGACTCCGAAGGCGCGCGCGACGGAAACAACCTGAGAATCTGCCGTGGTGCGGGAATCGAAAAAGAAGACATGACGGTCCGCCAGGTGCTCGATCACCGGCACGAGCGCGGCACGATCCGCGGTGAACAGGCTGCCTTCGTGATTGTTGATCCCCACGAAGCCCGGCACCCGTGCGAACGCCCAATCGAGCCTTCGGATGTTTTCTTCCGGTGCAAGCGACGGGCTGAGCGCCATCGGTCCCGGGTTCTGTGCGCCGATGGCCTGCATCGGCACATGCACGAGAATCTCGTGGCCGCCGCGTCCCGCCTCGCGCGCCAATGTCGGCGCCGATTCCGGATAGGGCAGAAACGCCAGCGCTACCGCTCGCGGCAATGCGATGGCGCGGCGCGTATGTGCGATATCCGCGCCGAGATCGTCTATGACGATGGCGATGCGCGGCGGTCCCGCCAACGTCGCTTCGTCTCCATCGCGCGCCTGCCGCAAGGCAACATTGTCGTCTTCGCGGAGAGACAATGGCGCGTTGTCCGCTTTGGGTGGGACGCCGGCCTGCGCGGACATGGCATCATGCGCGACGAACAATCCGACGAGTTGCGGGAAGCCGGAAGCGACCCGCTCCATCGTCAGTCCCACGGCGAGCGCGAGAACGGCGCAGAAGGCTGCGTCGGCGACGCGGCGGACATCGCGTGGGATCCCACGGCGCTTCACGCGCCGAATCGGCTTCAGCCGGAGCATAGTCATGTACAGCGCCGCCCCTCTTCGCTGTCAACGATTCGAATCGCGGTTCCTCTCCGCGTGCTCTAGTGTCGGCGGATGGGACGCAAATCGTCATCATCGGCGCCGGGCCGGCGGGCCTTTTGCTGTCGCAGCTTCTCCACCAGGCGGGAATTGAAAACGTCGTTCTCGAACAGCGTAGCCGGGCCCATGTTGAAGGCCGCATTCGCGCCGGCGTCCTCGAACAGGGCACGGTCGAGATGCTCGAATGCGCCGGTGTCGCCTCGCGGCTGCATCGCGAAGGCCTGATCCATCGCGGCGTGACGCTGGCGATCGAGGGCGCGTTGCTGGAGATCGACTTCGACAAACTCGGCGTTGCAGCAAACGTGACAATCTATGGCCAGACTGAAATTGTGAAAGACCTGATCGAAGCCGCCGCTGCACGAGGCCAACCGCCAGTGTTCGAGGCGACGGAGGTTGCCATTCACGACATCGAAAGCGAACGTCCGTTCGTCACCTATATGAAGGACGGAGCGCCGAAACGTCTCGATTGCGAATTCGTCGCCGGTTGTGACGGCCAGCACGGCGTGAGCCACACCTGCATTCCCGCTGATCTCCGGCGGCACTTCGAGCGCGTCTATCCGTTCGGCTGGCTTGGTATCATGGCGGACGTCCCGCCCTGCCATGACGAGATCGTCTATGCGAGCCACGAGCGCGGCTTCGCACTGGCGTCGATGCGGTCGCTCACCCGCAGCCGCTGCTACATCCAGGTGCCGGTGGACGAAAAGATCGAGGACTGGCCGGACGAACGCTTCTGGCACGAATTTGCCACGCGCCTTGGTCCGAACACACAACGTCCGCTCGCGACGGCTCCGTCCATCGAAAAATCGATAGCGCCGCTCCGCAGTTCCGTCACCGAGCCGATGCGTCATGGGCGTCTATTCCTGGCAGGCGACGCGGCGCACATCGTTCCGCCGACGGGCGCCAAGGGGTTGAACCTTGCGGTCTCGGATATTCGCTTTCTTTCCGAAGCCTTCATCGCCTTCTACCGCGATGGCGGTACGGCGGCGCTCGATGGGTATTCCCGCAAGGCGTTGTTGCGAGTGTGGAAGGCCGAGCGGTTTTCTTGGTGGCTCACCACCCTGCTCCATCGCTTCCCGGACGCCGACCCGTTCACGCGCAAGATGCAGATGGCCGAACTCGACTATCTTCGCCAGTCGCGCGCGGCGCAGACGGCACTGGCCGAAAACTACGTCGGCCTCGCGCTCGATTAGGCCGCCACCGCCATCGATTTTCCAAGGATCATGTCGCTCGCCTTCTCTGCGATCATGATCGTCGGCGCGTTGGTGTTGCCCGATGCGATGCGCGGCATGATCGAGGCGTCCACCACGCGCAGCCCCTCGATCCCGTGCACACGCAATTGCGGATCGACGACCGACATCGGGTCGTGTCCCATCTTGGCGGTGCCCACCGCATGATAAAGCGTTGCCCCTGCGAGCTTCGCGTAAGCAAGCTTGCTCTCGTCGGTATCGCCGAACGGATCGCCGGGCGCTGCGAGATATTTCGCGATCGCCGGCTGGCTCATGATCTTGCGCGCCCAGTCGAGTCCCGCAATCGCCGCCTGCTTGTCGACGGGATCGGAGAGATAGTTCGGCACGATGGAGGGATAGACCGTCGCATCGGCCGACTTGATGTGCACCGAGCCGCGCGATTCCGGACGCACCTGACACGGTGTGCAGGTCAGCCCCGGCACCTTTTCCAACACCAGCGCCTGCGTCTTGCCGAGGATCTCGAGATCCATCGACGCCGCCATCATGTGGAACTGAATGTCGGGATGGGCGAGTTCCGGCCGCGATTTCAGGAACGCCGCGACATGCGCCACCGCAAAGGTGAGCAGGCCTTTGCGCGTAAGGCCGTATTTCAGCATTTCCTTGAGCAGCGGCAAGCCGTGCGACAACTCGTTGACCGTCACGCATTCGGGCTTCAGCCGCCACTGGCAGCCGATCATGTAGTGATCCTGCAGGTTCTCCCCGACGCCGTTCAGCTCCTGCAGCACCGGCACACCAGCCTGCTGGAGCACATCGCCGCGCCCGATGCCGGAGACTTCGAGAATCTGCGGCGACGCAACAGCACCCGCGGCAAGGATGACCTCGCGCGTGCATTTCGCGACGCGCTTCTGACCGTTCTGAAGAAACTCGACCCCAACCGCTTTCTTTCCCTCGAACAACACACGCGTGGTGTGCGCCTCGGTTTCCACGCGCAGATTGGGACGCCCCATCACCGGATGCAGATAGCCCACCGCCGTCGAATGGCGGCGGCCGTTCTTGACCGTTAGCTGGAACCAGGTGACGCCTTCCTGGTCGCCGCCATTGATGTCGTCATTGCGGGGAATGCCGGCCTCGACCGCCGCATCGAGCAGCGCCTGGGAAATCGGATTCTGCTCGGTGATGTCGGAGACGTTCAGCGGCCCGCCCGTGCCGTGGAAATCGTTCTCGCCGCGCTCCTGATGCTCGGCACGACGAAAATACGGCAGCACGTCCTGATACGACCAGCCTTCGCAACCCATCTGCCGCCAGCCGTCGTAATCGGCCGCCTGGCCGCGGATGTAGAGCAGCCCGTTGATCGAGGACGATCCGCCCAGCACCTTGCCCTTGGGCCATTTGTGGCGGCGCCCGCCCGAGCCCTCGTCTATCTCTGTCTCGTAGAGCCAGTTGACGTTCGGATCGTTGAGCGTCTTTCCGAATCCGATGGGTGTTTGGATCATCAGGTTCGACCAGAAGTTCTTCAGATTGTGCAGCGGGCGGTCGTCGCCACCGGCTTCCAGCAGCAGCACCTTGTTGCGCGGATCGGCGGAGAGACGGTTAGCGAGCACGCAGCCGGCGCTGCCTGCGCCAACCACGATGAAATCCGCGTCGATCGTCTCGGCCATGAATTCCTCCCAGTCTTTTTCAATCAGCCTTTTGCAATCGATAGAACAGCGCCAAAGCCTTGAAAAGCACGGCTCCCGCGCTTTTCGCTTTGGGTCGCATCTGCCTTCGTTGCTGCAGCGGTTTGGTTCGCGTCATTGCATCGCGGCCTGCGACGGCGGAAGATACATGCAGACGACAAGGACCACATCGCCATGCCTGCTGCACAACTCGAACATTTCACGCTGGAATGCGGCGACCTCAAAACCACGCGCGATTTCTACTGTGACGTGTTGGGGCTGACGGAGGGCTTCCGGCCACAAATGGATTTTCCGGGCTACTGGCTCTATTGCGGCGGCGTCCCCGTGGTGCATCTCATGAAGCGCGAGGCCGACGATCGCCCGCGCGTACAGACCGGCCGTCTCGATCACATCGCCTTCAAGAGCGTCGAGCCCGACGTCACCATCGGCAAGTTCAAGGCGAACAACATTGCCTATGTCGAGAACAAGGTCTGGGAAGTCGGACTGCTGCAGGTCTTCGTCCACGATCCTGACGGGCTGCAGGTCGAACTCAACTTCCACGGCGCGCTGCCGATCGACAAGACGCGGATGCCATCGGCCTCTTAGATCCCGCTTTCACGGCGCGATGTGGAATATCTGCTCCGCATTGCCGTGAAAGATCAGTTCTCTGTCGGCGTCCGAAATCTCCGCGCTGTTCATCCACGCCACCGCCGGCGGCGAGACCTGATAAGGATAGTCGATCGCCCACATGATCCGGTCGGCGCCCAGGACCTCGATGCAATATTTGAGCGCGGGCGTGTGCTCGACGCCGCTGGTCGTGATCCAGAAATTCCGCTTGAACACTTCGCTCGGCTTCAGGTTTCCGGGCACATCGCCCCAGCCCTTGTGCACGCCGTAGATGTAGTCGCAGCGCCAGATATTGTACGGAATGCTCTCACCCATGTGGCCGATGACGATCTTGAGCTTCGGGAAGCGCTCGAACAGACCCGACAGGATCATGCGCATCGCATGCACCGACACTTCCGCCTGGAAGGCCCAAAGTGCTGTGTACATGCCGTAATCGCCATAGGGCTTTGCCATGTCGCGCGAGGGACAGCGCGGGTGGATGTAGATGGCGCGGTCGAGCGCCTCGGCGCATTCGAGGATCGGCCAGTATTTCGGATTGTCGAGATATTCGCCGTTGGTGTGCGAATTGAGGATAAAGCCGTTGAGCTTGAGGGTGTTGATCGCGCGCTCCATCTCCTTTACCGCGCGCTTGGGATCCTGCGGCGCGAAGGCCCCGAGGCCTGCATAGCGCGTGTGATGTCGCGCGATCGCCGCGGCCAGCCGGTCGTTGGCGAGCGTGGCGATCTCGCACGCGGTATCGGCATCGAACATCTGCACGCCTGGCGATGTCAGCGACAGCAGATGCATCGACACATCGTCCGCATCCATGATCCGCAACCGCTCGCCATCGGTGTCGGTCAGGCCGTTGTAGAGCGGGCTTCCCGGCACGCCTGAGCGCCGCGGCAGCCTGAGATCGAGATCATCGAAATTGCTTTTGGTCAGCGCCAGGATGGCGGCCATGTGTTCGGGAAAACTCCACGCTTCTTCGGTCGCGATCCGGCGCATCGATGCTCCTCCCGGTGTTTGAGAAAAGCTTACGGCGGCAGGGCCCGAAGGCCCCGCCGTGCGCGAAACCGGATGCGCGGGAAAGCGAAGGCGCTACGCGGCCTTGCGGTCCCTGACTTCCACAATGGTCGCAAGCGAGGAGTCGCCGGCGGCACAGCCGGTGAAGAGGCCGTAGCCGCCACCGAGCTTCACCATCTCCTCGATCAGCTCGATGATAAGCCGCGTGGCGGTCGCACCCTGCGGATGACCCCAGATCAGTGAGCAGCCATAGTTGTTCATGGCGTTGACGTCGTAGCCGGTCTCGCGCGCGAACGCGATGTCGTTCACCACGAACGGATTGTGCGTCTTCACCGCCTTCATGTCGGAAAGTTTGAGGCCGGCGTTCTTGAGCACTTCCTTCGTGGATGCAACCGGCGCCAGCGGCATCCATCCCATATCGACACGGCCCTGCCCGAATGCCTTGAACGTGATCTGGATGTCCGGATTGGCGCTCAGGGCCCGCGCCTTCTCGGGCGTGGCAAGTATCATGCCGCACGAACCGTCCGCCGGATGCGTCTGACCACCGAAAGTGACCGTGCCGCCTTGCTTGGCGGGCTTCAGTTTCGCGAGACCTTCCTCGGTCGTCGCGAAGATGCCCTCGTCGCCGTCCATGACGCTATCCTCGGCCTTGAAGTTCGGCTTGGGCACCGAGAACGGCAGCGTCATGAAAGTCTTGAGGAATGCCTTTTCGTTGGCGAGCGCATCCTGGTACTGCGCATAGCGGCGCAGCACGACGTCATTCTGCTCCTTGGTGGAGATCTGGTACTTCTCCGCAACGTTCTCCGCCGTATCGAGCATCGAGTGGCCGCCGATGGCGTCGTTCGAGAAATTGTAGAGCATCGGGTCTTCGGTCTGACCCGTGCCGCCCGGCCCCTTGGGTGCAGGGTAATACACATGCGCGCCATTAGACGTGCGGTCCGTCGACAGCACCAGCGCCGTGGTCGCGAGTCCGACCTGAATTTCCGATGCACCGGCAAGAACCACGCGTGCGCCGGTAGAGCACACCTGCGTCATCGTCGGTCCGACGACATGCTTCAGTCCGATTTCATAGAGCGGCCATGGCGCGCCGTAGAACGACTGAAACTGCGGCAGGGTCATGCCGAGCGTTCCGAAGTCGAACACTTCGGGCGAGATGTCACGCTTCTTGAGCTCCACCTTCGCGACATGCGCCGCGAGCTTCATCGAATGCAGATGCTGCAGCTTGCCTTGCCACTTCGCGAACGGCGTCGACCAGTAGGCGCCATAAGGAACTTCGACTCGCTCGAAACTCATTGCACATTCTCCGTTTGCGTAAAGGCGCGTCGCAGCTCGTCTTTCTTCACTTTTCCGGAAGCGGTGCGCGGTAGCGCATCGACGAGGCGAACATGTTTGGGGATCTTGTAGCCGGCGAGACGCTCGCGGCAATGGACGAGAATTTCTGCAGGCGCTGCATGGTGGTCCGCGCGCAGTACAACGAACGCGCAGCCGCTCTCGCCCCAGCGCGCATCGGCGACGCCGATCACTGCGGCTTCGGCGACTGCTGCATGCTCGGCGAGCGCGCTTTCGATTTCGGCCGGATAAACATTCTCGCCGCCGCTGATGTACATGTCCTTCCAGCGATCGACGATGCGATAGAAGCCCTGCGCATTGCAGACCGCAGCGTCGCCGGTCATGAACCATTCGCCGTCGAACGCCTTCGCAGTCGCTTCCGGCTGGTTCCAGTAACCGGGCGTCACGCTCGGCCCGCGCAGCCAGAGTTCGCCGACCTCACCGGTGGCGACGTCGCTGCCGTCCGGTCCCACCAGCCGCACTTCGATGAGCATTGCCGGCACACCGCAGCTTCCGGCCTCGCGCGTGATGGTGTCGCGATCGATCGGCAGATGGAGCACCGACCCGGCCTCGCTCGAGCCATAGCCTTCTACGGGCATGATGCCGTCGGCGAGAAGGCGCTCAACCAGACTCTTCGGCAGCGGCGCGCCGCCGATCACCAGTGCCTTGAGCCGCGACAGGTCTGAAGTGGCATAAGCGGGATCCTGCACCAGCATCGCCGCCATCTGTGGCACGGCGAAGAAATGCGTGATGCCGAGCGCGGGATCGGACAGACGCGACAGCGTGGCCTGTGGCGTGAAGCGGTCGGAGATCAGCAGGGTGCCGCCCATGAACAGCGCCGACCGCGACACGCCGAACAGGCCTGCGACATGAAACATCGGCATGTCGCACAACAGCACGTCGCGCTGGGCAACGTCGTTCGCCATCGAGAAGTTGAACGCCGTCGTCCAGGCATTGCGGCGCGTCACGATGACGCCTTTCGGGCGCCCCGTCGTTCCCGACGTGTAGAGCAGCGTCACCGGCGCGTCGGGATTGGTTCCCCGCGAATCCGATGCTGGTGCTGCGTCGATGGCGGCGGCGAGGCGATTGTCATCCGGCGCGATCCGCAAAACATATTCGATGCCGCGTCCGCGCATCGCGACCTCTGCAGCGGCTTCGAATTCCGTCTGATAGGCGAAGAGCGCCGGCGAAGCGTCTTCGACAAAGCCTCTCAACTCCGGACCGGGAAGACGCCAGTTCAGCGGCTGCAGAATCGTTCCTGCCCGCACGCAGGCGAAATGCAGAATGAGCGTATCGATGCAGTTCCGCGCCAGGATCGCGACGCGTTCATCAGAGGCCAGACCGAACAGGCTTTCGAGATAGCCGGTGCACTTTGCGACCTGACGGTCGAATTCGCGATAGGTCAGACGCACGCCGCTTGCGAGATCGACGCATGCCAGACGGTCGCCATTTGTGATCGCATGAACAGCGATGAAGTCGGCGTCGTCGGCGATGCGAGCGGCTGCGGTTTCCATACGACGGGACGACGAGGTCATAGATATCTTTTCGGTTCCAAACGGTGCATTTTGCCGCGCTTGACCGGGCGTCTGGCAACGCCTCTAAATTGGTATGTCTTACACACAATTCTGTCAATGACGGCAGATCGCGGAGAAAAATGGTGAGTAAAGAACAGGTTCCGTTTCGTGCCGATCAGGTTGGAAGCCTGCTGCGTACAAAGGCGCTCAAAGATGCGCGCGCGCGCTTCCGGGCGAACGAGATCACGGCCGATGAACTCCGTGCGATCGAGGATCGCGAGATCGCGGCACTGGTGCGCCACCAGGAGGATATCGGCCTTGAAGTCGCGACCGACGGCGAATTCCGCCGCACGTTCTGGCACTACGATTTCTTCGACAAGCTCGATGGCGTGGAAGGCCGCACCGATGGCGCCGGCATCCAGTTCCAGGGCACACAGACGATCGCCTGGCACATGCATGTCGTGGGCCCGATCAGATTCAATCGCAATCACCCGATGCTCGATCACTTCCGGTTTCTGAAGAAGACCGCAAAGGTCGATCCCAAGATGACGATTCCCTCGCCGAGCATGCTCTACTATCGCGGCGGCCGCAGCATGTTCGAATATGACGGATACAAGGATATCGGCGCCTATTACGCCGACATGGGCAAGACCTATGCCGATGCGGTCGGCGCGTTCGCGGACGCGGGTTGCCGCTACCTCCAACTCGACGATGTGAGCTTTGCTTATTTCTGCGACACGGCGCAGCGCAAGATGCTCACGGATCGGGGCGACGATCCCGACGAGCAGATGGAAGCCAATATCGGCATGATCAATGCCGGGGTGAAGGACCGGCCGAAAGACATGGTTGTCACCATGCATCTCTGCCGCGGCAATTTCCGTTCAACCTTCATCGCGTCGGGCGGCTATGAGCCGGTGGCCGATGCGCTGTTCAACCGGATCGACGTCGAGGGCTATTTCATGGAATGGGACAACGACCGTTCCGGCGGCTTCGAACCGCTGCGGTTTCTGCCCAAGGGCAAGACCGTCGTGCTCGGCCTCGTGACCTCGAAGACCGGTGAAATTGAAAAGAAGGACGATCTGAAGCGCCGCATCGACGAGGCGGCGAAATACGCGCCGCTCGAACAGCTGTGTCTTAGTCCGCAATGTGGCTTCGCTTCGACCGAGGAAGGCAACGCGCTTGCCGAGGACGAGCAGTGGCGCAAGCTCGAACTTGTGGTCGAGACCGCGCGCGAGGTCTGGGTCTAAGCGTGGATGCGCTTGGCGGCCAGGTTGCGATTGTTACCGGGGCCGGGCGAGGCTTCGGCCGGGCCATCGCCAAAGGCCTTGCAGCAAACGGCGCCGCCGTCGCGCTGATGGCGCGCTCACGTGACGATCTCGACGTGGTGGCGCATGAGATCGAATTGGCAGGCGGCAGATCTTTCGCGGCACCGGCGGATGTCACCGACCGCGCTGCCGTGGAACGCGCGGTGAAGGATGCGGAGGCCGCTCTCGAACCTATTACGCTTCTGATTAGTTGCGCCGGTATCGGTTCGCCCTATGGTCCAGTCGGGATCGTCGATCCGGACGAATGGTGGAATGCACAAGCGGTGCATCTGCGTGGTCCGCTGCTGCTGGCCAGTGCACTCCTCCCCGGCATGCGCGAACGCCGCCGGGGGCGCATCGTCACGATCTCCGCGATTGCCGGAAACCGCGTGACGCCCAACCTCTCCGCTTACGGCATGGGCAAGAACGCGCAAATCCGCCTCGTGCAACATATCGCCGCCGAGCAGAAGGATTGTGGCATCTCAGCCTTCGCCATCGAACCCGGCACTGCGATCACCGATCTCGCCGAAAGCACCATCGCCTCGCCGGATGCGCAGCGCTGGCTGCCCGGCATGGTCGCCGCACTCACGAAGATGCGGGACGAGAAGCGCGATCCCGCACCAGTATTCGCGCGCTGCGTGGAGATGTGCGTGGCACTCGCCTCAGGCCGCTACGACGCGCTCTCCGGCCGTTATCTCGAACCGTGGGACGATTTCGACGCCCTGCTCCGCGAGATCAAGCCAGTTTGAACAGCTTTTCGGCGTTTGTCTGGAAGAACTTCACCTTGTCCTCGGCGCTGACCGCGATGTTGTCAGATGCCGTCACCTCGTCAGCGACGAACTGATAGGGATAGTCCATCGCGTAGAGCACATGATCCATGCCAAGCACGCGCTGGCAGAACTCGATCGCCGGCGCCCACGCCATGCCGCTGGTCGTCACATAGATATTCTCGCGCATATATTCGCTGATCGTGCGCTGAAGCGGCTTCATGCTCTCGTAGCGTTTCGCAGCCACACCGGCCCGGTGCATGTAGTCGAGGCGGAAGAGCCAGAACGGCAGCGCCTCACCCAGATGCCCGAGCACGTATTTGAGCTTCGGGAAGCGGTCAAACAGGCCGGACGTAATCAGGCGGAGCGTGTGAAGCGCCGTGTCGACGCCGAAGCCAAAGATCGCGCCGTCCAGCCCGCGCTCGACCATCGGCTTGATAAGATCGCGGTGCGGGCCCGTGGGGTGGAGATAGATCGGCACGTCGAGCGCTTCGCAGGCTTCGAAGATCGCCCAGAATTTCGGATCGTCGAGCCACTCGCCATTGGTATGGCCGTTGAAGATCGCACCCTTGAAACCGAGCTGGTTCACGGCACGCTCGATCTCCTTGGCGGCGTGCGCCGGATCCTGCGGCGCAAAGGCTGCGAGCGCGGCATAGCGCGTGGGGTAGCGCCGCACTGCTTCGGCCGCTTCGTCGTTCACCGAAACTGAAAGCGCGCGGGCGTCGTCGGCATTCAGCGGATTGACGCCGGGCGCTGTGAACAGCAGGAGCTGCATGTCGATGCCGGTCGCGTCCATGTCGGCGATGCGGCGCGGCCCGAGATTGAGCAGCCGGTCGCGAATGAGCTTCGGCCGTTCCGCCTCGCTGCGCAGATAGAAGCCCCAGAGGCTTTTGAACCCCGGATCGTCGTAGCCGGAATCGAGAAGCCTGCCGAAAAGCCGGAACTGCTCCTGGGTCGCGAACGCTTCTTCGGTGGCGATACGTTTGTAGGGGACTTTGGCAACCATAAAGCGCTCCTGTTTCGGCCGATTGACTTCCGGTCAAAGCGCACTGTCAAGCCGATGAAATGGCATTCATTCGAAGCATTCCGAATTAGCACGCTCGGCTTTCATTGTGAGCAAAGCAGCAGGTAGAGTGCGGCAGCCATTCTCACTAGCAGTCTGGAACATCACCTTATGCTCACGCTCTATCACTGGGAGCCGAACGCCAACTCCGGCAAACCGATGCTTGCGCTCATGGAAAAGGGCGTGGCGTTCGAGAGCCATTATCTCGACCTTTTGAATTTCGATCAGCACTCGCCGGAATATCTGAAGATCAATCCCAACGGCACGATTCCGGCGCTCGTCCACGACGAGCTAATGCTGACGGAATCGACCGCGATCATGGAATATGTCGACGAGGCGTTCGACGGGCCGAAGCTCACCCCGGACGACCCCTTGGAGCGTTGGCGGATGCGCTGGTGGATGCGTTTCTTCGATCAGTATTTTGCGCCTTCGGTCAGCATGATCGGCTGGAGCGTGTTCGTGGGGCCTTCGGTGCGCGATCGCGATCCCGAGGTGCTCAAGGCCGCCATCGCGCGTATTCCGCTAAAGGAACGACGCATCGCGTGGTCGAAAGCAATCTATAACACCTTCTCGCCGGAAGAACTCGACGAGTCGCGCCGCCGCTCTGCCGTCGGTATTGCCTGCCTCGAAAAAGCGCTGTCCGAGCGGCCATGGATCGCCGGCAACAGCTACTCGCTCGGAGACATCAACGGTTTCAATCTCGGCTATGCCCTGCCGCTCGCGCAGCCCGCGCTCTGCAACGACGAGAAGACGCCGCACATCATGAAATGGCTGCGCGCGATCTATGCCCGCCCGGCAGCCAAGCAGACCTGGTCGCTCGGCCGGACGCAGATGGCGGCGCGCATCAAGTTTCTCGAGGGCTGAGGCGATGCTCGAACTCTATCACGGCGAGCCGAACACCTTCTCGCTCAAGCCGCTCATCGTCCTGCACGAGAAAGGCCTCGACTATACCAGCCACTACGTCGGTCCCACCGATTTCGACGCGGTACCAGCAACGATCCGCGACGCGATGGAGGTCCAGTACAATCCCGAAGGCGACGGCCCGATCCTCGTGGATCGCGGCACCGCCATTACGGAATCCTTTTTCGTCTCGCTCTATCTCGACGAAGCGTTCCCGCAAGTGCCGTTACGCGCAACCGACGCTGCCAATCGCTGGCGTGTGCTGATGTGGGCGCGGTTCGTGAACGAAGTGCTGGCGCCTGCCGTCGTTACGCTCGGTTGCCACAAATATCTGTCGCCCTGGCTGAAGACCCAGAACCGCGCGGAGATCGAGCGTGCGATCGCGGCGATGCCAACGCCAGAACGGCGCAGCGGTTGGACAATGGCGCTCGACGATTCCTATTCGGCCGAGTCGATCGAGGACTCGCATCGCAAGATCGCCCTCGGCGTGAAGAAGGTGGAAGATGCGCTTGCGTCCGGCGGCTGGTTGGCGGGCCCCGCCTATTCGCTCGCCGACATCGATGCGTTCGCCCTGCTCGCGCCGGTGTCCGGTCTGGTACCCGACCTTCTGGGCGAGAACAACGCGCCGCGCATGACCGCGTGGCTGGCGCGCATCCTGAAGCGTCCGGCCGTCGCGGCGGCATTCGCAAAAAGCAAAACCGGTAAGCCGCTCGAGAGTTTCGCACCCGGCCCCGAACACAGCCGTTGGGGCTAGAGAATGCGCGCGATCGACTATTTCGACAGAGGCGTGGAGATCGATCCGGAACGGATCGCGATCCAGGAGGACGAGAAGCACATCTCGTTTCGCGCGCTGCAGGATATGACCTTCACGCTGGCGGCGGCGTTGCGCGCGAATGGGTTGAAGCGGCAGGAACCAGTCGCGATCTACGCGCCCAACCATTGGGGCGTGCTTGTCTGCCTCCTGGGTCTATGGCGCGCGGGCGCGAAATGGATTCCGGTCAACGCGCGCAACGCGATGGATGCGAACATCCAATACATGAACTACGTCCGCAATGCGTGGCTGTTCTATCACTCGCAATACAGCAAAGAAGCGATGGAGCTGAAGGCGAAGGTGCCTTCGATCCGCGGCGTGATCTGCATCGATCATCCTGACGAAGGCCATCGCTCGCTGGATGAGTTCCTGAAGGATGGCGACGGCAAGCCGCATCTCGACGAAAGCGATCCGTTCGGCAATCTCGATGACGTCGTCGGCATCTTTCCAACCGGCGGCACCACGGGCCCGTCCAAGGGCGTCAATGTCACCAATCTCGGTTGGGGCACGATGCAGGAAATGTGCGCCAATTTCTGGCAGCGCGGCATCCATCATCCTGTCAGCCTCGTCACCGCGCCGCTTACTCACGCGGCGGGGCCGGTCTCGACGGCGATGCTCTCCATCGGCGCAACCAATGTGATCATGCCGGTCTTTCACCCGCTCGAAGTGCTCGAGAACATCCAGAAGCACCGGGTCACGCACATCTATCTGCCGCCGACCGCGCTCTATGCCCTGCTCGATCAGCCGCGCGTGCGCGAGTTCGATTATTCTAGTCTGAAAATCGTGCTCCTGGTGGGATCGCCAGCGTCGCCGGAGAAAGTGAAGCAGGCCGTCGAAGTGTTCGGGCCGTGCATCTGCCAGAGCTACGGCCAGGTCGAGTCGCCTCTGATCACCACATGGCTGCCGCCCGAGACCGTTGCGGCTGCAGCCGCCGGCGATCATCCCGAGCGCCTGAAGAGCTGCGGCAAACCCACCTATCCCGTGCGTGTCGGCATCATGGATGACAACGGCAATCTCCTTCCGCCGGGCGAGCGCGGGGAGATCGTGGTGCGCGGTGCTCTCGTCAGCCAATCCTACTTCGAGAAGCCGGAAGCGACGGCGGAAGCGCGGCTCTACAACTGGCACCATACCGGCGACGTCGCGTGGCGCGACAAGGACGGTTACGTCTATATCGTGGACCGCAAGAAGGACATGATCGTCACCGGTGGCTTCAATGTCTTCTCGGCGGAGGTCGAGGACGCCGTTATGGAATTGCCGCAGGCCGCAGAATGCGCCGTGATCGGCGTCCCGCACGAGCGCTGGGGCGAGGCGATCAAGGCGGTCGTCGTGCGCGCCAACGGCGCCTCGCTCGACGAGGACGAAGTCATCGCCTACTGCAAGCAGCGTCTGGGCGGCGTGAAGGCGCCGAAATCGGTCGAGTTCTGGGCCGAAATTCCCAAGACCGCCAACAACAAGATGGACAAGAAGGCGATCCGTGCGCGATTCTGGGGCGGAACAGATCGCAACGTACATTAGCCGGGAATCGCCATGACGCTGAAGATCGTGGGTGCTGCCTATCCACGCACAGGAACCGTCTCGCTGAAGCTCGCCCTTGAACAACTGGGCTTCGGTCCGTGTCACCATATGAAGGAAGTGATCGATCATCCGGAAACGGCACCGCTCTGGATGGATGCAGCCGACGGCCATCCCGACTGGAACAAGATCTTCAAGGGCTATGTGTCCGCAGTCGATGCACCAAGCTGCTACTTCTGGCGCGAAATCTGGCAGCAAAACCCCGATGCCAAGATCATCATGACCGACCGCGATCCGGACAAATGGTTCGAGTCGGTGAACGCGACCGTGTTCTCCTGGGGATGGAAGGCAACCACGGCCAAGATGCCGCTCGGCAAGTTTTTCTGGAAGCTGACCTTTGACCGTTACGGCGACAGGCTCGACGACCGCGAATTCATGATCGGCGAATTCAGGCGCTACACGGACGAAGTCCGGCGCCTCGTACCAAAGGAGCGGCTGCTGGTCTACAGGACCGGCGATGGATGGGGTCCGCTGTGTGCTTTCCTCGGCGTTCCGGTCCCGGATGCGCCTTACCCCCGCACCAACAGCCGCGAAGAAATGTCGGCCATGATGGCGGATGCAGCCAAACGGCTCGAGATGGCGCCGTGGAATCCCAAATCCGCGTGAGATAAGTCCAGCTAAGCGGGAACAATCCGGCAGAGGAAGTCTTCGATGTTCGCGGAAAGCCGCGACACCGAACTCTCGTCCTCCAGCACCAGCCGCACGCACACGCCGTCGAGAAAGGCCGACAGCACATCCGGCAGGATCGCGGCCGTCTTGGCGTCGAGTTCACCACGCGTCACCAGCGGTTCGAGCTTGCCGGCGATAAAACGGTTCGCGTCGTCGTTCCATTGCTTGAGCCGTTCGATCGCGCCGGGTGACGATGGCGGTCTCAGCAGCACGCGATACTGCGCGCGGTTGTCGTCGAAATCGGCCAAGAACGCGCGCAGCAAACGCTTGATCACGGGATCGCGCGCATTGGTCTTTGCATATTGCGCCTCGACGCGCGCGACATAGCCGCTGACGCAGTATTCGAGCACCGCGTCGTAGAGCGCTTCCTTCGACGGGAAATACCAGTAGAAACTGCCGCGGCTGACTTTCGAACGGCGGATGAGATCGTCATAGGTCGCGCGCTCGAATCCCTGCTCAGCGAACAGGCGCAGGCTTTCGCCCAGAATGTGCCGGACACGGTCGCTCCGGCGCTTGGGGCTTACCGGTCGTCCGGGCTTTTTCTTCGAACTTGCAGACACTTGCGCTCCTGCGGTGGACGATACCTATGCACTCATTGAATAAATGGACTGATTAGTTTAGTAAATAGTCTAGTTATAAAAACAAAGGGAAATGCGATGGGGAAAGTTGAGTACGTCACCCGCGATTTCATGAAGCCGCTGCTCGAGCCCTACGGGCTGTCGGAAGCGGTGCGGCATGGTGAAACGCTCACCCTCGCCGGTCAGACCGGAATGGATCGCGAGCACAAGATCGTCGATGGCGGACTGAAGGCGCAGGCTAGACAAGCGTTCCGCAATATCCGCGAGATCGTTGAACTCGCGGGCGGCAGCGTTGAAGACCTCGTCCATCTCACCTGGTATCTCGCAGGCTCTGAACGCAGCTTCATGGAAGATGCGACGGATGTTGCGGCGGCGCGTGCCGAGATTCTGTCCGGCATCAGCCCGGGTTCGACCGCGGTGCGGGTCAGGGAATTGCTGACGCCGGAAATCCTGATCGAAATTCAGGCGGTTGCGGCGCTATGAGCGCGAAGGCGGACGTGATCGTCATTGGCGCGGGCTTCGCGGGCCTCAAGGCGGCGCAGCAACTCATCGCCATGGGCCGCAGCGTGATCCTGCTTGAAGCAAAGGATCGTGTCGGCGGGCGTGTGAAGCGTGCGGAAGTCGCGGGACGCGTTGCCGATGTCGGCGGACAGTGGGTTGGCGCCGGCCATACCGAACTCATCGGCGAAGCGGAACGCCACGGCATCGGCACCTACAAGCAATACGAGACCGGCAAGACCGTGATGCAGCTTCTAGGCAAGGTCGTGCATTTCACCGGTCCTGTGCCACGGATGAATCCAATCGCGCTCATCGAACTGTTGCGGCTTCAGCGGCGCTGGGAGCGCGACTTGAAGACGATCCCGGCCGATGCGCCGTGGGCCGCGCCGAAGGCTGCGGAGTGGGACGCGATCACGCTGGAAAGCTGGATCGTGAAGAATGTGCGCACCAAAACCGCGCGCGAATTCGCGCGCCTCGTGCCACGTGGCGCATGGGCGGCGGAGGCGCGGCAGGTTTCCTATCTGTGGTTTCTGGATGTGCTACGCAGCGGCACCGGGCTCAACTATCTCATGGGCGTCAAGGACGGCGCGCTGGATTCGAAATTCACCGGCGGCATGCAACAGGTCGCCCAGCACATGTCCGACGAACTCGGCGATCGTGTGGTTCTCGGTGCGGCCGCGCGCAAGGTTGTACAGACCAACGATGGTGTGCGGGTCACAACCGATAAGGGCGATTTCGAGGGCAAGTTCCTCATCATCGCCGCCCCGCCTGGCCCGATCGCGCGGATCGTGTTCGAGCCTCCCCTGCCCGCCGCGCGGGACGGTCTGCATCAGCGCATGCCGATGGGCAACATCATCAAGGTCATCGTCGCCTATCGCGAACCGTTCTGGCGCGCGGATGGTTTCTCCGGCCAGGTCGCAACCGATGACGACACGCTCGGCCTTGCCCTCGACGATACGCAAAGCGAAGACCAGGGCATGTTGCTCTGCTTCATCGAGGGCCATCACGCGCTCGAGATGAGCGCCGCGGGCAAGGACGTGCGCAAGCAGAAGGTCATCGACTCGCTGGTGCGCTTCTTCGGTCCCAAAGCGGCCGACTACATCGCCTATGAAGACAATGACTGGATGCTCGAGCCCTACACGCACGGCTATGTCGGCCACATGCCGCCCGGCGTGATGACGCGGTTCGGTCATGCGCTACGCGAACCGTGCGGACGCATCCACTGGGCTGGGACCGAGACCGCAACCGAGTGGGCCGGCTATATCGAAGGCGCGGTCCGCTCCGGCATCCGCGCGGCAAAAGAAGTCGCCGCGCGCCACAACGAAAGTTAGCGGCTCCCCAACGGCCCAGTCCCAGTCGCCGCCGCGCTCGGCTTTTCGTGCTGGTCGGTCCACGACTGGATGGCCGCGCCGTTTGCCGCGTCGAGTTCACCGTGACGCCTGATCGCGTAGTTCTCCGAGGCCAGTAGGCGTGCCTGCGACGGCTGGAAGCACGGCATGACGTAGCGCGCGAACAGCTCGTAATGCTTGCGGGTCGCTTCCCAGCTCGCGAAGTCGTTGGCCACCATGAGATAGGAGCCGAAGCCCTGCGACTGTTCCTGCAGCCGCTTGATATGCGCGATGGCGTCGTCCGGCGTGCCGATAATGGCGACGCCACCTTCGGTGAACCAGGCGAGCTGCTCCTCGAACGTCTTGCCGGTCACGCGCAGGGTCGGCAGCGCGAGAACATCCTGCGTGTAGCGCACGAAATGGTGCAGGCCATAGCGCACATCCTCGATCGCTTTCTCGCGCGTCTCCGCCAGATGCATGAAGCCCACGAGCCGCCAATTGTCCTGGCTGACGGTCTTACCGTGCTTGGCGGCCTCGACCTCCACGCGGTCCCAGTGATGCCGCATGAGGTTCAGGTCCTCGCGCATCAGCGCGCCAAGCGAGAGAAGCCCAAGCCCGTGGCGCCCCGCCAGCATCGATCCCGCCGGCGACGTCGATGCCGCAACGCAGATGTCGAAATCGGAATAGGGTGCGAGCTGGCATTGCGCGTCGACCAGATTGTAGCGGTCGGTCTTCACGTTCACCATCTTGCCGCGGATGAGATCGAGGACCACGCCAACATCGTGATCGAGCGCAGGGCGAAGCTGTTTCGGCTCGAGCCCGATCATGGTCGCGTCCGTCGGAAGCGAACCGGGCCCGAAACCCAGCATCACGCGCCCACGCAGAAGATGATCGGCGAGGATGATCCGGTCCGCCACCCAGAGCGGGTTGTGATACGGGATCGACACCACGCCCGGCCCGAGCTTGATGTGGCGTGTCAGCGCGCCGACATAGCACATGAACTGGATCGGCTCGGCGATGATCTCTGTGCCGCCGGAATGATGCTCGCCGATCCAGGCCTCGTCATAACCGAGATCGTCGAGCAGGCGGATGGTATCGACATTGCGCTGGAGCGAGGACGTCGCGTTCTGCGTCGCGGGGGCATTGAACGGCGGCATGAAGATGCCGAAACGAAGCTTGTGCATGGTGTTCCCTTCCCGCGATATCTCTCTGACAGCGATGTTAGGCGTGCGGGAAATCCGGTTGCAAGGCTTCGTTCCCTATGCGGCCAGTTCCATTGCGCTTGAAAGCGCGTCATATCGCGCGGCCTGAGTCACCCTTCATCGAAAGGAAGATGCCATGAAGATCGCGGACCTGTTCAGCGTCAAAGGCCACGGCGTCGTCGTCACCGGCGGCGCGAGCGGATTGGGCCTCGGCTTTGCCGAAGCGCTGCTCGAAAACGGCGCAAGCGCGACGCTGCTCGATATCGATGCCGGGCGCATCGCGACGGAAACGGCGCGGCTCAAAGACAAGGGATACGATGTCCGCGGCGAGGTCGTCGATGTGACGGACCACCCTGCCCTCGACCGCGCTTTCGACAATGCGGCCAAGGCGCATGGCAAGATCGATGTCTGCTTTGCCAATGCCGGAATCGATTCCGGCATCGGCTATCTCGACGCTTGGGTCGGCGACAAACGCAACCGCGTCGAAGCGGGCGCGATCGAGAACTACACAGATGAGCGCTGGGAGCGAACGATCAACATCAATCTCAACGGCGTGTTCGCGACCTGCCGCGCCGCTGCCCGTCACATGCGCCCGCGCCGCTCCGGGCGGATCATCATCACCACGTCGCTCGCGGGCCTGACGCAAGAAGCCGTGATCGGCAGCGCCTACATGGCTGCCAAGGCGGGCGCCGCGCATTTCATGCGCAATCTCGCGCTTGAACTTGCGGCCTACAACATTTGCGTCAACGCCATCGCGCCGGGATTCTTCGTCACCAATATCGGCGGCGGCCATGCGCACAGCCCCGACACACAGAAGGCGGTTTCCGCGCGCGTACCGATGCACCGTGTGGGCTGGCCGAAAGACATGGCAGGGCTTGCGCTGTTCCTCTCGTCGCCGGCCTGCGACTATATCACCGGACAGCAGATCGTGATCGACGGCGGGTGGGGCCTCGGCGTCGCGGACTAATGCGTTAATCAGGAGACAGACATGCACGTCGGCCTTTGCACCGGGTGGTCCAACTATCAGAAGCTGCCCGATGCCCAGTTCATGCAGGAAGAACTCAAGCAGATACTGCTCGGCGAAGAACTCGGTTACGATTCCATCTGGATGACCGAGCATCATTTCGGCGACTACTCGGTCAGTCCGGCGCCACTCATGACGCACGCCTGGCTCGCGTCGAAGACCAAGCACATGCGGCTCGGCACTGCCGTGATCGTGGCGCCGTGGCACGATCCCGTGCGGCTCGCTGAGCAGTTCTCCTGGCTCGATCATCTCTCCGGCGGACGGCTCGTGGTTGGCTTCGGCCGCGGGCTTGCGCGCCGCGAATATGAAGGCCTGCGCATCGACCAGTCGAAGGCCCGTGAACTGTTCGACGAGATCGTAGAAATGGTGTTGAACGCGATGGAGACGGGCTTCATTGAGGGCGGCGAAATCTTCAAGCAGCCGCGCCGCGAAATCCGTCCACGGCCGCTGCGCTCGCTGAAGGGCCGTACCTTCGTCGCCGGCGGCACGCCGGATTCGCTGCGCTCGACGGCCAAACTTGGCCTGCCGCGGCTGTTCCTCAACCAGCCGATGACCACCTCGACCAACCGCCCGCCCTTCGGCGGCGGCAAAATTCAGGTCGGACATGTGCCGACGCAAGCCGATGCGCCGGAGGATCCGTGGCTGAAGGCATGGCTGGAATTCCATCCGAACGTGCCGCCGCCGGGGCCATTCGTGTCGAACCTCGTGTTCGTCGATGACAGCCGCGACCGCGCGGAAGAGCTTGCCCGCACATATGCAGCCAACACCTTCCGCTCCGCGATCGACCATTACGAGATGACGTCGGAGCATCACGGCTCGCAGAAAGGCTACGAAGCCTACAAGGCGCTCCGCCTGAAGCCCGAAGACATCGAGCCCGCCGTCGAAGGCGTCGTACAGCAGTCGTTCTTCGGAACGCCCGCGGATGTGCTCAAACGCTTCGAGGACATCGTGAAATCGCGCAAGCCGCAGGGCCTGTTCCCGCATCTCTGGACCGGCGGCATGCCGCATGCCGAGGTGAACCGCAATCTCAGTTACTTCGCCAAGCACTGCCTGCCCGAACTCAAGAGCTGGAAAGGCGAACCGTCCACGATCGGCGAAGCGCTGGCGAAGGCGGCGTGATCCTTCGGGGCCGCGCTACGCGCGGGCACCTCAGGATGACGCGGCACGGCCCTCGTCATGCTGAGGTGCGAGCGAAGCGAGCCCCGAAGCAAGCGTTAGGAGCAACACGATGACCCTTAACCCCTTCGACCCGCGGCTGTTCCGGCCTGAAGCGATCTCTGCGGAGACGCGCGCGTTCAACGCCAATCTCGCCGCGCAGATGAAGGGCAGGCCGAAGCCGTGGGAGACGCAGGCCGATGGCGCGGGCCCCAGCCGCATGTTCGCCGCGCCGCAATCGCCGCGCGCAAAGACGATCGTCGCCGAAGTGAAGGGACGTCCGCCGGTCGAATTGCATGTCGTGGCGCCCGACAATCCAAGGGGCGTCTACATGCATATCCATGGCGGCGGGCTGATCATGGGCTCGGCAAAAGACCAGGATCCGATGCTTGAGCGCATCATGCACGCGACGGGACTTGCCTGCGCAAGCGTTGAATACCGGCTCGCACCCGCGCATCCCTATCCCGAAGGTTGGGACGATTGCGAGACGGCAGCGCTGTGGCTCGCGAACCATGCGAAAGCGGAGTTCGGTTCCGACTGGCTTTCCATCGGCGGCGAGTCCGCAGGCGCGACACTGTCCGTGCCCACGCTGGTCCGGATGCGCGACAAGCATGGGTTCACGGGGTTCAAGGCGGCCAATCTCTCCTATGGCAATTACGACACGACCATGACGCCCAGCCAGAAGTGGATCGGCGGCGAGAGCTTCTTTCTTGAAACCAGGGACATCCAATACTGCACCGGCCTCTATGCGCCCGATCCCGCGGTACGACGCGAGGCCGACATGTCGGCGCTCTACGCCAATCTCGCGAACATGCCGCCGGCGTTGTTCACCGTGGGCACGCTCGATGCGTTCCTCGACGACTCGCTGTTCGTCTATGCGCGCTGGATCGCGGCGGGCAACGAGGCCGAGCTTGCCGTCTATCCGGGCGCGATCCACGGCTTCAACATGTTTCCCTACACGCTGGCGCAGGACGCGAACGCCCGTATCGACGCGTTCCTGAAAGCACAGCTCGCCCGCGCGTGAGAACAGTCGAAGCCGAGATCAACTATCTGGGCGCGATGTCCGAGCGCCCGCGCTACCACGCGCAGGATCACGCCAAGGACAACCTCGTGCTCGATCCGCGCAAGGTGCAGATCGCGGACCGGCGCGGCGATCCCGCCTCGCTCGCCCGCGAAGGCTTCGAACTGGTTCCACACAAAAGCGCCATCGCCAATTTCCGCGACGAGGCGGAGGTGGCACGTGTCCATAACCGCGAGATCGAGGAACTGTTGCTTGCCGTGACCGGCGCCGATCGTGTGGTCGTCACAGGACGGGGCATCTTGCGCTTTGGCGAGCGCTCGCCAGACAGCGGGCGGATGTTCAATTCCCACCCTGCCCGTTTCATCCATATCGACATCAGCGACGCGACCGCGCGGGAGTTCGCGGCGCGCTCACAGCCGGACGGGATGACCGTCCGCCGCTTTGCGCATTACAACGTCTGGCGCGCGGTCTCGGAACCGCCGCAGGACGTTCCCCTAACCCTGTGCGACGCAAGGAGCGTCGCCCCCGCCGATCTCGCCTTCGCCGATGCCGTCTTCGACATGCCCGGCGCGGAATGGTCTTTCGAGGGACTCCTGGTGCGCCACAACCCGGCGCAGCGCTGGAACTACTACTCCGGCATGACCCGGGACGAGGCGCTGGTCTTCAAGACCAACGATTCCGACCCGTCCGCCCCACACCACATCCCGCACTCGGCCTTCAATGACCCAAGTTGTCCTGCAGATGTCGGGCCGCGCGCCAGCATTGAGATGCGCGCCATCGCGTATTGGTCCTGAGGTTGCTCATGGATGTTTCTGTCGGAAACAGTTTTGACAGTTTCTTTTTAGAACAAGTACTTAAATAGTGAACTTCATCCTAAAGCCGAATTGGTGCGGCGCCCATCAGACCGCGATCACGACCTTGCCGAAATGGGCGCCCGCCATCTGGTACTTGTATGCATCGGCTGCCAGTTCGAACGGGAACGCCCGGTCGACGATCGGTCGGATCTGGTTGACGGTCATCGCTGTCAGCATCTCGGCGAACATCGCCCGGCTGCCGACGAAGATGCCGTGCAGGCTCGCACCCTTGAACATGAGCGGATGGGGATGGGTGTCGCCGGCGTGCCCCGCGAGCACGCCGATCAGGGCAACTTTCCCACCGAAGCCGACGGCCTGATAGGACTTCGCCAAGGTCCCCGCCCCGCCGACCTCGACCACGACATCGACGCCGCGTCCGTCAGTGAGCTTGAGGACCTCTTTCTCCCAATCGGGCGTGTGCTTGTAGTTGATGAGGCCCGAGGCGCCATGGGTTTTGGCGCGCACGAGCTTCTCGTCGCTCGACGAGGTCACGATCACACGCGCGCCCGCTGCACGGGCGAACTGCAACGCGAACATTGAGACGCCGCCGGTGCCCATAACCAGCACACTGTCGCCGGGCCTGACCGGCCTGCCGCTGACCATCAGTCCGTGCCACGCGGTCACCGCAGCACAGGACAAAGTCGCCCCTTCCTCGAGCGTCATCCAGTCGGGAAGCGCAATCAGGCCGTCCTCGTGCAGACAGACCTTCTCCGCCAGCATGCCGTCTACAGCCGATGCGCCCAGCGCCGGGAAGCCCGGACGCGGCGGACCATCGACCCAGCCTTGGAAGAAGGTCGAGGCGACGCGGTCGCCCTTCTTGAAGCGGGTCACGCCCTCGCCGATTTCGACCACTTCGCCCGCGCCGTCGGACAGCGGGATCAGCCCGGCATCGGCCTGGGGACCGGGATAGACGCCAAGCACGACCGCGAGATCGCGGAAATTGAGCGACGTCGCGCGCACGCGCACGACAACCTGATGCCAGCCCGGTTTCGGATCGGGCCGTTCCGCGAATCTTAAGCCTTCGACGCTTTTGGAACCGGAGGTGACTTCGTAGACCCTCATCCCGCACTCGCCAGATTGCGGAGCCAAGCACTGTCGTGGCCGCTCGCGATCTGCGTCTTGCGATAGTCGCGCGGGCTGGTGCCGTAATGATTGCGGAACACGCGCGCGAAATGGGTGGCGTTGTTGAAGCCCCAGCCGAACGCGATCTCCGTGACCGTGCGGCGCTGCCACATGACGTCGGTGAGCTGCTTGCCGCATTCCTCCAGCCGGCGCCTCAAGATGTAGCTCGACACCGTCTCGTTCTCGCTGGTGAACAGGATATGGAGATAACGCGGCGAAATACTGAACGCGGACGCGACCATGCGGACGCTGAGGTCGGGATTGCGCAGATTGGCTTCGATATAGCGCTTGATCTGCACCCGGCGGGCGCCGGTGATCGCCGCATCGGCGACGACCATGCCCTTCACCTCGGTGCAGGCGGTGGCGAAGACGTCGAGCAGGCTGTCGGCGATTCGCGAGCCAAGCTCGGGCAGGAAGCCATCCTCAGTCTGCTCCCAGACGCTGCGCAGCATGAGCGCGGTGGTCCGCGAGAGCCCCTTCTTGCCGGATAACTTCACGCCGATCATCTCTTCCGGCATCGGCAGGTGACGGCGCATTTCTTCGCCGTTCACGATCAGGACGAGCGTGCTACAGGCGTCGTCATAGTCGAGCGAGTACGGGAGCGTGCTGTCGCTTAAGACCAGGTCGCCTTCCTGCAGAAGCGCCTCCCGGCCCTCTTGCCGGACCAGCAATTGGCCCTCCATCTGCACATGCAGGAAGAAATGGTGCTCCTCGACCTTGGCCGCCTGCGCCTTTGAGCGTTTGACCGTCGCGGCCCTGGACACGGCGTGTGCCATCCTGAGGCGGCCGAATTTCGCACAGCGTACTTCCGCATCGAAATCGCGACCGTTTGCGGGCTTGGTCTCCAGCGGTGCGAACACGTCGCTGATGATGTCGTTCCAGTAAGAAACCTTGGCCGAAGACGGAAGCCCCCGGGTGGAATAGCTGAGCATGGCGTCCCTTCCCATGATCTTTGTTTTGTCCACGATACCAACTAATTTGGGTTACATACAATTGGGTGGCGGGCGCAGATCCGCGTGCCGAGGGGAGAAAAAGCGTGGAAGATCCGCGGGCGCTGCTGCGCCGGGGGCCGATGAGCGGCTTCCAGATCGCCGCAGTCACAATTTGCATGATCGTTAATATGCTCGACGGTTTCGACGTGCTGGCCACGACCTTCACCGGACCCACCATTGCGCGGGATTGGGCGGTGATGCCCACACAGTTGGGATTGCTGTTCAGCGCGGGATTGCTGGGCATGACCGTGGGATCGCTTTTCATCTCGCCGGTTGCGGACGCGATCGGGCGGCGCTGGCTGACCTTGGTCGGGCTGGTCGTCATCACCGTGGGAATGTTTGCATCGAGCCGCGCCAACGGGCTGGTCGAGCTGGCGCTTTTCCGCGTGTTCACCGGCCTTGGGATCGGGAGCCTGCTCTCCAGCATCAACACCATCGTGGTCGAGTTTTCTTCGACCGAGCGCAAGGAATTTGCGGTTTCCTTCATGGCAGTGGGCTATCCCATCGGCGGGACAATCGGCGGGATGATCGCGGTCTACCTGATCCACGCCTTCGGCTGGCGATCGGTGTTCCTGTTCGGTGCAGTATGCTCGGCGGTGCTCGTGCCGATTGCCTATGCTTATCTCCCCGAATCGCTCGATTTCCTGCTGTTCAAGAGGCCTCGCAATGCGCTCGCGCGTATCAACAATCTGCTGACGCGCATGGGACAGCCGATGCTGGACGGACTTCCGGAGTTGCAGGATCCCGCCGCACAGCCGTCAGCGAGCATCTTCAGCATTTTCGATCGCAAGTTCGTGGGCCGCACGGCGCTCGTCTGCAGCGCCTATTTCCTCACGATGCTTCCTTTCTACTTCGTGCTGAGCTGGACGCCGAAAGTTCTCGTCGACGAAGGGTTATCGCTTTCCATCGGGATCTCCGGTTCGATCGTCATGAACGCGACGGGTGTGGTGGGAGGCCTTCTGTTTGGACTTCTGGCGCGGCGCTCGGGGCTGAAGCGCCTGTGCGCCCTTTTCATGCTGCTGCTTCTGGCGAGCATCGTCGCGTTCGGGTTTGCCGGTTCGCATCTGCTCCTTCTGATGATTTTTGCGATGGCGATCGGGTTTTCGATGATCGGCACGATCTGCGGGCTCTACGCGATAATCGGTGCGATGTACCCGGTCCGCATCCGCAACACCGGAACCGGCTTGGCCATCGGCATTGGACGGCTCGGCGCCATCGCGGGCCCCTCGCTTGCAGGCGTGCTCATCGGCGCTGGGTGGTCTCGGCCGCTCTATTGCGTGGTTCTGTCCCTGCCGTTGCTGGTCAGCGCGTTCTTGGTTCGCCGGGTTCCGTTGCTCGATGAGGCCGCGTCCTGATGCCATCCCACAATAGCGGCCCCACGCGTTGCGCAACTGGCGGGCGATCCTGTAAGAGCGATGCTGTCGCTCCGTCGCGTTCCATCCTTGAGGGAAAATCCCCACGCATGCTCAACCGAGTTGCCGCCACTTCGCCAGTCCGCAAAGCGCCCACGGAAGACACCAAAGTCAAAGTCAAACAGAACGACATGGACGGGCTTGCCGGCTATCAGCTGCGCCTCGCTTACGTGGCGATCTCCCGCCACTTCGCGACCGCGATGGCGCCGATCGATCTCACGCAGAAGCAGACGGGCGTGCTGTGGCTGATCGGCTCCAATGCCGGCGTTTCGCAGATCGCACTTGCGACCGAACTCGGCATGGACCGCGCATCGATGATGGCGATCGTCGATCGGCTCGAAGACCGCAAGCTGATCCTTCGCGAACGGTCGCGCCAGGACGGGCGCCGGCAGGAGCTTTATCTGACACCCAAGGGCCGCAAGGTGCTGGCGCAGTCCAAGACGATCCTGGCCGCGCACGAACGCTGGATCACCGACCGCTTCAGCGACGAAGAGGTCGAGACGCTCCTGTCGCTCCTGAAGCGCATCGAGCGGTAACGATTACGCCCCGAAAGCACGTAGCGTTTCCGGAACCTTGTTCGGCATCGCAAGCGCTGCCTTGACTGCGGGACGTTCGTCCATGCGCGCGAGCCATTCGAGCGAGCGCGGCGCGTTGTTTTCGTTCATGTGCTCGGGCATCAGGCGCGGCATGCCTGCGACCATCGAATAGGAGTTCAAATCGGCGAGCGAATATTCGTCGCCCGCGAGCCATTTGTATTTCTCAAGGATGCTTTCCATGCGCTGGATCGAGAGACCGCAGCGCCGGCGCGAATCCGCAAGCTGTTCCTCGGTGAAGGATTCACCTGCGACGGTCGCCCATTTCTGGCGCTGTTCGGGAAGCGGAATGCGCTCCAGCAGCTTTTCGAACTCATCCTTGGCGATGGCTTTGGCGATGCGGCGCACCATGAAGTGCCAGCCGATCATCGAAAGCGCGGGGCAGAAATACTCATCGACGAATTTGCTCCAGACGCGCATCCGGGCGCGCGCCACCGGGTCGGCGGGACGAAGCGGCACCTCCGGAAAGACATCCTCGAGATATTCGTTGATGACTGTGGATTCCGTGATGACCGCACCGTCATGCACAAGCACCGGCACCTGCCCGTTCGGATTGATCTTCACAAAGGCCGGATCGTGCTGCTCGAAGCGCAGGAGATCAACGTAGTGGCTGACGAAATCGAGGCCTTTCTCCTTAAGGCAGATCAGCGGCTTCATGGAATTGGCAACGGGTTCGGCGTGGTAAAGTTCGAGCATCAGACGTCCTGTTCAGTGTTTGCTGGCCGGATTGCGCTTGTTTGCGCGGCGGAATTCCTCGAAGGCGAGCCGCTTGGGATCGACCGGCTCTTCCGGAAGCGCCACGAGAATCTCGTCGAAGATTTCGCGCAGCTCTTCCTTGAACTCGGGATGCGGGAATATGTAGAGGTCGTTGCGCCGGATCCCGGCAAGAACTTTCTCACCCACTTCCACGGGGTCCATGCCGACTTTGTGGATGTCCGCGAGCCGTTCCATGAACGCCTGGTCCACCGGGCCGACATTTTTCGACAAGGCTTCGGGACGCACCTTATCGCTTTCGTGGATCGCGCTGTTGACCAGCCCCGGACACAACACCGAGACGCCAATGTTCAGCGGCGCGAGATTCCAGCGTAGGCTTTCGGTCAACCCCCGCACGGCGAACTTGGTTGCGGTGTAGATGCCCGCACCGGGCCCGGTGATGAAAGCCGCCATGGAGGCCGTGTTGACGATGTGGCTACCCTCGCCATGCGCCTTGAGCCGCGGAATGAAGGTCTGAATGCCGTTGATCACGCCGCCAAGATTGACGCCCATGATCCAGTCCCAGTCGTCATAGGTGCACTCGTCCATCGGCGCGAACATGTTGATGCCGGCGTTGTTGCAAACGACATGGACGGGACCGAAGACACGTTCGGCTTCATCGGCAGCACGCGCGAAGGCTGCACGGTCGGATACGTCGAGCCGGATGGGATGAACCCGGAAGTTCGTGGCGGAGAAATACTCCATCCCCTGATCGAGATGATCCTGGCGGATGTCGGCGATGACGACCTGCATGCCGGCCTTGGCAAACACCTTCGCCATGCCTAAACCGATGCCGCTGGCACCGCCGGTGATGAAAGCCGTTTTCCCCTGAACCTCCAGCATCGCTCAGCCCCAGTTCTTCGCGCGCGCGACGGCGGCACCGTATGGTTTCATGCCCAGGAAGATCGACAGCGCCGCAGGTGGCAGCAGCACGGCGATGACGCTCGCGAGCCCGTAGCCCAGCTTCGCGGGATCGTGGAACACATGCGCCGTGACCCAGGGGACGACCGACGGTCCGATGCCGAACCCGATGATGTTGAAGATAAACAGGAACAGCGCGGTGATCTGGCTACGCATCTCGTTCGGCGTCACCACCTGCAGCGCGGCATTGAACGGACCCGGCACCCACATCGCAACGAACTGCGTGTACGCAAACGCCGCCAATCCCAGCCACGGATTCTGCGCGAGCGTGAAGAGCAGCAGGCCCGGCAAGTTCAGGCAGAACGACAACAGCACCACACGAAGATTGGCATCGTCATGGCCGTTGCGCTGGAACCAGCCTGCCAGCCAGCCACCGAACAAAGCGCCTGCCGGCGCAAACAGAATGGTGACGAGGCCCGCGCGTAAGGCGTATTCGGCCGTCGTCCAGCCGAAGCCACGGCGGAAATATTCCGGTCCCCAGATGATCAGCCCAACGGCTGGGACGATATTGAACGCGAGGCCTGCGAACATCGGCGCGTATGTCCTCACGTTATCAAAATAGAAGCGAACGACCTCGCGCACCGGCAGGTTCTTGTGCGCACCGTCTTGCGAGATGCGGCCGCGCCGCACTGGCTCTTTCACCGTGGCCATCAGTGCCGCAACGATCAGCCCCGGCAATCCGACGGCGAGGAAGACGAGCTGCCAGCTGTGCAGCGTGCCGAGCACCGGAAGCGTGACACTGACGCCGTTCAGCGCCTGGATCACAGCGCCACCGAGGATGGACGCGAACCCATTGCCGAAGATGAATCCGAAATTGAGCACGGCTATCGCGAGCGGAAGCTTGTCGCGCGGGAACAGGTCGGAGATCATCGAGAACACCGGCGGCCCGTTGCAGGCCTCGCCCGCGCCCACGCCCATGCGCGCCACGAACAACTGCCAGAAATTTCCCGCAAGCCCGCAGAACGCGGTGGCGACACTCCACACCGCAACACCGACGCCCACGATGGTACGCCGCACGCCGACATCGGCGAAGCGCGCAATCGGCAGGCCGATCGCCGCATAGAACACGATATAGGCAACACCGGTAACGAGACCGACCTGCGAATCTGTCAGATGAAGATCGATTTCCAGCGGATGGACGAGAAGACCGACGATGCCGCGGTCGAGAAAGTTCATCATCAACGCCAGCGCGAACACGAAGATCGCGTACCAGGCGCGCGCAGGATTGGGCCATGGTTCCGAGGAGGCTTGCGTTCCCTCCGCGTCGGACATCATCTCCATTGCCATCATGCCTCCCGAAGGCGCTCTGCCGGCGCCTGTCCGAAGCACGATACCAGTTCGCATGCCCTGCACTACTCCACCGCTGGCGAACTCAAAGTCGCTGGCACAGGCACTCGAACGTCATCGGGCGTTACGCTAGACTCACCCCCAAGAACAAGAACTGAGGAAGCATATGGGGCATAACGGTAAGAGCGCGTTTCCCTTGCCGTCGGAAGCGACTTCGGCGCCCGGCGCAGACGGCTGGGAGGACCTCTATCCCTACTTCACGCGCTTCCGCCCCGAGGACGACCAGAAGTTCTGGTTCTACAACTCGATGCACTTCCCCGAGCCGATGCCGGCCTTCGACGCGATGAGCGCGGAG
>Ga0105239_10000858_pt1 | contig 43233 bp, 39 predicted proteins | sample KBSC44metaG_FD_92761 | JGI IMG/M metagenome (GOLD analysis project Ga0105239, IMG submission 92761) | Corn rhizosphere microbial communities from Kellogg Biological Station, Michigan, USA - KBS C4-4 metaG | ecosystem: Host-associated > Plants > Roots > Rhizosphere > Soil | place: Michigan, USA...
GCCTCAACCGCGGAGCGTATCGCCGCGGCGCCAGTGCGCGACGAGCTCATCGCGGCAACGGCGAAAATGGCGAGCTACGAGGCGATCTGGGGCGACGCGTGCGCGTACCACTGGCACATGAGTGCCGTCGAAGGCATGCTGCGTATCCGCCGGCACGGCATGGCGAGCCTGGGACTGGACGGGTTCTTGTCGCGGCTGCTGATATTCATCGATACGAATTCGGCATTCATGCTGAATACCTTCTTGCACTTGCCTGGCTCGGCGTTTCCGAGCGGTGAACCATTTTTCAAGCCGAATCCAGGGCGGTTTGTAGGGGAGGTGTGAGGTTGGCCTTGTTCAGGGTGCATTGGAAAAAGAAAGGAGAAACATCCTAATGTTATTTGCCCAGAGTTCATTGAACCAGCTAGGAGTACATTGTCGAACACTGCGACTCATCCTTCCATACAGGCACGACGGGCGGTGCAGTTCGGCATGTACCAATAGCAACAGAAACTGCGAAGATTGAAAATCGGTGGAAATTCCATTGGGGTCCTTATGGGACGAGACGTTATCACACACAGGCTGCGTTCGCGCGGCGCGTATCGCGCTAACCAACTACATACCTAAGTACCAAGGTGCCTTGGGTAGTAACACACAAAGACGATTCTTCCAAGCTCAACCATCACTGGCCTACCAGACCATTTCTCGATCTCCAGATCACTAGTAATTCTCCCAACCTGCTCCTCTGACATCCTTGGCATGCAGTCACTATCTTGCATGGCGGAAATTGCCTCTCGCCTGTTCGGCCTTGAACCCATCCTGCTGACTTGGTAACGGAGCCCGCTGTCTGGCGGCCCCTGCTGCTGCTGTGCCGTTTGGTGGCGTGCCAATTCCGACGCCTAGGCCCGGCGGTCCAACTAGGCCGGGGATGCCGCCGCCCACTTGAGTGTTTGATTGGGAAGTTAAGCCTGCCAAGCCGCCTGGCGGGAACTGCATTCCTGGAGGTGGCACCGGCGGCGGCGGCAATCCTGGTGGGAGATTTTGGAAGTCTATGGGATAGGGTGGTTGGTGCTGTGAGGGTAAGGGGAGCGGTGGCGGTGGTGAATTATGCTGCTGAGCCTGAGAGAAGAGGCGTTGTAAAGCACCCGGATCTATTCCTGGAGGTGGAAAGGCAGGAGGTGGGTGCTGAGATGGATTGGCAGGGAAGCCTGGAAATATGGCTCCTGGATTTGCACCCTGAGGCGGTGGAATAGGCGGTGGAGGGAAGCCCGATACAGGATGTGTTGATCCTGGCATGTTCGATCCGTTCAAGCCAATCCCAGGGAGTCCACCAAGACCTGGCAGTCCCGGAATACTGCTGAGGCCTGGAAGTCCACCCACTTGAGCATTTGGAGCTTGATCTTCCAGACCCTCCGCTTCGTCCTCCTCTTCCTGCTCCTCCTGCTCTCTGGCCTGCTTACGACCAGATTTCCGATCCCAGGTACCTTGAGCCTCAGCCCCTTCCTCACCGAGATGGAATTGATCCTTGAAACAGGTCGTTTGCCCTGGTTGACTGCGTGACCAGAACCGTGTGAAGTGGTCGTTAGAACCTGATGCAAGGATGTGGCCAAGGGGATGCCAGTCGAGACTCCAGATTGAAGATTCGTGTGCGTGGGGAATCCGATGGGCGGGATAAATTGACTGGGGTGGTGCAGAGCGTGGATCGGGCGTGTCGTAGGGTGAGACTGTCGAGGAGGAGATGCCTGCGGGAGTATTGGATTCGGTGAGGAGGTACGAGAACAGCGAGCCGTCGTCGCCGCCTGTGCTTAGAAGAGAAGGATGAATAGGGTGCCATGATAAAGTGGAAACGCCTTTCTCGTGGCCTCGCAGAATCGCCACGTCACGCATCATGCGGAGGTCGAAGATACGCGTTTGTCCATCTCTCCCTGCCGTCGCAAGGAGCTGGTCGCGTAGTCGACTGAAAACGGTGGCAGTGATGGCGTTTTTATGACCATGGAGGGTCGTCAAGTTCCTCGTAGTACGTGGATCCCATAGTCGCACGCTGTGGTCTTTGCTGCCTGAGACGACCAGGCCCTTGGTTGGGTGCCAATCACATGCTTTCACATCCCAACCATGATCTTTGAAGGTAGATTCATTCGTGGAGGAAGTGAAGTCCCAGATCTTCAGCGTATTATCGTCAGAAGCGGTGACAAATTTTGCGTCACTGGGAGCAAATGCTAGATCTCTAATTGGCGCATCGTGACCTTTGAACCGGTGCGGATTGTTCAATGTCGGCTGTAGATAGTAAACTGTGCCCTCGTCATTTGCCGCAATCAGCCAATCCTTTCGATTGGACCATTCGGCGGCACGCAAGGAGCTCGAACCCATGACAGTAACAGTTTCGAAGTTGAATGACATGCCGTTCCAAAGCATAAATTCACCATTATGTACGCCAGCCAGCAGGCGACGGCCCTCTGGCATCCACCGCACAACGGTGACAGGTTTTTTGGATTTTCCCAGAGAAGTGTGCAAATGGCGCACGGGGATTGACTCTGCCGGGACATCGCGTCGCGCATGGGGCGGAAGCATATCGACAACATAGCTGAGACTGGGTCGTTCTGATTCATAGTGATTGGACCCTCTGTACGCGGGTTTGCGCCTGTCCAGCCATTGTACCATGGAGGTGCCGTAGTCGGTGATGGGCCGCGGTCGTCTCCTACGGAATCCACCTTCACCTTGCTGGTCATCGTATACGCCGGCCATGATTGATTATTGTGGTCATCCACACCGGGGAATTGGTCTGGAACAGATGAGATATTGTGTTGATGTCAACATGAGGCCTCAAAACAGTCGCGAGGGCCCTGTGAATAAAGACAACGACGACCGATCAGTTTACAATCATGATCGAGTGCACATTCTATTTTGCATCACTTTGAATCACATTAGATCTTGCTAGAGATACTGATCGGCCAAAAGGGCTTCGGTTCATGTGGTGAAGTTGCTCTACAGCGAATGGCACGCGAAATTCAAATGTCAAACATGAATGTCAAGAAAATGTCGGCCTCTCCGTTTGGTCACGTGACAATCGATTAGCTCAGCGTCTGTAGGATTCGGCAGGGAGAAGGGAGGGGTATCTGAAATGAAAGAGGGATGGAATAATTTCCATGTGCCTGGGTTATGAAGTATGCAGTCTCTATTTGCACATTATTTCTCTGATTCATCCACGCTGGGTCAAGGCTTCTCCTAGCTGACCATGTTTCGCCTTATAACTAAAAAAGTAAAGCATAGCGCCCAAAGGCTGGCCCACGAAGACAAAATTGACCCAAAAGATACAATTCCCGATGACTTTTCCCATGCCTTCTTTTTTGGCTAGTGGTTCGGTGACGATAATCAGTGGCAGCTGAAATACCATTCCGAGAAAAGCAACTCCAAGAATGCTATGGCACGGAATTCCGACTGCCAACTCGTGCAGGAATCCAGAAAAGACGAATACCCACATACTGGCTGCTTGTGGAGACCAACCCCGGCCGACAAGCGGTGAATAGATATGTCTTCGCATAAAGTGGTAGACTGGCTTGTTCCAGGTTGACCAGTACATTTTCAGGGTGGTGCTGTTCCACCAGTCTTGATAGAATTGTCGATCACCAAATCTCATGATCTCAGCCAATGCATTTAGGAACGACTGGAACAAAGCAAAGAATCCGGCAAGCCACACTATGAGGGAGATGGTTGATAATTTCATCAACCGTTCCAAGATTGTGGGAATGTCGAAAACAGCCATACCGTTGAGTGAGTTTTGTAAAAGAGGGACCGCATATTGGGCACATGTGAGCCATATGAAGACACTAAGGGCTACCACCTCCCCCACCCGTTTTGCAACGAACGTCCAGCGAATCTGTTCAGACCTTGGGTAAAAGGGTTGGTAGACAAGTGTTGGTGCCAACCAGAAATAACATAAATTACCCAAAGTCACATTCCGAGGGTAGGGGCATTGCGAGTAAATTTCAGGCAACGCGGACTCGGGCCCTCCTGGATGCAGCATAGCATGTCGAAGGTCTCGATTGGTGAAGGCATATGAACAAGTCTTGAGCCAAACCACAATGGCATGGAGTTCGCAGATGACGCCAAGTCCTGGATTTTCCATAAGATAGTAGACGACGAAGCTGGTGATTAGCAAAGCCAGGGAAGCATTCAAGGTATGAATGACAGCAATCCACCACCAGGTATAGTAGAAGTCTTTGTTCTCTTTCTCGATCTGAGGACCGTTGTTGTCCAGTTCAGCCTTCTTCCGCCTTCCAATAACACCTTTGACATTTTCCATGGCGACCCGTTCGATTATGTAGGCAACGAAGAGATGGACTGGGGTGAGTGCATAGAGGATTGCTGCAGCTTTAAGATCGTGGCCACCCAGGCTAAACTTGAGGGTAATAAGCAGGCCATATTTTCGAGCATTCTCGACGACGAGCCGCAGGTTCATGACGATGATAGTCAGGACCATGAGGTTGCGGAAACCAATGAAACTGGGAGTCTCTGGAGTTTCATGACTGAGGACCGACGGCTGGGCTTTCGAATGCAGAGCTTCAACATGACGATATTTGCTTCGGATCTTTGATTTGGATTGAGGGGGGTGGTTGGGAGACGGCGAAGGGACTTGGGTGGGAGCATTGGTGCAGCCCAAATCTTTGGACATTATGTCCTCGGTCTCTTTGATGACAGTCTGAATATTTGTTGCCATTTTGTTTAGATGGTAAGCGTAAATGCTAGAATGGTATGGTAGTAATATTGTGACAGCAGAATCGCAGGGAGACTACAAGAACGATGATGGACGCGAGATTGCCATCAACCCGGATCAGCTGAAGATGAGCCTGGTATCTGACTTGTAAAGGGTAGGAACAACTGACAGCAGCAATGACAGTGCCACAGGGACTTGAAGGAGGTCAAGGTGGTGGCTTGCATGTCGGAAAGTCAAGGATTGTGTACAAGTAGCAGCGATTAAGATGGTTCGTACTCCGTGCGCTTCGCCCACCCGTTGGAGGCAAGGAAGAAGGGCAAAGGCAAAAAAAGAACAAGCACATGGAATGACGAAGCTGGACCACTTGATGTTACACGCAGCGGACTCGGTTGTTCGCGAGGAGGATTGGGTGGGGGAAATCCTCGCATTTTCAATTGTTGGGCGTGTTGGGCCAGCCGTGATTTGTGACTCCAAGCATGTGATATTCCCAACTCTTTGCTGCAACTACAAGTAGCATCTTCAGCTCTAGTCATAACTAGACTGTCACTAAAGCCAAAACCATTGAGGTCTGGGAACCGCTAACAGCCATTAGCATATACACTAGTGCAAGGTCACCACTAACAACCCCAGCAATCCTCCATGCCGGCCTCTTATCCGTGCTCCCTTTTGAGTCGAGGATTGTCGCTTTCCAATTCAATATACATACATCTGTATAGTTAGTTATGCTTGTCTTATCACAGTAGAGGGTCGTTGATCAACCCAGTCGTCTAGCCGCTAAACTCCTACCGCTGCTAGTCAGCACTGTAGTCTTCAGTGGCAGCTGCGATGCAGCTCCCCATCCTTCGATTTCCAAGGACCAGTCACCGACATATATTCTCTTTCATACGGGCTTCGACTCCACAGGCTTGCTCTCTGTTTCCTGAGCCTTGCTGGCTTTCGTCTCCTCGACCTCACTCTCTCCCTCATCAGGGGTCTCCAAGTCAACGTCAATATCATCCTTCTCAGATGGAGGACCACTCCGATCGGGATTGATCGCAAGCTCGCTGACTTTGGACCTTTCCGACTCGCCACCACTCATCTGCCACTCCATGAGCTTCGTAAATGCACCATCTGGGCGACTGCTCAGCTCTCGGAAGGACCCCATCTCAGCAACCCGTCCATCGCTTCCCAGACAGATGATAGTGTCGGACCGCTTGATAGTCGAGAGGCGATGCGCAATTGAGATAGTTGTGTTGCTACCCTTAAGCAGCTGGCCTAACGCCTCGTTGACCAATGTTTCAGATTCAGCATCCAGAGCTGACGTTGCTTCGTCGAGAATCAGGATGTCCGGCTGCTTGACCAGGGCTCGGGCAATAGCGATCCGTTGTTTTTGGCCTCCAGACAATTGTGCGCCTCGAGCACCAACAAAGGTGTCTAGTCCATCCGGGAAATCGCTAATAAATTGGCAATTGGCTCTTCTGGCAGCGCGCAGGATCTCCGACCTCGTCGCATGTGGCCGGCCATACGCGATGTTCTCTGCAATGGTCCCTGAGAACAAGACAGGCTCCTGCGAGACAATGCCAATTTTACGCCGTAAAGACTTGACATTCATTCCTGAAATGTCCTGACCGTTGATCAAGATCCGCCCCTCATTAGGAACGTAGAACCGCAAAATCAATGATGCGATTGTGCTTTTTCCTCCCCCAGAAGGTCCAACGATGGCTACATTGGAGCCTTGTGGAATCTCAAAGTCAAGATTCTTGAAAATACTGACTGCAGGTCTTGTTGGATAACTGAAAGACAGGTTCTCGAACTTAATGGGGCCACGTGCAGATATAACCCTTTGGCCTTTGGTTGGGCTGATCGTTGGTTCTCGATCTTGTAGCTCAAACAGACGAGAAGCTGCGCCCACACCCTTCATGAGTTCGGAATAGAATGAAGAAAGGCCAAAAAGTGAAGACCCAGCATATGCGGTATACATGAGAAATGATGTGAGTTCGCCGATGCTAATCGTCCCATTTGATACCATCCCTCCTCCAACATAAAGAAGAGTCAGGATGGTCATATTCCCCATGAAACCGGTCGAGGAGAAGAAGGTGGCGCTGATCAGTGACTCCTTCTTACCTAGCTCAAAGATCTTTCGTACTTGAGTATTATACCGATGGACCTCCAAAATTTCCCCCGCGAATGCCTGCGAGGTGCGCACATTCCCGAGCCGTTCTTCAGCAATTTTGGTCAACGTTCCGAGGTTCTTTTGGATCTTTCGGCTGAGATTTCGAATGGCACGACCATAGAAGAATGCGGCCAATGCGACAGGAGGAAAGAGTAATGTCAAGATCCCCGTCAACTTCAATGAAACCCAAGCCATCAGGCCAAATCCAGCTGCTCCACTAACAAATGCACGCAATCCATCGGACAGGTTCTGAGTAATGGATTTGCCTACTATGATAGTATCAGAACTCAACCGCGAAATCAAGTCTCCGACACGGTTTGCATCGAAAAATTCCGCATTCTGGACATACGTCTGGCGAAACAGACGCGATCGAAGTCTAGCAACGATGCGCTCGCCGACAATGCGTAGAATAATAATGCGACCATAGTTGGCCGCAGCGCCTGTAGCAAGAATGGCAACCAAGGCGGTGTAGAAGGTTGTCAAGCTCAGACCGAAAAGCATGTCGGTCTTGAGTTCGGCTTCCGGGCCCTCGGTATTCGCTTTACCCTTGGTGGCTATATCCATGATTTTGCCAATGGAGAATGGAATTGACATAGTGATGGATGAGGAGATGAGGAGAAACAGAAACGCCCATACGAGAGTCCCTGATTCGGGGCGAGCAATCTTGATGAGTCGCCATATTTCACCGAACCCGGCCGTTTTACCTGAAGCGCCTTCTTTCGACAATCTGGCACTGAGGTTGACCTGTGATGCTTGGGCGGCCTTTTCACTTTTCGCAAAGGCCTCCTCTTCGTGATCAGCATCATCGTCCGACTTAGATCTCGCCTGGTCCTTGATAACAGGGGTTGGGCTTTCCTTCAATATGCTACAGGCTGAGAAATGTCGTAGCTGAGAGGAGATGTTTGAGCGAGCAGACAGGAGAGGAGCATTAGGCGTGGGTAAAGGACTCAACAGAAATTGGGCCGGCCGAGTAGCGACGATGGCGGGCGGGGAGAAAGCATGAAAAGATCGCGAAAGTATCCTTGAATGCCTAGGGGCCGAGTTATATAGAGAGAGGAGAATGTTCTGGTCGAGGAGATTTAGGCGAGAGCCATGTTGAAAAGGCCTGAATGCGAGCAGCACAGAGCTGCGTGTCGCATTCATGGTGGGGTTTTGAAAGGTGAGGTACTAGGAAAGGAAGGGAAGCTGTTTCCCTCTCGCCATATTGACAGAGGCAAAGGAGATGTGTTGTTGAGAGCGAGGCTTGAGATAGCAGGGGTTGAGGTGTGAGGGAAATGGGAGTAAGAAGTGACACTCGAAGGTGCTGAAAAGTGAAGAGGGCAGGAAAGCAGCCGAATGAGGCAAGAGACACGCGCGAGATCGGATCAATTGATTGATGACGAGGAGGGATTGGCTACAGGGACAGCTATAGTCCACTAATTGCTCGCTAGTGCCTCGGAACCAAGGCTCTACTTTTCTCCGGATCGACGACGGCTGAGTCAGAATGTTACTGCGGAGTATGCGACTATTTTGTGCTTCGGCATTTAAGTCTCTGCCCCTCACCCAAGCCACCCCTCCACGGTAAGAGTAAGTCAGTTACGAGTAATTTATTCATTCATCCCTAGCAAGCCTGCCGTTGTCGAACAAAACCGCGGTCGAACCATGCCTATCTCTTACGACAAGTGGGACAAGCTCGAACTCTCCGATGACTCGGATGTCGAAGTCCACCCCAATGTTGACACCAAGAGCTTCATTCGAGCAAAACAACGCCAGATCCATGAACAGCGTGCGCAGCGCAAACACGAAATTGAAACCCTGAAATACGAACGCATTATCAATGACGGCCTGTTAGAAAGAATCAACGCCCTGCTTGACGCCCTCAAGAAACATCAGGACGAAGCACTTACTAAGAACCCCGAAGAACTCGTCTTTCAATCGTTGATTGAGAGCGCCGGAGATCCGGCCAAAGATGAGCCACCCAAACCACCCGAGGGCATCTACACCCATCAAAAAGAACCCCAGCCCCGGTATTCGAAGATGATGGGTGCTCTAGTAGACCAGGTCAAGAAGGAGGTGGATGAAAAGAGCAGCAACGACAGATACAAAGACTTTGTTGTGGGTGTCAACGGCCACCTCGAAAAGGTGCAGAAACTCCAACAAGACCTATTGAAGCGTCTTGCCACTCTGGAACAGGAATCCGTCGCCAAAATTACTAGCGAGGATATTCATGATGGCTTCAATTCTTCGTTTGTCAACAAATCCAAACCTGCTCCTCCACCAGCCGAGAAACCCAAGGCAGCCCCCAAGAAGAAAACGACCGAGACAGTGGAGCTCTTGAACAAACCCGTGGGCCTCAGCTCCGCCACTCGCGACGCGCTCAAGTCTGCGGATGGAGGAGTTTCATCTGGTGCAGAAGCTGATATTGAAGACGATGCCCTTCTAGATAAGCATGAGGGTGACGAAGACGAGGAGGAGGAATCTGAGAGCAATCTCAAACTTAGCCCGGAAGGGAAACAATTTGCTAAGATCAAACTTGGTGATTACCGAACCAGCCTGCAATTTATCTCCCAACACCCAGATATTGTGAACGAACGTACCCAGGACGCCTTGATGATCGAGGCTTTCAATTCACAGATGAAAGGCCAAGAGACCTACGCACGCGGCTGTGTCCATCAGAGTCTGTTGGTTCAATATTGCCGCCAATTGGGGAGGGATGGAGTGGGTTTATTCTTCAAGAGAATCACTACCAAGGGCCATCAGGCCCAGCAAGTATTCAACAAGGATCTCAACGAAACATACGCGCGAATTAAAACTCGAGCAGCTGAACTGAAGCAAGAAGAAGCCAATGATCCAGCTGGTGTGGAGCAGATACAATTGCATGCAGTCGAGCCTGGGACTGAGATCCACATCAATGTTCCCGAAGCCAATTCTGAGGATCTAGTAGAGCAACAAGCAAGGAAAATCTTCGAGAACTTCCCCCCCGGCCTTCAACGAGCACTCGAGTCAGGCAGTTTAGACCAAGTAAATCTTGTCCTGGGCAAGATGAGTGTAGGGGAAGCAGAAGAGATTGTGGAGCTACTAGGTCAGGGAGGAATGTTGAGCTTGCAGGAAGGTGTGATTGACGCAACGAATGAAGAGGGCCAAAAACGACTGAAGGAAATAGAGGAGGAAGAGAAACGGAAGAAGGACGAGTTGGCCAAAGGCAAGAGTGTCGAAGAAGTTGGTGAACCTGGAGAGGCTGTGGAGACGGTCATCATGAGATGAGAAGCCAAGCCACTCTTCTATTTACATTGTGCGAGCGCTCACACACAAACACCATTGTTCGAATACAGAAGTCAATATCAATCAAGAGTCATGATGTAGGAGTATACATGTGTTATTCAACCTTGTGACTGCATGAACAAATTCCATTGTCATCTAATTGCGCCCTAATTTGACTTTTTCGAGGTAACAATGTACGCGGTGAAGGCCGCAGAGATCTCCTTATATGCGACGTAGAGTACCCAGAGCGGAATGAAGACCCAAAGCATATTGAAAAAGACGAGATACAACCACAGATATACAGGATCTTCTCCAGCCAGTGCGGGATTTCCACTCAACCACTCCGGGGCAAAAGTCATGAAGCCACCATACAGTTCTGCTGTGGCGATCATAACAGCCACAAACCACATTCTGGTTTGATACTTCGCTTTGGCCGTGCTCCGACTGTCCTCCTTGGACACCTTGGAAATCAAATAACAGACGTACATCGCAGCTGGGCCCGCGAGGCCGACAGTGAGGATTTCCAAAGAGATGACGGTCAAGTCGGCACCTCCCCAGCGACGATCTGCTTTGGCATACTCCTGCCACAGGCGAGCCATGGGGGCCTGCGAGTATATCGCTCCATAGCGACGGTCAGAGTGGCCGAACAGCTGTGGAACGTGGGGCCCTCCGCGCGAGGCAGGGTGTGGATAGTCGGTTGTTGGGATGGGGAGGTCGATGTAGGAGAAGAAGCAGTGGTACAGGAAGCTGCCTTCGATGATGAAGTGGGTGAGGAAGTCGTATGCGTGCCACAGGAACAGGAAGTAGTAGGTTGGCTTGATAGATTTAGGCAATGCGATTGCGGCGAGGGCCTGCGCGCTGGGCATCAGCGAGAAGGCAACGGCGAGAGAGAAGGCCGTGCCAGCATCGAGAGTGAAGGGCGGTGATGTCGTTGTGTCCATGGTGAAAGCTTTGATAGCCGGTTGTTGGTAATATTGGTCGTTATACCTGTGTGTTGAGAGGGCGCTGTGTTGAACTGAGGTACCCAGGACTGTGTACAATTTGCCCATTTGGGTGGAGGGCAGAGCCCAGAAACACGTGCATGTGCAAAGCGGAAGTACCGAGTGCTCCGAGTTCGCTTTAGGCAGCCAGGGGCCAGATTGCAAGCCCAGAGACGCCTAGCCGAATCGAACGTTAGTTAAAAATTTAGGCTGTCACCTAGCCAGTTAGGCACGAAGCCGCTTCGTCAATAAGCTGTCTTCAGGATCCTCGGGTGGCACCTAAGCTTTCCCCAGCTTTTCCCAACAGCCAGAATCAACGTTGCTTCTGGCTCTTCCCCGCGAATGAAGGCTGAATTGCCTAGGCTCCTTCGAGGGGCTTTGTGGATGCTCCTTCTCGCACTGGCATTGTCCCCTCCTTCCACTCCACGACGTGAGCATCACATCACATGTCCGCCGCCCTCCCCCGAACGAGTCAATACCAACCCACTTTCTACTGCATCAGCCCACAACTCACTTTCTCTATACACACTGGCACCCAACTGGGGTTACATCCTTCTATTAGATCATTGCAAGTCCGTCTGTCTTCGCGACCACCTATTTCTTTTTCGATCCCAACAATTTCTTAGACAGTATTTCCTTTTTTCAGACTCGACAAACACCATGGGATCCCGCCCGCAGTCGCATTTCGAGCCCACTATCCGCCTTCTCAGCCAACAATAAAACTGCGTACTCTACCACCGGCTTGCACGTTGGATCTTTTGTCGAACAACCCATATAACCTGCCTCCCAAAAATCGTTTTCCCTATCCGGTCTCATGAATGGCAGATCTTCCCGAAGATCAGGCTGGCCTTCCAGGCTCTGTTGACTCTCTCCTACCTTGCGATGCCTGCCGACGGAGAAAGGTCAAGTGTTCCAAGACCGAGCCATGCGACAGATGTGTCGGTGCCGGTTTAAGATGTACAAGGGACATTGCGCGCAAGAAGAGAGGCCCAAAGAAGGGCTCGGGCTCTGTCATTGCGAAACTGCGAGATGAGACGCTCTATACCTCAGGCTCCGCTCAAGATCTCGCCTTGCCAGCATTTGATCTCTCCCAGTTGCAACTGCAGATGCCCTCTTTAAATAGAACCATGTCGGGAGACAGTCCGTTGGACTCCCCTCTGACTTCTCCTACCACCTCACATTTTAGCGATGCCATGGGTCCCACCTCTGACCCGGCCAACGTCCCGAGATCTGTACCCTTGGGAATGCAGAACGGTGCAGATTTTGAACCCAATGCGTATACCGCCTTTACCCAAGCCGGGATACAACTTCCTGCTTCATGGCAGATGCAACCATCTGAGCAGCTCCTGCTCCAAGCCCCCATTTCCCCGACCGGCTATCTATCTGTGAGCGACCTAGCGCAGCAGATCTTCCCAGAGCAGATGCCTACATCAGCTCCCAATTCTACTAATCCTTTCCCTCCTCGGCCCAATGCTCAGCCGCCTTCTAGGACCTCAACTCCCATGACCCAGCCTGGATCAATCGATGCTAGGCTCAAAAGTACTGCTCCGTCCCCTTCGACAACTACAACAGGTTCCCCTTTACCCCTTTATGGTCCAAAGTATCTCTATCGAAGCGACTCTGGAAACCTCCCAATAGAGCCCAGGATTCAATCTCTGAGTTCGGAGGTAGGCATGTCTGCATACCTGATGTCTCAGTGCATCCGCCAGTATTTCAGACATTTATACCCTATTCGGCCCATGATCCATGAATCTTCATTTCATCAGCGAATGCAGTCGAATGAGGATCTATCCAATGAAGAGAAGATTCTCATACTGTCACTTTGTGCCATGACAGTCCTGCATGCTGCCCCTCAGTCAGACCTATCCATGGAAAAGAAGTGGCAACTCGGCACCCAATTCCTCAACATATGTTTCTTTCTGAGGAGCAACGCCGACTGGGCGGAAAGTGCGACCTTGTTGTCAATCCAAGCCAGCTATCATATTTGCGTGGCGCTTTTCGAACTGAAAAAACCCAGGGCTCACCACTTCTACATTCGCGAGGCTATTGGTATGGCTATCGATCAGGGCCTTCATTTAGATTCCACCTATGTCAATATGGACGAAATTCAAGCAATTTGTGCCCGCCGCACCTTTGCTATCCTGTTTATCACTGAACGTGGCCTGGCAATCCTGAGGAACAAACCAACCCTGATCACCCAGATTCCACCCCTTACGACAGAATACTTCGATGAGCAAGATGGTATCGTGTTAGCTGGGTTTTCAGCCTTGGTCAACCTCTTCTCCATCCTAGACGATAAATTCGTCAAGCTTTGGAGTAGCAATGCCTCCAGCGTGGGTGATGAGCCACTCGATAACGTAGCAACCCTCCAGCATAATCTGAATGAAACTACCTTTGACCACTTTGCCATGACAGATGTACAGAAAGCCGATGTCCTGATCACACACCAATGGTTACGTCTCATATTCTGGCAGGCTTCAATGCGTCAAGGGCTCATCTCTTACAGCGCGGCTGATCCAATCTTCTCATCGTCCTATCCCATCACGATAGCCAAAGACTTGTGCATGCTTATTACAGCGCATCAACTGAGCTATGACGCAATACTGGTACATGGCTTGGGCATCTTCGAGAAATTGTTTGAGATAGCCTATACACTGATGGATGCTCTGACTATCGCAAATTTCAATTGGTCCGACTCTTTGGAGTTGAGATACCTCTTTGATGTGTTAGCTGCTAGTCCCAACAGTCAGAGCACTTACGTAAAGATGCTCACAACCAAGATTGAAAGTGAGAGGAGTCAGGCCAGCAGCCCCCACGGAGTAAATGGATAAATTGATTAGGCTATTGATCCTTCCGGCTTGCAGCCTCGAGGTCTGATCGGTCTATCAAATCAACCATGCTTTTTAGCATCTGTGGGCGGTTCTGTACTCAGGGGGACATTGGTACAGGTGCCGCTTTAGAGAGTGTCTAGCTATCTCACACACTGATCACATGTGGTCGTTGTCACATGCAATACTATTTGCAACCCACCAACTGGTCTATTTACTCGATGCACTACAAGTGATTCGATCAAATCATGAACTGTGGTGAGCCTGTAGCCCAATATCAAGAATTCGGGCAGATTCCGCTACATATCTAGATATTGGGTTTTCTTTTCACCTCGGAGGTCCACTCGGAGGATGCTGTTTCGGATAACAGAACAGAGTTTGCCGTCAAAAATGTGATCAGACTTGTTAAATCCACGGAAATCCTAGTCGCCCATTCATTCGTCAATCAGTCGTAAAGTGTTGCTTTCACTGAGAAACTTGACGAATGGTCACAAACACGGGGGAAAATCTGGTTTCACGTAAGGGAAACCCATGCCCAGGAGGTGGACTTGTTTCCAGAAGGGTCCAATGGCCTGTACACTCAGCTTTCAATACGGACGTCCGACCTCTTTTCTTCAAACCGGTCAGCTAGACTGTACATTAACAGACTTCAAGTATTGCGAGTGGACAAAGCACAACGTTCTCGCCGCTTCGGAAGATTTGGATGGCAGCTTCAGCATCCAATTTCTAGTACCATGCGGCCCTTTTACTCAACACCACACATCTTGTATATCCACAAGAAGAATTCTCAAAGCGATACCCAAATCGAGCGTGCTGAAGTATGGATCACGTGTCACCCGCGGCTCGGATTTTGTTGTTTCTGGGCCACAATAAATCATGGGATGAGCAATAGCATACGCACGACAAATGCCAGCCTGGACATATGGCTGTCAAGGCGGACTGTGTCTATTCATCATGCATCACACATATCGTCTAATTGGATTTCACACACAGGCGGCCGCCGGTACGGAGAGCAAGGAACAGATGCGGTCAATATCCATACTCTACCGCGAGTGACCAGCACTCAATTCCGATATTCCGTCTGCACACTTCTTGATCACTGTATGTGTTCACACCTGACCCATGAGCCAATCGGCATTCGGCATCATTCTACCCTTTCAGAATGCTGTACTTGTCCATACCATAAGCACCTTAATAACCTTATATATATCCATCTAGCTAACGAGTCAAGAAGGATGCTTTCATCCGTTTTCAAGAACAAACAAACATGGCTCTATATCTCTTAAACTTCAACGAGGAGTCCTCTCTCGATGGGGTAAATTGATCCGTTATACCCTCCACAGGCACGGATATTCTAATCGAGGTATAGATTGAACATGATATCAAATGTTGCGGAAGCTGGGCGGATGAGGTCTTCCAAAGTCTTCCTCAACCTGATCTGACATTTGGCAAGTTGGAAGTGACAGAGGAAGAAGGGAAAGGCGCCCTCCTCGACGCGAAGACCCACGAAGCCCTCAAGAGCCTTGAGGAATTTTCACCTTCTGGCACCGGCCTGCAATTCGGAGACGCTCCTGGTGGATGGACTTTGGTGGACTACAATACGAGCACTCTCTTCGAAGGCTTCGTTCAAAGGGAGTGATCTGCAATCTTCACATCACCAGATCACTCGAGATTGCCGTAACTTGGCGGCCGGAGTTCACGGAGGCTGGAGGGGCGCAGGATTCGCCCTAGTTGGGCCACTATTAACTGGACGTTGGTTTCCAGGATTGATACCCAACGACTGAAACGATCGCAGATTACCGGGTTTTACAGCACCTGCACAAACTTCGCAACCCAGTATAGCCCGAAGTATATACCCAGATACCCTCAGATCTCTCAACTATCCCCACGGATTACACCAAATTTCCTGACGTTTAGTTCTCGTTACCTTGCAAGACCATCGATAGCAAGTCATGATACAGATAATGAATGATATAATCAAAATCCATAAGAACGGTACCCCGATCTCACCGAGGCTAGAAGTGGGATGGTCCAGGACCGTTTCCCGGAAACCTCAACTAATTTAGGCAGGTAGTCGAATCCAGCAGATACACAACCCTAGGCAGAATTAATTCTTGTCTTCTCGACGGGTGAGGTTTAATAACTAGGGTACTGGACTTGGGATATTACCCGACCCCCGGCCTAAGACCAAAGGGCTTGCATTGCAAAGCCATCCCTCCAATCGCCCTGGACGGTCCTGCGTAGGGCTCTCAAGCTACTTATTTACTTAGTTACCTATGTAGTTAGTCAGGTTTGTAGACGAGCAGCTTTTTCGGACCTGTCACCTCTTCTGTGACTATTACTGCCCAACGCCACTCACCCCCTACGGTCTGGTCTGGAGCCCTGTGAGTGTGTCTTTCTTGTCAGACTCTCTAGACAAGTGAGTGATGCGGAATTTGGTAGCAGCCCAATCGGCTGGACTGAGCCCATTGCCCGTGGGCCGTTTCTCTGAGGTCGCGTCTGGCCGAGTTGGTTTCCAATGCTCAGACACATTACTACAAACCTCTCATCCCATGCAAGTTCGGCCCACTTTTTGGTATTTATCCCGCTGCCGTCCTCGAATCCGTTGTCAAGACTGGCACGATTCCAGCGGAAACTATTGATCTGTGCAGGCGCGTCCGGTCAGCCGTCGCCGACTCGGGGGGCAGTGCTCATCAGGCTTCTTTCTTGGCTTTGGACTCTGACAAGACAGGATGTTGAGTCTGGACGCTGTCAGGTGGATGAGGTTGACTGTAGGCTAACCGAGGGGCTGTTTGCTTACTGGTGACTTCGCACGTCGGTAGAAATTAATCGCTCTTCAAAGCCCCGAATCACCCTCTCGCACGCTTCCGCTGTACTACCTAATACCTGCAGGTTGGATGGTGCAGGGAACGGGTACACAGGAATGCGGCCATGTAAGAACTCTACCCTTGTTAGCGTCACCGAGTTCCACCCTCTCCGGGTTTTGCGGTTAGCATATCCGCGTGCGCTCGCTTGTTATTTAGTTTGGAGACTTTGAGTCGCCACGCTGGCGGGCCTGTGGGCCTTTCTGAAGGTACAGAATTTCACTGTACGGCCGATACGGAGCATGGTACTACATACGTCTCCCTACGCAGCACACCGTACTCAGCTCGTCAAGGTATGGAGGTAGTTCTGACGCAGACAGGGGCTGGGTTTGACCTGCAAGGGTATTTCGTACCAGAAATACAATAGGTACACTGTTGAGACAAAGTTTATGATCTCTCTTTCCTTTTTTTCCTTCCACCCTCTCCCCCCTGCATGTATGCAGTTTCAGGCTTGGGGATCCAAAACCGGTTTTTCAATTCAAATCCTTAGAAATCCTAACCGGTGAGCGGACCGAGACTTTGCATGTGGAAGGCGTGGTCGTCGCGCAGCGTAAGTATGTTATGTATGTATGATCGCTGACAGATGGGCAGACGTGCCTTAGGCAGCAACAATACGGTACAAAACGAGACGTGTAGCGCGGGCCTGTTCCGTTGTCAATATCTAGGTGGGTGCTGGCTACCCAACCGTCCTGCATATCTCGATTCGCTTTGGTGGGAAGCGGCCTGCTCATGCATTGGACAGGACCACTAGATAGAGTGCTGACCTCATCTTTTCAACCCTCGAGAGATCGCGAACGCGCAGCCGCGAACTCTAACACTCCAGATATGGGCACTTTGTAACCAGGTAGGCCTCCCATGCAGGGCATGATATCCGGTACGAACTTGCATGGCGTATGTAAGGACGTGGTGCCGAGTCGGCCAGTGCTCACCGTGTGTAACCGGCGTTCATTTTTGATTTTAATTTCTCAAGTCAGGTAATTTCAGGTTTTGGCTGTTCTGGGCAGGGCAGGGCAGGGCAGGGAAGAGGGGGCAAGGTACGCACGGCAGGGCCCAGGTTGTGACAGACGCATAAGAAATACGACTAAAGCAACCAATTGCTGGTTGTCCTTCAAGTCAAAGGGGGAAGGCAGATGTTGGATTGATTGCATAGGACCATGTGTATAACTGACATGATATGGAACCGGGTGAAGGGAAGTCGTGGCATCGTAACATATCCCCCGCGGCCACCAGATAGTATCCCCTAGTCCCATGCAGAAATCTCTCGCCTCAGAGAGACAGGAGCACATTTCAGGTGCAGTTGTCCAAAGGCCAATCACGTGACCGACAAGGCTGCGACAAGGGGTTGAATACTACCCACCCGTCACGTTTTCAATGGTCCTGTAGACTGCTGATGCTAGAGTCCAAGAGATTCTAGATGGCCACCACTTATGCAGAGCTTCTTAATCTTCGCCCAACGAAGTTTCCACAACAATGAAACAAAACATGTCGCTCAGCTTGTGAGAGCGGCGATGTTTGACAACCGTACTTGGTCCCTCCCCAGCCGTATTAGCAATGTGTCGAAAGCTCAAAGTTCACTATTCAGGAACCTCGGTCCCGAAGAAGAACCCACACTCACTAGCAATACATAATGATTCATCCATCTTTTGCATTTTCAGCCACGACGGTGAAATATTGTATATTTTCAGCTTCGAGGGCTGTAACAATCTCGCTGGCAAGACTCAGGCACCTCTCTTCTTGGAACTGCCGAGCGACGATCTGGATGCCTACGGGGGCTCCGTCGTACGAGTCTGCATTGTCTGTTCACAATGTTAGCTCAGTGAATAGTAACCCAACAAGCCCAAAAAAAACATACAAGCTTCCCAGTTCATCTTGTCCGTGTTATTCAAGGGAGTGTAGTATTTTTCGGCTTTATCCAAGCCTCTGTCAGCCTTGGTGACGGGAATAACAATGCTTGTGTAGTCGAGTAAGTTGACAACCTCAGTGTAGCCTAAATAAAGAATAGTTGGCGTATCTCAGTAAAATGCATACAGCCAATATGCGAGGAATTTTGTTACCGTAGTAGAAATATTTACCCGGGATGACGGCTGCATGGGGTGCAACCGGCATGATGAACGCGTCCGCGGGTCTTCCGGTGCCGGTCTGTTCGATCGTCGAGTTCCAATATTCCCTGTACCGTTGGCGATATTCGATTCTACGCAGACCTAAGGCCTGGTACTCTCGTAGGCTCAGGGGTGGTTTGGGGCCTGTACCCAGCTGACCTACCAGTTCTTTAATTGGTGCTTCTCCAGATAGTCTCAGTTGCTCCCATATATTTGCTCCACCATCGGAGTACATGAACTGACTCTGTAATTAAGCAAGAAACGTCCATATTAGTAGTTGCATCTCTTTGTAGAGCTTGGGGAAGGGGCTCACATGTATTTGACTGGCTTCTCGGTGTGGAGGAGGTTTCCATCTGATCGTCTGTTCACTTCTAGTTAGTTACCCGTGAGTTGTATCAAGGAACCAAAGTCAGATCGCAGGGCTCAAAACTCAATGGATGGGGGGTTCACATTATGGCCCCTTCGTTTGATTGCCTTCTCAATCATACGCAGAGCACGAAGAATTGGAGGATGTGGCAGAACGAAATCGTCGCAGCTGAGGAAACCAAAACATAATGTCTCCTCAATGTTTTCGTACTCAAACCTCCATGGCATTGGAATAACTTCGGCATCAGATATCCAGGGCTTGGTTGAGAGTAGGGCGATTTGAATCAATCTAAGAGAGATCAGAGAGGTTGACATGAAGCCCACCGCGGACTTGACGACCGTCTGTGCCGGATTCTTTGACCGTTACATACGTCAGCTGTGACTAGGCGCTTTCCCAGGCAGGAGAAGAGCAACTTACGCTATTTGCGGTGTCCTTGTATGGGAAGCGTGCAAAGGATGGCTTGATAGCATATACACCACAAAACGCGGCAGGAATTCGTACGGAGCCGCCTAACTCAAGACATCAGCGGAACGAGACAGACTTGTCAGGCAGCAGGCAGTACCAATATCTGTGCCGATACCAAGGCAGCTTCCTCCCAGAGCGAGAAGAGCGGCTTCTCCTGTAGTTGAATGATTGTTAGCATAGTCCTACGAGAGGCGCAAGCGAGCTTACCACCAGAAGAACCTCCACAAGAGAGCGGTTGGACAATAGGGTTCATTGTGTATCCGTTAATGTTGTTGTGAGTTTCACCAAGCTAAAAAGTCAGAATATGCGAGCCATCTAGCCGTGGAAGTTACGGCATAACCAGAGTTAGTGGGCGGTGTCTATTCGGCAGACATACCAGAAGAGTTTGTGGAAGACTTGTCTAGATTAACCCAATTAGCAACAGGTGGACAATCGTAAAACAAAAGATTACCTTGCAGTATAGTACTGCTCCAAGCTTCAATAAATCATGGACTACAACGCTTTCCCTCTGTTTATAATCGGGGCTCTCAGCATTGCCTTCAACTGTATTGATCCAACCGACGTAACCCATCGTGGTTTCGACATCCTTGACATAGAATTGGTCCTTCAGGCTGATTGGAACGCCATGGAGAGGCCCAAGAACAGCTCCAGTTTGCTCTTGATAGCGATCTAGCTCTTTTGCTCTCTGAACTGCTTGTTCAAAGAAGATTTCGTGTAGACAGTTGCACTAATCCCTTGATAAGTCTCAAATTCCCTGATATCGAGACTAATCCTGGCCATGCGCACTTACAATTTGATGTGCCACCGCCGCTCGATGGCAGAATGCAAGGGTCGTCTCCAGCGCCGTCAGCTCGCGCTGTTTTATCTTTTTGGCTAGTTCCAGAGCCGACAGAGCTGTGATTTCTGCAGCCGGCTTGTCGAGGAAGCTGACAATGAATTTTCCAGTAAGATCACGTCTGGAGCTCGCCTCTGCTAGGTCTGAGGCCGACAACAGCCATTCAGGCCGAATTTGGCCCGATATCTGTTCAATCTTCTGAGTGACCGCCGGTGTCCAATCGCCATTGAATCGTGGAGGCCAGAATTTGAATACCCAGCCCATTTTATGATTCGACGAGCAAGATGACTTCAACGCCGAGTTGGCATCTGTTGGGAAAGCAATGCCACATTCCTCCTTTAAAGACAATCCAAGGTGATTCAAGAGAGAATATCTACTCAGACTCGTTTATTCTCATGACCTTGCATTTCAAAGAAAGGCAACCACTGCCTTCCGATGATAGAATTCATGGGCCGAATTACTGGTATTCCCTTGTTTGTAGACCTAATGCGATGGCTTCTTGTGGGTGGCTGTCCCAGTGAGTACGTGCACAGTCAACTGACAGCGTCAGAAGTTTGCCTTTTTGGGGGGGGAGGCATGTTTGACTGCTCTGGGTGTGCGGCTGGAAACGCGTCCTGCTCATGATTGTAGCCGATAGAGTGGTCAAACCATGGATCTGCTTCGGATGTGATGGAATGAGGCTGGGCAAATGATTTGGGTTGGCCGATAGTTGGCAAGGCGTATTTTGGGCATCCACCCAATGCGTCCAGCTGACAACGTAGACTGACATGGCCACTAGACAGGGCAACATGCTTCAAATCTCACCGACCGCGAATTTCTTCACCGGATTCGTAGGAACCGCCAATCATAACGGCGGCTTTTCCAGTCCTCAAACACTCTTGGCTGCATCCCTATTGGCATTTGGACATCGCACTTTTGCCCTCACAAGCAAATAATTGTAGCGTCGAGAATGGCAATGGGGCCTGCTTTCCCTTCCTTTGGAAGGATGTGGGCTTTCTGTGGGTGTTGAGAGACTTGAAAAGAGCTAGTATATCATGCTTCTGTGTCACCGCGCCATAGCATTTTTTCAGTTCAGACCATCTCTGATAGACTCGCTCCTACTAGGGTTTCACTAGGCTCACAAGTTGCAGGAAATTATTGACGGAGGGGATAGACGGACTTCGGCTTCTTCGGCCCCGTTTCCAAACCATGGGTGATCCTTTGAATTCTTCTAGGGATGACAGGTGGGTCACAACAGCCGTGAATAACGATGGGACTACGAATACTCCCTGGCCTGATCAGCAGACAATCTATGTTCCCTCTGGTCGAGGTTCGAACCTTTGGGATCCATATCACGCTCTTCGACCGTTTGGGGCCCAACGTGGTGGAGGAATTCAGACGCACACTGGCAAAGCCTTGGACAATGTTCCTCCCATTGGCGCCACTCGACTTCCACGGTCTTTTCCAGCCACAATGCCCGGCATTGTGGCTCGAAATCAGGGTATCCCGAATGCTTCCTCGGTGCAATATTCGTTATCACTCCCCATAACAGAATCTGAATCATATCAGGGGCCACAGCAAGGAGCACATCAGGCACCCAACCCAATATTCCCAGTTTCGTGGAGAGAGCCTCTGTCTCAGGAGATTGATCTGCCTCGACAGGGTGAAAGTTTCAGCTTGAAGAAACAATCCGACTCACCTGTAATCCAAGCACTTCAGCAATTATTGCAGGAAAGGGACAAGGAACTCAGTCTCAAGAATGACATAATCAGAAGGCTCCTGCAATCGCAAGATGGTACCAAGTCCGACGAAGCAGGAACTACTGCCAGTCGAAGTAGCAGGAAGCGTGTACGGAAGGCAGATCCTACAAGTGAATCATCCGACTCCGATGGCACCTTGAACGAGACGACTTCAGTCCCTGTGAAACGAAGTCGCTTCGACGATGCTACTCGTAGACAAACAGCACTCACCCGCGAACTCCATGCATGCATCAGATGCCGAAGGCTAAAGGCTAGGGTAAAGGCCCCTCCCTCTTGAATCATGCCAGCCAGAATACCGTGACTGATTCTTGCATTTAGTGTCCACCGCCCAATGATCCCAAAGACCCCTGTGGGAGCTGCAGTGAACTTTCTCTCCCATCTCAACGGATCCGTTGCATAAGAACCCGCATCTGCGACCTCGGACTCTTTAGACGAGGTAATTGTTCCGCATGTCTACTGGAATACTATGACCAGCTGCTAATTCTACCCGTTATTAGGGAACACCGAAAACGATACCTGGACTGTTCGAGAAGAAATCTACTCGCTTCGTGACCTAGTTTCATATTACCATGCTCCAGCTCTAAAGGTGGAGCTGACGCAAGATTTCGGACCAAAGTTGCAAGTTTCCGTCAAACGTTTTATGCCCGTTGAGGGTGATATGACTTCATATCATTGGACATTGGCAGACGGAAGAAAGGACTCACTGGAGATGCCCCCTTTCGCTATCTTTGATACCGACTCTGTGAGTACTACTCTCAAGCAGTATGTTGACCATCACATATTCTCGTATTTGGACAACCACCTGGACAATGGAGACGTCCTACTTTGGGAGCCGTTCCAGATGGCTCTGAGAGGGAAGGTAAGTCAGTGGTAGAGCTCAGCTCGAGCTTCAATCGCAGCCATTTATCTCAACACTGATATCATGCAGAGTCCACTCCTTCGAAAGACACTTAGGCTCTGGGTTGCCGCTCGCCTCATAGAAAAGCCATGGGGTATATGTGGCGAAGAAACCTTAGGACTCAGCCCTGTACAGAAGAAAGACAGTCCATTCTTCGGCATTATTCCAATCACACCTGTAATGGATACGCAACTTGATCAGATCGTGATTCAGTCTATTCTTCTGCCACTCCAGAGAGAAGTTCTCCAGATGCTCCAGGCTAAGTTCGAGAAATTTCGGAGAAAAGATTGGTTCGAAATCTTTACCACAATCTGCCTCCTTCTAAACACCATCGAAATTGCTACTGGACATGATCACGAATTCGCAACAAGCTATGGCCACGTGGTAGGTTTCGACAGTCCCTGAGTCCAAAACCTTGATCTAATCATCGCTGTCCTTGTCCAGAGCTCCACGGGTGGGAAAAGATTCGAAGACTACAAATTGATCGATTCTTACTTCCATAGCGCACAAACTCTCATTGCTCACTTCAGAGATGCACCAGATGGCCATACTCCCTTAATAAGAGCCTTGACAGATCCCAGGAAGGTTGCGGAGATTGCGGAGATGGCAGATATGAACGATACGGAAACAAGATTCATGTATCGATTGCGAGACTACATGAATGATGGCAAGAGAGGTTGGTCGCGCTAACCCGTAAATTACCCCTTGCTTAAGATGCTGACTGGTTCTAGAAATGGAATTCAAAAACTTGAGGGAGGCCCATTCATACGAGGCGCCCCTATTCTGGACCCATCAGCTCCTTGCAAAGAATTGGGATGGGCGGCAGATACATATTCAGGAAATTGAATCAACATGAGCCCTGGTTGTTCACAAGACTGGGCTGGAAAAGAAGTCATCGTCAAATTCAAAAAAGCAAGTCAAGATAGGGCTAGGGAATTCGTCGATCATGAGTCATCAACCGCCTCCCAATGCGCAAGCCCACTCATCCGTGGCAAGATCTCCTGCCATTGATAACATGCGCTCTCCCATGAGTGGGCGTCATGTGCCAAACAGGGTCTCTGGCCCCTCCATAAATCTGTTCCCAGGGAGCCCTTAGCTCTTCAGGTGTTTGCCAGGCTAAATCCCCATTCCGAAGCCACATTCGGATTAAATGTCGTTGACGGCTGTCTTCACCATCTTCGAAAGCCTCGCGCGCGTGGAATAATGCCAGATTGTTCAGAAATTGGATGTCGCCTTTCTCCAGCTGGAAATTCAAGGCATGTTTCTCTGCGGTGAAGTGTACTGCATCCAGAGCCTCAGCCTGAGCTTCGCTCAAGGGAGGGAAATGAATCGGCCTTGGGGACACAACTGATCCGGTCAACTGGCGACGGGAGAAGCAGAAAAAGACGCGACCTATGGTTGGATCACGAAAGAGAATCGGGCGCTTATAATAAGCGCGCGTGTCGTCATGCCTATCCACCAAATATTAGATGAAAGTAACAACTTCTAGAGATCCGAAAACGATTACCTATCGAAGACCCAATCTCCTTTAACCATTTCTTGAATGAGGTCAGGACGAGCCGATGCAAGCTCGTTGTAGACCTGGGATGCTGAAGCCACTCTGCTAGTGCCCCCAGTTAGAGCGCGGTCAACGCAATAAAGGGCGATGATATCGCCAAGGTCATTATGAAACGGCTGTTGACTCATCAGTCCTCCTGAATGTTGGTCATATCAATTTGGGTCATACCTGGGCATTGTTCGCATAAGGGGATTGCCTTTGATCATCTGGGGCGACTTTTGCCCCAACGTTGCGGATATGGACTTTTTACCTTTTCAGCAGCTGTGACAGTGATCTTGGAAATCTGCGCTGACCAACCTAGTATGTTTCCGTCCTCGTCTTGGGTACCCCGGGTGCTACCAATATAGGATGCAATACCTGCATAGATCAGGATGTTGTCTTCGAGGCTGTATTTCGATGGGTCAAGTCCTCGAATAATCACAATGCCTTGCCCGAGATGAATATCTTCAGCCACTGAATCTAGAAGCGGCTTCAAAGATGGTAGAGGGAATGTGCTTGGACGAATTTCGTCTTTGGAGATTTTCAAACCTGTCGATATGTTGGTTAGCACGATCTCTACATATCAATCGCATATGAGGAACCAGCCTTTGAAGTGTGATAACGCATCTTCGATCTCCACAATTTGGGTCTCAGACAGTCTTCGAAAAAGTTTCGTGTTATTGATACTGTCAGAGGACCAGCATGCAGCAGGAGACGTGGATTGAGGAAAACCATCTGGAAGTGCAACATGCGGAATGCCCTGTTTGAGACGTCGAGCAACCCTTTCGAGATATTCAGCCCTAGAGGGTACCCAGTCGATTTTGGCGCTGGGGGCACCGGCTGAGCGATCTAGATCTTTGTATTGCTGTCGCAAAGGTATTTTTACCTTGCCGACAGGGAGATCATCAAAGTCGGGCTCGTTGGCTGCAAGGTGGTCACAACGACCGGTGTCCACGAGAAGGCCAGGTGGAGACATCGTTTGAATAACTGAGTTACGGTGTGGGAAGAACCAGAGCTCTGGGTCGAGATCCAAGGAACAGGACGTGACTTGTCATCTACGGCTATCTATCTGTTATCCAAGCTTTATATCCCCACCCGAGTGTCAACCCACCGCCTATTTATTCTTCTACGAAAGCCGAACGAGCTGAGAAGGCGGGGTCAGCACTCAGTCGTTGGTTGATCACGACACCAAGGCCTATCAACAATTGGATGCGAGGGATGGTCTCTTCCTTTTCCAGAGTCTGTCTCGTGCTTCTCAGTCAAGGTTGTGTAGTCCTGGGGCGGCATGGCAGTTGCTGGTTGCTCTGCCTAAATCCCGCCTGTAGCCCCGGCTGGGGATGGCGCAACTTGACCAAACTCCCACGATTGGTGGAGAGCCAGTCTCCAGGTGAGACTGTCGCGCCGGATCAGATAGGGTATGGAGGGACCAGGGCCAGCATCTATGCCGAGTGGGCAGCAGCTGTCAAGGCCCAACCTGTTTTGTTGATGCTGGCAACGCTTAATCTGTGCTGCGTAGGCAGATGTTCTAGGGAGGCCAATCGGTGCTTCCTTAAAGACTTGACTTCTCGGGCATTGGTTCGTTCTGTCTTGATACGCTGTTCTGGCTCGAAGCGTTCAGGGATGTGGGCAATGGCTCCCTGGGTAAAATGATGCGCATTGAACAAAGTACAAAAGCTTCTAGTGGAAGACTCCTAACAAACTTCAAGACATGGGGTGCTCTGTCGTGAAACGGGGAATAATCGCCTCTCTTCAATCCAGGGTCATCTGTAAGGTGAATCCTTTGTCCTTGGAGGTCGCTCTGGGCGCTTTACATGGTTTTTCTGTGTGCGTCGGCGGAACGAGAACATGGAAACTATCCTCGAGGCCAAGGAGCGGCATGGTGTTCGGCATGGTGTTCGTGTTGATCGACCTCAAGAATCCTGGACCATAAAGCGCGCACATGCTCCCTACTGGCGAACTTGTACATCATTTAGACCGACGAATCCGAACTGCATCGCTCGTCTGCTCGAAAGCCACAAGACTCTCTCAGATTGGCCAGCCATTCATCCAAATTGTAGGCAGGGAGAGGGACCGAAAACATGTGCACACATGAGAGGGACAATTTCTTGTCTTGAATCCCCACCCTTGATTCTCGCTGGCGTCGAGCGAGAAGTCAGACGACCCTGGGCAATCCTTTCCCATCCTATCCTTCTCAGACTCCAAAGCATAGTCCGGTGGGGTACGAGTGTGAAGCAATTAGCTAGGGGATTGCCTCCACCCAATAGCTTACGAATTTGGGGGAGGTGCTTGCATACTTGCTTCGTAACCCTGACACCTTCATGTGTTGTTGGTTTCGTGTAACCACCTTCGGTGCCATCGGCTGGAAGTTTAACCGCAGAGCCTCATCACCCTGGTTTTCTGCCATCGGATTGGACTGTCGGATTCCAATGGAGGCGCTGGTCTCGCCCAAGGTCTGGGCCTTCCCTCGGTGGTTTTTGGCCATTTTCCTCCAACAAATGGCATGGGGGTGAGGGATACAACTTGAGGTGTGGATCGACAATCAAGAAATTCACCCTGGCATTACAATCTAGATTGGGAGGTCAGTCTTCTGCCTGAGGAACGAAAATTTTACGGGGTCTTCACTTCGTTTTGCAAGCAGGCGGCATCGGATCAGCAACTAGACCACTAAGGGGACAGGCAAATATGGCTTGTTTCGCCTCAAGTGAAAGGCCGAAGACGGATCTTCCTGCTCAACTTGGTAGAACATTGATGGATAGAGGAAAGATGGGATTAGAGGTAACAGTGATTGAAGATGGCTAGTCATCTTGCCTGGAAGTCCTGCAATCTCATGGAGCGAGCTTACTCACAGTATTCAACTGCATGAATCGTAAAGCTTTAGATAGGACAGATTCGTTATTGACGTGTGTTGGTACACACTACACTAAAGTGCTCCGACCGAAATAGCCGGAGAAAGGGTGAAACGAGTCGCCGCGATCATAGTGGTGCCGTGTCCCCATTCGAACCTGGATCTATTCCACATACACACAGAGAGAACACGACAGCTAAGAATCTTAGCGTATTTCTGGTCCAGGGTGTCCCAGAGCTCGATAATCAAAGCACAAATCCCTGCGAACCTCAGTCATCCATGCGAATGATCGGCCAGCATATCGATATCAATGGGTACCCTGCGACGAAACTTCCATCGACGGACCAACTTGCACCTGTGACGAAGCTTAGCCGTTTTTGCTGGCAAGTAAGATGATCACATCGGCGATCGGAGATTCCCTTAGCAGAGGCCATGCGCTTGTGGTTGTGGTTGAAAGGGATGCTCCTCCACGCACTCGCTGCAATTCTTCATCTCCAGGGTCTTGTGATGGGCATCGTACTCTGGAGCGGCGTGTTGACAATCCCGGGAAACCCTTGCACTACATTGGCGCGGATCCTCTCGGTCCCACATCATTGTCTATCACTCCCAACTACGTTGTGGCTAGTACTCCAGCTTGCAAACCACAAGTTGGTGGCGAAGTACCTGGTCGAGGAACAGTGTCCTCTCTACCGGTTCAGGTGGGAGACAATGTTGCGCGAAAGCGTGGCGAACTTGCCTAGGAGGCCAAACGAAATGTATTCATAAGCCTGCCTGACAGAAGATGAGAGATGTGAACATGGTCAAATGCAGTCACATGATTTGAAGGACCCCAGTAGCTAGCTGCCAGTGCGAGACAAAAGCTGCGGTCTGTGGCACGTGGCATTTGACACGTCAATACCACCGCCTTGCAGCGTAGCGGATGTCCCTTGGACCATTCCGATTTCCGGAGTGGAGAGTATCCAACAACGCAGAAACGGCGAGGCACTCTATGGGTTTAACCTTCGCTAGCGATCGTTACGTGAAGCCTAGGTTCTCGAGGTTGGAGTGATAAATGTACCTTTGAGGGGAGTTTGAATGAACATAGTGAAGAGGTGGGTGCTTTAGAAAAAGTAACCGTCATCGCCTTCATTTTTGCGGCCTGGTCTTGATTGTTGGACTGGGTAGCGCCTCGGCCTGTTTGATTGTTGCTGAGATTCTTTGACGGCAGCTTTAAAAGTGCTAGCGTAGTCGCGCATATTGCTGCAACCATTATTATCGAACCTTGCACGAGCCTCAGGGAGATATCCGAGGATTGCATCTTTACGGTTGTAGTGAGAAGGATGGGTGCTCATAAATTGAGGGGGTTCCTTGGGATTCGCTTCCTTCATGCGTGCCCAGAAGGCGGCAGCGCCCTCTGGATCGAAGCAGCTCTCTGCCATCATGAGAAGACCGATGTGGTCGGCTTCGAGTTCCTGGGTTCTACCGTTTGGGAGTGAGAAGAACAAATTGGAAATTACGTTGCTGAGGTCTCCCCCAAAATCGAAGACGAAGGAAAGGAGAACAGCGGCTAGGACGATAAAAGCGCTCCGGGACACCTTCTCGGCGGTGTGGTGTGCAACATCATGAGCAATTTCATGTGCCAGGACGGCTGCCAGGCCGTTCTCGTCCAAGCAGATGGGTAGGATGCCTGTGAACACGAAGACCTTCCCGCCCGGCATGACAAAGGCATTTTGTTCCTCAGGCGAGTCGATGACATGCACGCGCCACTCCTCGTTGGCCAATCCCCCCGTGGCGGGAAGGAGTCGTTCGACGACATTGGCGACCATCTGGGTCACGGGATGGTCGGATGGCAGGATCTTGTCTCTGTACTGTTGTACAATCTGATTGTATCCATCAGCACCCAAACGCTTCTCGGTTGCAGGAGAGATCATGTTGAAGCGGCGTCTGTGAGTGACGGGCACCTCCTCTAGGTTAGAGACGTAGAAGATTCCACCGCCAGTGCCCGCAACCACGACCAGGGTGCGGTAGTTCCTCCAGATATACTGCACGCGATATACAGGGCCGAAATTGCTCCATTGCTGTTCTTGCTGGCCTTTGTCTCGCGGGATCTGTCGGCCGAGCCTGGGATAATGACGCGGTCCTGAGGAAGCGAAGAACCGCGACTGCAGGAACGAGGTTCTTTTGAGCGGAGGGATGGCGGAGGTGGTGGTAAGAGGTCGGGCAGCGTGGGTGGCGCGGGCAGCGGCTCTCATACCTGCCCAGAATGCGAACGTCATGTTTCAGAGAGGGACAATTAGTGATATAGAGGTCTAGAAGAGGGCATTGTTGGATGAGGAGGGAGGCGTGCGAGGAAGATAGATGCCTGTGAGGATGGAGGTATTGAATGCATTTAATTACGGGGTACTTTTCCTGATCCTGAGGGGAAGGGAAATTTGGAAAATGACGCAGGCGGAGAAAGCAAAAAAACAGCCACGCCGGCCACCATCGATCTCCTTCTAAGCCAACAATCTACTTCTCGCCATCCCACTATCAAGATCCATTGTATACACTTCTTAAACATGGATCTAGTTGGCTACTCCGACTCAGAGGGGTCGGATAACGAGAATCCTCCTTCGAAACCCGTCAAATCGGACCCAATTTCGTCCACTACCAAACCTACCTTTGCCGTCAACAGGGCCAACCCAAGAAAGATCCAAGTCAGATTGCAGGACACCAATGGTTCAGATATCGAAGAGCCAGCGGCCAAAAAACCTCGAGTTGGAGCTGGCACATTCAGTGGCTTCAATGCCATGTTACCCGCACCAAAGAGAGACGCCGATGCAAAGACAGCCCCAAAGCCTGCAGCAAGGAAAGTCTTCAGCTTGAAGACTGGGGCCGAGCCAGGTTTCAGTCGAGAATCCGATGCCGAATTGCGCAACTTATTCGCAGAAGACCAGGAAGCTCAGAAGGATACGGCAGGACCAATATCAACACCCCCATCCGTGGCTGATATACCAAGGACTGAACCAAGCATCAACGGAAACCCCTTCATGTTTAAGCCTCTATCCGTCGCCAGAGGAAAGAAGCCGAAGAAGCCAGCCTTTGCTATGTCAAAACAAACGCCCTCAACCGTAGAAAGGCCGACTCCCTCTCCAGCAATCGAAACACTTCCAGAACCCACTTCAGTTCCAGCACCAAAGAAGGTCAGCCTATTCTCTATTGGCAATAGCTCAGAGCCACAAGATGACAACGCACCCGACTATCCTGAAGAAGAATCCGTTGTGGATGAAATCAAGGGTGTGGGCGCGAACGACTATCTGCCTCAAGAACCTACTGCCATACCCTCGTCGGTGACGGGGGCACAATCTCTCCACTCCATTGCATCAGATCTGAACCTATCTGAAGCAGATCGAAGGCAACTCTTCGGTCGAAGAAAGGACCAAACATCTGGTTCCGCAATCAACGTAGTCAATTTCAATACCGATCAAGAATACGCGGCCAATGAAGTGCTACGAGCCAATGGGGAACAGGTCCAGCATAACCCAGTTCGCGCCATAGCTCCGGGCAAGCACAGTCTCAAACAGTTAGTAAGTGCTGCCGTCAGTCAAAAGGATGCTCTCGAAGAAAGCTTTGCTACGGGGAGGAGGAGCAAAAAGGAAGCCGGAAGCAAATATGGTTGGTGATTCTGGCCGTTATCTGATTCATTCTGGTTCGATTTTATCCACCATTCCTTTTGGACCTCAGGCCTTCTGATCCAATGGCTGTATCAGTACACGTCTATGAAGGCAATCCCCTGTTTCCAACAACGCCTTTGCTCTTGGGGAGTTATAAGTTGAAAGCAACCTAAAACTTTCAATAAGCAAATACCTTGTAACAAAACCACTCATACAAAAGTTGGGAACAAGAGGCGCTAATCGACCTGGTCCGATCGCTGCCCTGTTTTATCCCAGTCAATCCACTCCTTCCATTCTTCCTCCTCCTCCCTCTTCTGCGCATTATCTCCTGGTAGCATCTGACCCGATGCTTGCGAACCCTGCAACTGGGTTTGTTCCTGCGCCACCGGTCCTTCTTCTGGCTGAGGTGGTAGGAAGATGCCGCTGGAGGCACCGTCGGGATGCTGAAATCGAGTGCTCTGTCCATATCCAGGATAGTAGACAGTATGCTGGGCCAAAGTCAAGGCTAGTTCTGGCCGACCATTTGCTCCCATGCGCATTGGTGGGTTGGGTCTGGTTGGCGCCGGCTCAGCAGCAAGTCTTTCAGCAGCGACACGCCCCCGGAGGATCTGGTCAATATTCTGCCACGGATTGTTGTCTGGGGTCATGAACTGCCCAAAGTAAATGTCATCGTCAGGTCGACTTTGCCAACCTGCAAGCTCAGGACACACGGTATTCACCGCTTGTCTAAACGTTTGTCCTCCGAGCATTGACGGGGTACCATTTGCAAACGAATCTACATTCGGTGTTGGTATTGGTGTTGCTACTGGTGCTGGTGCTCTGTTCGGACAGGCCCCAGTGACGGCAGCGTACGGAAGTCCACCACGGGGATTTTGGCCTGGATTGTAGTCTCGATGGTCATTTCCGGTAGATGGAATTTGCGATCGCCCATTGGCGCGCATACCAGCGAATTGGAAGGGTGTGGCAGCGTCTCGTACGGGGCGTGTCATTCCCAGTGCTCCCGGATATCCTTCAAACCTTCGGAGACTTGAGTCTTCAGCAATAGGCCGATTAGTCCCTGAGTGTGGGTGCCCCGCTGCTTGTGCTGGTGTCAGCACTATGGCTTGTTGAGGTAGAGGCATTTCCGCTGGAAACCTGTCGACGCCGGAGTCGGAGCGCAACTCAGAAAGGGGGAGCGAATGTGAGACCATCGAATTTTGCGAGTCATCATGTAGGGACGGATAATGGGACTGGGGGGTCTGTGTTCCGTTGTTGCCGTTGCTATCGTTGCTCATTTGCTCTCGGTGCTCAAGCCTTCTCAGGGCTGCCACGTTTTCTACTGGATTATCATAAGGGCCAGACCATACACTTCCACCCGAGGAAGGCTGTGGACTGGGCGTGTTTTCTGGAGCGGCATTCCGCGGGATTGTGGCTGGTGGTGCCGCCCTAGGATCCATGTTGGTCGTTGGGGCTGCAGAACGTGTTGATTGATGGCCCGGGAGGCCAGTTGGTTGATCGGGTACAGGGGCCATGTTTTCTTGTCTATCCTTGGGATCAAGAGGAGAAGGATCGTGACGGAATGGGAGCGGATGTGATGACGAAGATGGAAGAGAAGTTGGAACCTCTCCAGCCTGGTTGAGGTTATTTGATGCCGTCCCAGAAGGAGTTTGAGCTGCCTGTGATTTGTTAGCAATTACGTGACGCTTTATGTTGGGAGTGAATGCATCCAGCGACGAGGCGGAGTTTCCTTCATCACTGTTTGCAAGGACACTCACCATCCGTGGGTTTGGCGTCGTCTGCCCATCTGGCCAACGACACAAAACAGGCTGCTTCATTCGAAGGCATGCTGAACAGACAGGTCTCTTGAGGTCGCATGCTCTGTGACGCGAAATACAGGGCTCACATCGTGTTTGTTTGGATGACTTTGGTGTTTTCACTGGACTATTGTCTTCTGGGGCGTCGTTCCTGTTATTGTTGCCACAGCCCTGCTTCTCAATCTGTGAGAAGATTGGAAACTGGCCGACACCGCTTCCCTGCGCATAGTGACCAGCACCTGAGCTCGTCATGGTTGCTGGTGTGTTACTGATATGCAGAGGACGCTTCGGTATCGACAATGAACTAATCAATCGTGATGATTTGTGCACAGTTGTTTGGTTTGCTGTGTTGTTGTTTATCGCTGTTGCTGGTTTGCAGTTCAGTGAGTGAAAAATTGTCAGTGAGCCACGCGAGTTTGATCTATTTTCGCGTGCAAGAGGCAGCGCTCTCGCATTCATGGCATTTAATAATACACACTACCTTATCAAATGGAGCTGAAGGCAGGGGACTTCACCTGTTGTCACTCTGGCGACGAGGCAGTTAGTTGTTCTGCACCTGGCTCATGGCGGTCTACCAAATGGTAGCACGCTAGACAATGAACTTGTTGATGGACATGGCCCTCACGATGCCGTGGAATTCTCTAAACTCCAAGGTTTGGCAGAGAGGGGTTATTATCCCTACAACAATACTTGACCAAGTACGCAAAGGGCAAGGGGGGCATGGGACGAGGCTGAAAAGGGGCCTATCTGGGCACATCGAATCGTCACCTTTCCAAAGCACGTGGCGCCTCGAATATCGCTCAGTGGGTTCCTTGCCGTGATGAGGTCCAGAGAACTCCTAGGGTTTCCATCTTGAGATGTTTCTCCTTGTCCCGCATCTCTTCTGCTCAAGAGGGCCCTGAAAATGGTGCCTCACTGAAATCCAGTCGCCCCTAAATAGTTTTGCGAGTGTTGTGGCTGATTTTATATGTATACAGATTCAGCGTTCATGCTGGAAACTATCGCGGGCAGGGTCGTTTAGGTGCAAAGGCTCCGGGTAGTGAAGCTGCCAGGCATTAAGCCCGCTCTGCATAGGTCCAGATATGAGTCAAATGCAGTCGCCAACAATTTCGATGAAGCTCCAATCTTAAACAGCTTGTGAAGAGTTCTGCAGGAGACCGAAATATTAATTAACGCTCTCTTTGTCCAACTTTATCATATTGAACCAACTGCCCAATCTGTCCGATCGCAATGGAATCGAGCCTTCAGCCTCAGTGTTAAGTGCAAAGTCAGGCATCAGCAATCAAGTGAGTCAAGGCCGTTGGTCCAAGATACAACCGCAAAAGCTAATAACAAGAAAATCGGTATTCAGGAAGTAAGTCCCGCCGTTGTTATTACAGTGTTTGGTTGCCCAACACCCAAGCAGAAATGGAAGGACGTCTCTACACGTTTGCAGCGTGTTTAGATAAAGCAGACAATAAGAAAAGGCACAGCCTGGTGCGGTCCAAACGCCTGAGTGTTGTTGCAGCCGTTTCCGTTCTTCATCAGACCCACTGGAGATAGGTAGGTAGTCAGGGAGTCTTCCCTCGAGCCATGCTGTACCAATCACTTTACTCCGAGCCTACGAATACATACAGAGCGTCCTCCCTCCCCACCAACTATACACACATCTCCTAATAGCCACCTAAAAAAAGGCCCGAAAAGTCAAACTAGCAGAGAATCGAACACTAGTCCTCTCATCAAAATGGCAAAAGGACTCACTGACAGCCCCCAATTAGGATCTCTAATTGGGAGGTGTCAGTGAGCTGAAAACCCAATGTCGAATGTTTTCCTGCGTCGAGGACTGGCCCCCTAATTTTTTGGACTCGTTATTGTCTGGTAGCAGTTGGATTCGGATCCTTTCGGTGTCCTTTTTGGACGACAGAATTTGGGAATTGAAAAATATAACCCTTTAATTTTGAGGGGGAACGTGAAGGTGGATTCACGTGTTGGGTCACGAGAATCTAGTTCTTGTGTTGTCTTATATGGCGGCCTCCCTCACTATCATCAGAGAGATCCTTAGATAGCTTTGACTGTGAGTTACATCCCTCCTCCCACCCGGTCCTTCCCTCCTCGCTCCGCTCAGCACACCGCAGTATATCGCGCCATCAATGCTGGGTTGTCAGCCTCGCGGCATCGGATTTGGCTTTCAAGAGATCGAGCGCGTTGATGCAGCTGACGCAGTGGCGAGAGATCTCGTCGCTGCTAGTGCTGGTATACAGCCAGGATAGCTGCCAGACCCAGGCGCCCGTGGTCGTGCGAGGGTATCGCCACTGCTGCAGCCAGCCTAGAAGAATCTCGCTTGCGAGCTCGAGCGCCTTTACAACCATTTCCGTGTGTGGGTCCCAGAGGAGTGGGATTTGGCTGAGCAACACAGGATGGACGGGGGACTTGGAGTTGGTATTGGCGCTCGCACCAGCAGGTGGTAAAGCCGCCTCGTCTGCTGATGACGACAATGTTGCTGTGGTTGGAAGAGAATATGACACCCTCGCCGCCTCAGCAATGGCGTATGCACCTGCCCTCATCAGCTCACTCGTCAAGGCCGACGAACGCCGAAGGCTCTGTCCCAGCGCTCCAGACATGGCATTCTGGTCGACGAAGTCGATGCATCGAGCTCGAACAAGACAGCCCATGTTCCAACCCAAGACCAGCACGAGATACCAGGATTGAAGAGGGTTCCGCTGGTGGTGATCCACAGTTGACCTACAGTGCCAGGTTCCAACTCGGCGCTTTCGATTGGGTCCAGGTCAAAATCCAGTCTTGTCACAGTGCCAGGCCTAGAGCTTGTGGATGTTTCCGTGTCGGGGATCATCAAAGCGCGCCAATTTATGACTGAAGATGTTGTGTCGCTCATGACACCCAGCCAGAAAAGGAAATAGAAATCAGAGAGGTACTGTGATGCTGGGAAAGTGTTGTCGTTATTGTATGGAACGTCGGTGGCTGATGTGTCAACCGCACCGCACATGAATAGTAAGCTATTCCATCATAGACTGGCCACACTATGAAGATGTAGCATCTTGCTGAGGTTCATATCGTCTCCATATCTTTGAATTACTAATGTCAATTCTTCCTCCTCTGCCCTGGCCGATGTATCAATCGCAATATTGCCTGACATCAAGAGCATTATTTCCATAATTACCAAAGTCAGCATGGCAGTTGCAACTCGAGTTTCTTGTAGCCTATTCGCACCAAAATATAATAGCACTGATGAGAAGTGTGATTGTGGATAATTGGATACGACATTCATGCAACTGCGGCTCCGGCCAAACGCTACTGAATACCTTTACCGGTGAGGGGGTACTCGTCCTCATGCTGTGTGCACGGAGATGCGCTTCCGACACCTACCCCTGGTACTATCTGTCCGTCTCCCGGCTCAGGCGTGCCTTTAATTGAGCATACTGCGGCTCTGTGAGCAGTAATGTCGACGTGACTCATACCTGGGTACTCCGTACATGAAAGGGATTTCGTGTTTATGCGCAGTCCGGCCTTGATCCATTCTTACCATTCCTTAGCCAGTGAGCGATCGGACTGTAGCTTTCCCGTACTCGCCGCGAGTAGCGGAGGTATCAAGATATAAATGGAGCACGCTCAGGACACGAATATGATCGCGGCAACAAGGCCAGAAGCATTCCCTGTGCTCTGAATATCCATACCTCGTAAAAGGGCAATCTTCAATATGGCCCCATCGCCAGGCTCAACCCCTAATTTACAGCATATCGCCACTCTTCGAGCCTACGTCCGCCCTGAAGTTGTCCGTTGGGGGTCTGAACGCCCTGGTCATGATCGTACTTCTGCTTCTATCATAGGAGGACTTTTGAAATTCATCCCCCGAGAGATTGAAGCGGAAATCGTGCCTCCGTCATGGCCTGTCACCGAAACATTCAATGGCCGCGCCCATCTCAACGTCCGATGCCGTGCTAAGACCGACGAGGGAGAAATATTCATTCGATATGCAGGGGTTCTTGAGATTGATGAAGCTACGACCAAGGCAACAAAATACGGCCCAGACGCGAAGTCGACGTCGTTCGGAGACACGAAGTGGTTCACCACAATAAGTTTCCAAACATCTGATGAAAGGTTGAAATGGTTGGAGGATTTGGTCTTTGTCGGACAGGGGCGAGTGCACTTAGATGATGCAGGAATGGCGGCAGAATATTTGATATATAAATCGGGTTAGTCATTTCGTCGCTGTCATAATAAAGGCCGGAAAATTCCAGTTGAAGTTTTGGAAAATAGGGTCAAGTAAAGGAGAGTCTACAATCGGAGCGATGTTTAGATAATACTGTATTGTCATGACGCCATTTTCTAATTAACGCGTGACACCCTCGGCGCGTCTACTCAGGACTCGACCGCGTTTGAGGAATTTTGGAAGGTGGGACGTTTTGCTTCCTTGATCGTCTAGACATCGTGGCCACCTGTTCTCGCTCAACAACTCCGGCTCATAATGGCGCCTGCAGCAGTTGAAACTGAAGTCATACCTCCACCAGGCAATGCTCTGAACTTCCTCAAAGAAAATACCAAACAGCAGGAAAATGGTTCCTCCAACGAATCCTCGACAACCATTGATCAACCGACAGCCACCCCAGCTTCCAATGGCACAACCCAACGAATTCTACATGAAGAGCACCAATACCTAGACCTCATACAGGAGATCCTAAAAAGGGGAGAACACAGGCCCGACCGGACAGGAACTGGGACGCTCTCGCTCTTTGCACCACCCCAACTCCGCTTTAGCCTCTCCAAACCCGATCCCACGTCGCCAACCGCAGAGCCGATCCCCGTGCTCCCCCTCCTGACGACAAAGCGCGTCTTCCTCCGCGCAGTGACGACCGAACTCCTCTGGTTCGTATCCGGGTGCACGACCTCCAAACCCTTATCAGAAGCCGGCATCCACATCTGGGACGGCAACGGGTCCCGCGAGTTCCTCGACAAACTCGGCTTCACGGAGCGCGAGGAAGGCGACCTAGGGCCAGTGTATGGCTTCCAATGGCGCCACTTCGGCGCCGAGTACGAGGACCCGCATGCAAACTACAGCGGCAAGGGCGTCGACCAGATCAAGGAGATCGTACAGAAGTTGATGCACAGTCCTTACGACCGCAGAATCATCCTCAGCGCGTGGAACGTCGCAGACCTCTCTAAGATGGCCCTGCCCCCGTGCCACATGTTCGCCCAGTTCTACGTTAGCTATCCCGATGCGATCAGGGGTGAGGCTGCGCTTCAACAAGTGAGGAATGATTCAAGCCCTGCAGAAAACGGGCATAAGGAGAAAGCAAAGGGCCAGCTGTCCTGTATGCTCTACCAGCGGTCATGCGACATGGGACTCGGCGTGCCCTTCAACATCGCGTCGTACGCGCTCCTCACACACATGCTGGCATATGCGTGCGATCTCGTCCCCGGCGAACTCATCCACAACATGGGCGATGCGCACGTGTATTTAGACCACATCGATGCCCTGAATGAGCAACTCCTTCGCGAGCCGAGAGAATTCCCGACACTGAATATCAAGCGTGAAGACCGCGGCAGTGGGGAGATGGACGGCTGGAAGTTAGAGGAATTGGATGTTGTGGGCTACAAGCCGCACGGTGGGATCAAGATGAAGATGAGTGTATGATTCAACATTTTATGGAACTTGGGGGTTCTCGAGCACTTAGTGGGCGTTTCAACACAAATCCAGCTCGATTGTCAAGCTGGGGTGGAGGGTAGTCCTACGGCCCCTTTATTAAGAAAAAGGGAGGCGTTGTATAGTACGTAAATAGATGAACTCTGTTCGATTCTATCTTCATTCATTCAATCATTCCATGTTTCATTCAAGGTAAAACCAAAAATATGGCGTCTAGCTCTCTTGGCTTGGCTTTCAGACGGGTTCCGTTCATAATGATGTCCCCAAAACGCCTCCGCTATGCAAGGTTTGAAACAATGTCCCCAAAGGCTCACTTCTCTTGGTTGGGGCCGACACCCCTTAACAAGACCACAGTATTCCCGCTCGCGAGTGGACCGCCGACCTTCTCGGAGTACTCGAGCAAACGGCCACCTTCGACATGGTAAACCCGCAGTCTCTGCTCCTCGGTCTGGACCCGGTTATTCACGTTCGCGACCTGCAGACGCTTGGCGGCTTCATCTAACAGTCTACCAACCGTCCAGTCGGCGCTGAAGAACAGTTCGGCCCGCGGCAGTTTACTGGTGGTGCTTTTAGCTTCCGCCTCGACATGGAGATAGACTCTCTTTGCGGCATCTAGCTTGTCATCTCCCTTTGCATTTTTCTTCAGGTTGTTCAATGCAGCCAATTGCGCGGCTTTGCTGGAGGGTTTTGGCACGGGTTTCAGCGACTCCTGCTGTGCCTTGCCCCATGTCTTTAGCCGGCCGAAGCCCAGCTTGATCTTTTCTTTGTTGCTTTGGATGGCGATGTCGACGGGTCGGGCTCCCAGGGGGATCAGCTTGGAGCAGTCGTGCTCTTCTCTGAAGCGGTGCTTCAAGCAGTATTCCCGATTGCAGTTCTGGCAATGCACGCCGGTATTTCCCAGGGTATTGATCAAGGTCTTGCATGTGGGACTGCTGCATTGCTTTGCGGTCATGATGGTGGGTTTCCCGGCGGAAAGGGTGTTGGGAATCGGGTTTCCGACGCTGTTACGCCGTCGGTTGCGTGCCCATTCGCCAGCGTGAGTACATTTATGCGCAGTCTCGCTGCGGTGGTCGAGGCAAAAGGTGTGGTGGCAGGAGAGGCAGCGAAATGGGAGGAAGTCTAGTTGTCGGCAGTATTCTAAATCGCATTGCGCGCCTATCGAATCTAGGTCTGTGTAGTCCATTGCTGTATATGTTGCTTCGGTTCCGTCTGTTGGAGGGCCTGGGGGTGGAGTGGAGGTCGACATGTTGGGCGAGAGGCGAGTGGAATATATAGCGCTTAGATGATTTGATTAATATTAGAGACAAATAGAGGCCGTGAGAAACAATTGAGTAGGTTTTAGCAGGACGCCACACAGTCAGCAGGCTGTCGGATGGATTCGTCACTATGGTCTGTTATTATGGCAAAATAAAGGAATGGTGGAAGGTGAAAGCTGCTTGCGTAAGGCTGGAAGATTCGAGATGTGCCACCGCTCTGCCGGTGCCAATGCGCGCCAATAAATTTCCCCGCGCCGAGGCTGAGCACGTTACACCAATCAAATGTCACTCACAAGATACCTCCCTCAATGTCCTCCGTACCTAGCTAGGTTCGCAAGATGTATCTTGTACTCCTTGTTCAGCTGAATATATACAATGTAACTGGCAAGTAGCCGGAGTCGCGTCCTGTCAACCAATATCACTCCAACCACCAGCTTGACATCCAATGCATTTGGAGAGCGGAGGGAAGAACTCTCATCAACGGCTCCGTCAGTCCCAGAGTAACACCGCTTTGACAGTCTTTCCACTATGTATATCTTGGGCCGCTTTTTCAATGTCACGCGCCGGATAAGTCTTGATAAGTTGGTCATAAGGGAACTTCCCTAGTTGATTGGCTGTCAGCAAGTCGGGAAGGAATTCTTGAGGATAGCAGTCTCCTTGGTTACAGCCGATATAACTGCATCCAGCATTGACCATTTCAAACATATTGTGAGATGCTTCCGCTGAAAGCTAGATGTATTTCGGTTGTCTATGTCAGCGGGAGATCTGGTAATGAATGGTAGGGAGATGGGGTTTGGGATACCCTTCGAAGAGAGACGGAGAAGAGCTACTTACATCGCCCACGCCAACTGTGACGACCTTGCCCTTCCTCGCTGCACTGTGAATCAGAGCCGTTATAACATCGGGCTTGCCTGTGGTATCTATGGCTCCATCCACGCCTCTTCCGCGCGTAATGTCCATCAATACCTTCATTAAGTCCGGCCGCACTTTAGAATTGACCCCATGAGTAGCACCAAAGGTTCGAGCTAGTTCTAGTCTCGATCCGACAATGTCAACCGCGATAATCTTCTTCGGTGGATGTTCTAGGAGCTTCAATGCCATTATGGCTGATAGTCCGACGGCGCCAACTCCAACGACTACCACTGCCATGTCTGAGGTCGGTACGACAACGTTGAGCATTGCTGCGGGAAATTTCATCAGTGCACAATAACGGGGTTTTTGATATCAGAACCATCGAGATGATGAGGATGATAAAGACCTACCTCCCGCACCTGTCATCACACCACAACCTAACGGCGCCAGCCTTTCAAACGGAATATGATCATCGACCTTGACCAAGCCATTCTCCGCAACTAGGATGTTCTTTGCGAAACTGCTCTGCCCGAAGAAATGGCTCGTGATCCTCTGGCCATTTTTCCTCGAAGCAAAAGTCTTGGACCCATCCAACCTCCCAATTCCAAAATTATATTGAAAGAACAGATCACAGTACGGCGTTTCCTTGCGTAGACAGTATTTGCACTCTCCACAGCACGTAAAGCAAACCACGACGTGGTCGCCAGGGGTCACCCTGGTCACGTCCGTTCCGATGCGTTCCACGATCCCTGCACCCTCATGGCCGAGCACCGCCGGGAAGAGCTCCGGCATGGATTTCTCCTTGGAGAAATTCAGATCCGTGTGGCAGACACCCGTGGCTTTGATGCGTACCAGCACCTCATGGGACCGAAGGCTGTCATTTAGTTCGACTTGCTGATATACGAAGGGCGCACCTGGTTTGGCCACGACCAGGGCGTCGGTGAACATGGTTTTATCTTGAACGGTGGAGACCTGTTGTAGTGGGAATGCTTAGCCTTCATCCGTTTGTGCAAACAGATTCGAGGACTCTTAGGGACGGCAAGCTGTGAAGAGGTCAAGCTGTGCAGAATATAATAAGCTCCAGTTTCGCCCGGTTTTCCGCCACTAAATCAGGGTTGTGGTGTGACCATAGTAACAATAAGAAATCCAATTACACACATGATGTGCTCGAATATACTTAAAACCACAAATGAAGGTATATATTCATATCGAGGAGAGGAAAAATCACATTTGTAATTGGTGTCTGTTTGTTGAGCTCCCTGACACTGACGAACTCAATGTCAAAACGTCGCGAGAAATTCAAAGCTAGAAGCCTCGCCTTCACTGGCCCGAGTTTATTCATTAGCCTTCAAATAATAATGCCCCCACCTTACCTCCAAAGTTCTACTCCCTATGTATCCTTTGCAATATCAAGTTATTGACGGTCTACCAATAATTGTAGTATGTACTAGACGAAATACATAAATCCCTGATACTGTAGTATTGGTACATTCCAACCCGGCAGCACACAGCTATTGTCGCTGCATTTTCTTGTTGTGTGAGTCTACCCTAGATATACCATGTCGATCGCTAGGATCAGCCTCGCATTCGTCACAATATCAGAGACGGCTCTTCGGTGGTCTCTCTAGACCTAGAAATTCCAGGTGGAACCATGTCTCTGGCACAATGGTCCCCGTCACAAGCTACCATTTCATCAGAGCTAATGCCATCGCAATAGCAATATGTTTGGTCTGCCTGGTTCGACAGATTGTTTGTCCTTCCCCTTTCATCTTCATCTCCATCGTCATCTGGGTCACGTTTCCGCTTTCCGCCTTGCCGGGAAGGAGTGTAGTCCACATCCTCCTCTTCCTCCCAGCGGGCGCGCACCTAGGGTGTTCGTCAGTAGCAATCCCAGGATCCTAGTGCGGCTATGTGGATATGCCACAAAAGCCAACAAGTGTAGTGCGCGTATTTCATCATGTAGACCACGATCTGCAATGGCCATGAGAATCTCAATTTCGCGCTTTGTTGTCTGCGGTTGACTGGGGTCGACTGGGTTTATGAATTGGACTTCTTTGCCCACTTCCACTTCTCCGGATTGCAGTGGTCCGAAGTCACTGATCTCATATAGTAGCTGGATGTCACACACATCAACTCTTCATATATTCTTGACTCTGATAGACTTTGGCAGATGTGAGGTGCAAGCTTGTCAACTTGCAAAGATCGTGAGAGTCTTTGAGCCTTTGGGTCTCGAATTTCCCTGGTCGACCTTCAACTCAAGATAGTGTGTTTTCCCATAGTCCCAACTCAGCATCGACCCTCGTCTACGCTGTCCCGCGTGGACGGTGCAAGTCGCCCTGTTTGCTCTCGTGCCTTTTTCATGAGGCTAGTATGACTCAGTACTGGCAGTGTGGGTTCACAAAATAGAATGAAGTCTCAAGGTAGTCTGGGCTGGCTTAAGCTTGTGCATAGTTCGGTTCCTACCTAGTCCCGTAACACACTACCTGAGTCATTGGTGGTAATTACACTTCTCGGAAGTGAATA
>Ga0105239_10000860_pt1 | contig 43145 bp, 36 predicted proteins | sample KBSC44metaG_FD_92761 | JGI IMG/M metagenome (GOLD analysis project Ga0105239, IMG submission 92761) | Corn rhizosphere microbial communities from Kellogg Biological Station, Michigan, USA - KBS C4-4 metaG | ecosystem: Host-associated > Plants > Roots > Rhizosphere > Soil | place: Michigan, USA...
ATCAGGTCACCTATATTTAGTGTGAAGAATTTAGATACGTACGCCACTATCTTATCTATGGTAAATATCATATCACTTGTATGCCCATCCTGTACTATGTTATCATTCAGTTTTAGTTGAAAGTCGATATTATTCACATTTATATCGTGTGTAATAGGGGCGAAACTGCCAACTGCTGCCGATCCGTCAAAAGCCTTTGCTATCTCCCAGGGCAGACGCTTTTCCTTTTGCTTGTTTTGCAGATCGCGCGCCGTAAAGTCTATACCCAGCGATACTTCGTTGTAATATTTGTTGGCAAATTTCTCACTGATATACTTACCGTTCTTGCTTATTTTTACTACTACCTCACATTCATAATGCAGGTCATCAGTGAACTCAGGGTAATACAATGGCTTGCCGCCTACCAGCAGTGCACTTTTAGGTTTCATGAATATTACAGGATCCGTAGGCACTTCATTCTGTAATTCTTTGGCGTGTTCTGCGTAATTTCGCCCAATACATATTATTTTCATAAAGATGGTATTATAATTAAGACTCTTTAACTACTGAACAAATCACCCTGATTAACTAAATCAACCAATCAACCGTGTCAAGAGTAAAATTAAAATTTCCTGACGACAATCCATTGTTCACAGCTACTATTTCTGTGCGCATTGGCGACATAAACTATGGCGGCCATGTAGGCAATGACGCTGTACTTTCCTTTATCCACGAGGCGCGTATGCAGATGTTGCGTAGCTGGGGCTTTACAGAGCTTAATGCAGGTGGCAACAGCCTTATAATGGGAGATGTGATGATTGCCTATAAAGGGGAGTCTTTCTACGGCGATGAGCTGAGCATAGCCATGTATGTCAATGAAATAACCGGTAATTCCTTCGATATCATGTACCATATAACTACAGTGCGTGATGGCATAAAGAAAGACATTGCACATGCCAAAACAGGCATGGTTTGTTTCGACTACGAAACCCGTAAAATAGCAGAATTACAGGAAGCTTTACAAATGCGTCTGGAACGCATGGTTTTATGAAACTTTCATCTTACCTTTGCCATCCTAAAAAACGGCTATCTTGGTAGCTACCATATTTAGGATATATTTTTTGGCGAGGTAGCTCAGGTGGTTAGAGCACAGGATTCATAACCCTGAGGTCGGGAGTTCAAGTCTCCTCCTCGCTACTACAGGGAATTTCCCAAAAATTACAGGCGGTTGCTCTATATAGAGCAACCGTTTTTCTTTCTTAGTATTAAAGAAGATGGAATTATAAATTTAAAATATTATACTTATTTTTGAAACCATAAATTCATCCTGCTAAACTATCAAATGAAGACTTATTTTTTTGCTGCAATAATTATTTTCTCCCTGATCAATAATACTACTACTTACGCACAGGGGTTAAGTGTAAATACGGATGGCTCCGCTGCAGATACATCTGCTCTGCTTGATGTAAAATCAACCGCCAAAGGTTTTCTGGCGCCCCGTATGACATCTACACAGCGTGTGGCGATCATTACGCCTGCAGTAGGTTTATTAGTTTATCAAACTACTACCCCTGAAGGGTTTTATTACTATACGTCCGGTGGTTGGTCTATGATACCCACTACTGGCGCAACAGCACCTTCTTATGCGGATTTTTTCGCATTGATGCCCCCGGATAATGCTGCACCAGTGGCGCCAGGCACAGATGTGTCATTTCCTCAAGATGGACCTAACTCCGGCGATATTGTCCGCTTAGACATGTCGTCCTTCTTTTTACCTGCTATAGGCACTTACCAGGTTACGTTTAACGTAAGTGTAACAGAAGGGGGACAATTGGGGCTAACACTCAACGGTGTTACTCTTGCCTATACAATTGTTGGTCGTGCAACTGGTACTTCTCAAATAACAGGATCCTTTCTGGTAACTACAACTGTTATTAATTCTATACTTACGGTAGGTAACCCTGCCGGCAATCCTACTGCTTTGACTATAACACCGTTTGCAGGCGGTAGCTCTGTTAATTCCGCCCATCTTGTAATAACAAGAATTCAGTGAGCTAGGTTTGATATAGTTGGCTAGTCTCTTAAGAGTTCAATTGAGTTCCTTTCCTCGCTAATATGAGTTTCTTATTTGAGAGACCATTATTTTTATATTTGTATAAATAAGCCTTCCTCTGAAAAACCTCGTTCTCATACTCGCTACAATAGCTGTCTTCTTTCTGTCTTGCGGGTCAGGTAATGGTAAGCAGGTTACTACTACAACTAAAGATACCACAGTAGCGGTAACTGCTATTGTATACGATAACACACTGCCCAAAGGCAAAGTAACTGACAGTGTATTGTGCAAAGACAATAGCCAGTACTTCGCGCTTTACTTGCCATCTTATTATACTGCCGATAAATCATTTCCCTGCATTTATTTCTTCGATGCGCATGCCCGTGGCGCTATGCCGCTCAATATGTATAAAGACATTGCAGAGCGCTATGGCTTCGTGTGTATCGGCTCCAACCTGTCAAAGAATGGCACTGCATGGGACATTACGAATGAAGGCATAAAAGCCTTGATGTCCGATACCCGTACCCGCATCAATATAGATCCTAAACGCATCTATACGGCTGGCTTCTCCGGTGGCGCTCGTGTAGCAAGTTCTGTAGCTATCTTCGATGGTGGCATAGCCGGTGTCATAGGCTGCGCTGCAGGCTTTCCACATACTGATCAGCCCTTCGGTATACGTTTTGATTATTTTGGCATGGTGGGGGAGTACGACTTTAATCTTTCCGAGATGCAGGCACTCGATGGTGCATTGCAGCAAAATAGCTTCTCTCATCAACTGCTCACCTTCGATGGTATCCACGGCTGGGCGCCAGCAGCCGATTTTCAGACCGCTCTTTTATGGATGCAGGTAAACGCGATGAAAGAAAGCCTGCAAAAGAAGAATGATACTATCATTGCCGCTTTAAAGACAGACTATGGCAAGCGCATCTCAGCCGCAACGTCAGCACACGATCTTATAAAGCAGCAACAACTATTAGACGGTGCATCAAGAGTACTGAACACTGTATCTGATATAACTTCTTATCAAAAAGAGCTCACTACCCTCACCGCAGGTGACGACTATAAAAAAGCAATCGCACTACAAGCGCAACTGCAACAAACCGAACAGCATACGCAACAGGAATTGCAACAGCAATTCACAACACACGATGAAAAATGGTGGACTGCAAAGATTGCTGAGCTGAACAAAAACAGTCACACCGCAAAGACACAACAAGAGGCGCAGATGTATCGCAGGCTCGTCAATTATCTCGGCCTCATCTGCTACCTGAATGCCGATCACGCTCTTAAAACCGGCGATCTCGATCATGCCATTACCTACATAAATATCTTCAAAGCGGCCGACCCAAAGAACCCTGACCACAGCTATCTCGCTGCCATCTACTACATAAAGAAGGGAAATACGGCACAAGCCCTCATAGCCCTCAATGATGCTGCCACCCTCGGCTACAACGATCTCTCTCAGTTGCTCACTGACCCTTCATTTGTCTCGTTACAAAACGATCCCGCTTTCAAAAAAATACTCATAAAGGTCAGCAACGCTAAGGCTGCAAAATAAAAAAGCCACCACAGATGTGGCGGCCCTTCACGTTCAAACAAAGGCATTTAAAGTATTTCCATTTTATATTCTTCGGTAACATTGCCGTTCTGCAGGTACACTTTGTATCTGCCTTCTTCCATGCTGCTGATGTCAATGCTGTTTGTAGATCCGTTCACCTTACCGGTATACATAACGTTGCCTTTTGAGCCGACGATACGTACATTTGCTGGAGTGCTGCCCGTTACCGACATTTTTTGTGTTGTTGGGTTGATCTGCATTCCCCATTCCTGGCCGGTTATGCTTTTGGCTGGTGATACTGCAAATGTATTTGCAGAACATAAAAGGATCATTACCGCAATAAGTGCGCCGAAAATTGATGTTGTCTTTTTCATTTGGTTATGTTTTTTGTTTGAAGATTAAATTCTTCCACAAAGGAACATCACACCAAAGGCGCTGTAAAATTAATTAGACCAACGCCTCCAAAATTTAGACAACCATCATCAATACCCTGAAAACAAATTTCGTCGAAGAAAACTGCACTTTCGTCTAAGGTGCGAGATAGCCAATAATACTTAAACACTACATGCACCAGCTAATAAGCTAATTATCAAATCAGCTCATCACAAAAGCATCAGCTCATCATTCTTCAACCCTCTTCAGGTTATAATCAGGTATTGCAGATACAATGATCGGGTATTTTTCAAGTGTCACATCAGAAGTATCGAGCCCAAAACCACGCTCTTCCGACAGGCTGAATTTTTTAAGGATAAAATAACCACGCATCATCAACCGCTCCCAGAAAGGCAGTGCATTATCGCGCGACAAGAATTTCTCCATCACTATGAACCTGAAATCACCCATCACATTATTCTTGCTAAGCGACTCGTAGCGGCTCACCACGTTTACCTCCTTGTTGTGCACCATTTCCTCTACCACTTTGCGGAACATGTACTGTATCCTGTGCTCCACACGGAAGCCAAGGCGGAACTCTACGCGTATTATTTCGTTCGGTACAATGGTCTGCACTGCATACTCCATAGTATACGGGTCATCGAGCACGTCCACGTGTACAAACCAGTAAATATCGGCACGCTTTGGTTTGCGGTAGAGGATGGAGAAAAGTATCTTATGTTCTATTTCCTTAGGGTTGTTCGCGCTCGTCATATATACGAGGTGCGTAGAGTATTTCTGTATCGATGAGTCGTTGCTAAGCTCCTGTATAATGGGCAGGTAGTTCTCCAGCCGCACAAATTCCACATACCTGTTCTTTATCTTCCTCGACTTGAACCATACGATCATTATCATGAACAGTCCGCCTGCTACTACAAGTGTAGCTACGCCACCTTCTACAAACTTCTCTACGAGGTTAGCATACAGGAACGATAGTTCTATGGTAAGGTACACTGCAAGATAGGTAGCTATCCATACTATCGGCACTCGCTTCACAAACATGTAGTAAGAGAACAGGAAGGAAGTCATTATCATGCATATCGTAATGGAAAGGCCATAAGCCGCCTCCATTCTCGATGAGCGTTGGAAGTACAGCACAATGGCCACGCAACCGCAATACAGTAACAGGTTTATCCCCGGTATAAAGGATTGTCCGCGCTCTACGGTAGGGTAGTTGATCTTCATTTTAGGCCACAGGTTCAGCTTTATAGCTTCGCTGATAAGCGTAAAGGAACCGGATATCAATGCCTGGCTGGCAATGATAGCAGCTACCGTAGCTATCACGATACCCGATATAAGAAACCAATGTGGCATCAGCTCAAAGAAAGGATTCTTTGCTGTTGAGTGCCACTCCTGTCCGTTCATACCCAGCAGGTAAGCTCCCTGGCCCAGGTAATTGAGTATAAGGCATGTTTTTACAAACACCCAAGATACGCGTATGTTACCCCTGCCGCAGTGTCCCAGATCTGAATAGAGTGCTTCGGCACCCGTGGTACACAGAAATACAGCGCCTAATATCCAGAAACCTTTAGGATAAACAGTAAGCACTTTTATGGCGTAGTAAGGATTGAGCGCTTTGAAAATATGCCAGTCGTCACTAATGTGGTAAAGACCCAGGGTGCCTAGCATTAGGAACCATATAAACATAATAGGCCCAAACGCCTTACCTATATTAGATGTACCCATCTGTTGCAGAAAGAACAGCAATGTAAGAATGGAAAGTACAATATATACAATGGTAAGGTCGCTGATATGCTCTAAATGCGGCATAATACGCAAACCCTCAATAGCCGATGTAACTGAGATAGGGGGCGTTATCATACCATCTGCCAGTAATGCTGCGCCACCTATCATTGCGGGGAATACTGTCCATTTGCCATGTCTGCGCACCAGAGCGAATAAAGAGAATATCCCTCCCTCACCTTTGTTGTCGGCCTTCAGTGTCAGCATTACATACTTTACGGTGGTTTGCAGGGTCAACGTCCAGATGATGCACGACAATGCGCCTATGATCAGCAGTTCGCTTATTTGCTTGCCATTACAAATGGCGTTCATTACGTAAAGGGGGGAGGTACCGATGTCGCCGTAAATGATGCCTAACGCTATCAAAAGGCCTGCGGTGGATACCTTATTAAGATTCTTTGCCAAGGTAGATACTTGTTAAAATAATATGCGGATGCAAAGTTATGAATATTCTATGCCTGTTAGTTCACTTTTATAAATTAACGTCAATGTATTTAAATCGTCATTTGTTTAGCTTTTAAAAGGTTACATGAGTTAACCTTCGTAACTTTGCCCACTTTCATGGTAAAAATAGCAAACATAGAGATAGGGGAGTTCCCGCTGCTGCTGGCTCCGATGGAGGATGTCAGTGATCCGCCGTTTCGTGCGGTATGTAAGCAGAATGGTGCTGATCTTATGTATACGGAGTTCATATCATCCGAAGGATTGATACGTGATGCCATGAAAAGTCGCCAGAAACTCGACATTTTCGACTACGAAAAACCCATTGGTATACAAATATTTGGGGGCGATGAAGATGCAATGGGTCTTGCAGCAAAGATAGTTGATGCCACTAATCCCGATCTGCTGGATATAAATTTTGGCTGCCCGGTTAAAAAAGTTGTGTGTAAGGGTGCAGGTGCCGGTGTGCTGAAAGATATAGAGCTGATGGTACGCCTCACAAAGGCGGTTATTAATTCTACCAAATTACCTGTTACAGTTAAGACCCGCCTCGGTTGGGACGACGAGACAAGGAATATAGAAGAAGTGGCCGAGCGGCTGCAGGATATTGGTGTACAGGCATTATCCATACATGGCCGCACACGTGTACAGATGTATAAAGGAGATGCCGACTGGACGCTTATAGGCAAAGTTAAAAATAACCCACGCATACACATACCCATCTTTGGTAACGGAGATATAGATACCCCGCAGAAGGCGCTGGAGTACAAGAACAGGTATGGAGTGGATGGCATAATGATAGGACGCGCAGCTATTGGCTATCCGTGGATATTTCGCGAGATAAAACATTTTATGGCAACGGGCGAAGAACTAGCGCCACCAACCCTGAGCGAGCGCCTCGATGCCTGCCGTAAACATCTATATGGCTCTGTAAGCTGGAAGGGTCAAAAACTGGGCCTTCTTGAGATGCGTCGTCACTATGCAAGCTATCTCAAAGGGCTATCGCATGTAAAAGAGTTCCGTACAAGGCTGGTAAGCACCGAAGACCTCTCAGAGATAGAACAGATACTACAAGACCTTGAAGCGCAATATTCTAATGAAGGTATCTTCGCGTAATCACAGGTAAACACAGCGCACTTTTTTTTAATTTTGACTTTTGAATTAATAAATGACCCGCATCGGCCTTATATCAGATACGCACAATTATCTCGATGATGCGGTGTTTACCCATTTTGATAAGTGCGATGAGATATGGCATGCCGGAGACTTTGGTACAGCTATAATATCAGACAAACTAAAAGCCTTTAAGCCGCTGCGTGGCGTATATGGTAACGTTGATGGCTACGATATACGTAGTGAGTATCCTGAGAAACTACGTTTCACGTGCGAGGATGTAAATGTTATGATGGTACATATAGGCGGCTACCCTAATCATTACGCACCTGCAATACGTCCCGAATTATTTACGGACCCTCCACAATTATTTATTTCCGGTCACTCGCATATCTTAAAGGTCATTTACGATGAAAAGATAAAGTGCCTGCACATGAACCCGGGTGCGGCAGGTAGGCACGGCTGGCACAAAGTACGTACGCTGATTCGTTTTGTAATAGATGGCGCTAATATGAAGCAGTGCGAAGTGATAGAGCTTGGCGCCAGGTAAATAGTTCACTGATTTTGATATCCGTTGATAATTACACTTTTGCACGTTCAAGGTTAACGTATATATAATGTGTGTATAATATAACTCTATACCGGTTCATTTCTAAATGAATAGGCTATTGTTTACCTTTGCTTCCTCATTTATAAATTTATAATTACTTCCATAATGAATAACGCATATTTCGAGTTTCCTGCACCCAAAAATGAACCGGTTCTTAACTATGCACCACATAGTGCTGAGCGTAAGGCTTTGCAGAAAGCCGTAGCAGACCTTAAAGCTAAACCGCGCGATATACCGATGTATATCAATAACAAAGAAGTGCGTAGTGGTGATAAGAAAGAAATACGCCCTCCGCATGAAACAGCGCATCTGCTCGGTCATTTTCACGCGAGCAATGAAGAGCACGTACGTCAGGCTATTGATGCGGCACTTGCAGCGCACAAATCATGGGCGGCTACAAGCTGGGAACATCGCGCATCCATATTCTTAAAAGCCGCCGAATTACTGGCTACCAAATACCGGTTTAAGATGAATGCCGCTACCATGCTGGGGCAAAGCAAGAATGCTTACCAGGCAGAGATAGACAGCGCATGTGAGCTGATAGATTTCCTTCGTTTTAACGTACACTTTCTTACAGATATTTATACACAGCAGCCACAGTCATCGCCGGGCGTCAACAACCGCATGGAGTACCGCTCGCTTGAAGGGTTTGTACTGGCGGTAACACCATTTAACTTCTCGGCAATAGGTGGCAACCTGCCTACATCGCCTGCTATGTGTGGCAATGTGGTAGTATGGAAGCCTGCCAACACACAGATATACTCTGCGAGTGTATTTATGGAGATACTGATAGAAGCAGGATTACCTGCTGGCGTTATCAACCTCATCTATCCATCTGGCCCTGTAGTTGGTGATATTTGCTACAACCATGCTGATTTTGCAGGTGTGCATTTTACAGGTTCTACCGGTGTATTCCAGAGCATGTGGAAGAGCATAGGCAACAACATAGCCAAGTATAAATCTTACCCGCGTATAGTAGGGGAGACAGGCGGTAAAGACTTTGTGTTCGTACATCCTACAGCACATGTCGATGCAGTGGTAGCGGGACTGGCACGCGGCGCTTTTGAATACCAGGGGCAGAAATGCTCTGCGGCATCAAGGGCTTATCTGCCATCTAATCTTGCTACAGAAATAAAGGATAAACTGATTGCAGAACTAAAGACAATGAAGATGGGCGTGGTAGATGATTTTACCAATTTCATCAACGCTGTTATCGACGAAAAATCTTTCAACAGTATCTCTAAGTATCTGGATAATGTAAAGAACAGCAATGGTGCTGCTAAAATACTACATGGTGGTAAGTGCGATAGTTCAAAAGGCTGGTTCGTTGAGCCTACTATCATCGAAACAACCGATCCATCTTATGTAACCATGTGCGAAGAGATTTTCGGCCCGGTGCTTACTATCTATACATACGATGCGGATAACTGGATACAGACGCTTGATGTACTGGATGCAACATCTCCGTATGCGCTTACGGGTGCTATCTTCGCACAAGACAGGCATGCGATAGAGTTTATGACCAAGCGTCTGGAACATAGCGCAGGTAACTTCTACATCAATGATAAGCCAACAGGTGCAGTGGTAGGCCAGCAGCCATTTGGCGGTGCACGCGCATCAGGCACTAACGATAAGGCGGGTTCTATCCTTAACCTTTTCCGTTGGTTAAGTGCAAGGACAATCAAAGAAACATTTGTGCCACCTGTAGATTACAGGTATCCGTTTACACAGGCGGATTAAGAGGTATGTTTATTAAAAAAACGGGAGCATTACTGCTCCCGTTTTTTATTCCCTGTTACGAAAAGGCTACTAATGCAATCCCATTTCTCCAAGATATCTTTCAGCATCTAAGGCTGCCATACAGCCACTGCCGGCCGCACTTACAGCCTGTCTGTAGATTTTATCCTGCACATCACCGCAGGCAAATACACCTTCTATATTTGTTTTAGAAGAATCCGGTTTTGTTATAAGATAACCTTGGTCATCCATCTCCAGCCATCCTTTAAACAGGCTTGAATTTGGTTCGTGCCCTATGGCTACGAAAAATGCCTTTATAGGTATGATGCTTTCTTCGTTTGTTTTATTGTTCAGTATTTTCAGTGAGTCCACTTTGTTTTCACCCATTACCTCTACTGTGTCCGTATTCCAGTACACCTTTATATTTGGTGTTTTCATTACACGGTCCTGCATCACTTTGCTCGCGCGCATTTCTCCACGTCGTATCAGCATGTGTACATTGCTGCATAGTTTCGATAAGTATAGCGCTTCTTCACATGCAGTATCACCGGCGCCTACTATAGCTACTTCCTGGTTCTTAAAGAAAAAGCCATCACATACCGCGCATGCAGATACGCCATGCCCGTTAAGGCGCTGCTCAGACTCCAGCCCCAGCCATTTAGCCGATGCTCCAGTGGCAATGATCAGCGAATCGGTCTCTATCCATTTCTCTTCATCGATCTCTACTTTATACGGGCGGCTCGATAGGTCTACCTTTGTAGCCATTCCCCAGCGTATATCTGCGCCCATGCGCTGTGCCTGTTGTTCAAAATCCACCATCATCTGTGGTCCCATGATTCCATTAGGGTAGCCGGGATAATTCTCCACTTCTGTAGTTATAGTAAGTTGACCGCCGGGCTGTAACCCCTGGTATAGAACTGGTTTTAAATTTGCTCTCGAAGCATATATCGCAGCGGTATATCCCGCCGGACCTGAGCCTATAATAAGACAATGTACTTTTTCTATTTCTGCCATAATATTCAAATGTGCTAATTAATCAGTAAAAATGCAAAAGAATTGCCGATACAGCAAACCTTTTTCGCTTATAGTGGCATCAAATAATAATTTGTCGCTAATGCGGCACTACAAGATAGGTAAATGAATTGCCATAACCAGCCCATATACCCAATGCTCCATTGCTGATATTTGATGTAATGTTAATGGGTGTAGAAAACGGATTACCTAATGACTGTTGTGCAAAAGCGTATGTATTCCAGAATGTAAATACCCCCTTATCGATCGTAGACCATTGAAGGGATACTGAGTCGCCGGGGTAAAAATACCTTAGTGAGTCGCCATTCACATTTGTACTGTCTGTAAAGCCCGCTACTAGGCCTATCTGGGTTACTATATGCCCATTAATTACCTGGTCGGTAAATACCCCTACGCCATAATATGGCCCGTTATTCCGTTTTGTAAAATAGCGTACATAGTTGCCCGGTGTATCTGGGTCAGTGTAGTTTACAAACAACTGCTGTGCATTCTTTGGTGTCTTATCATCCGTAAACAATGGGGCTCCAAACCATGCGGTATCCACAGGTGTAGGATTGGGTATCTTGGTGAGAGAAGTGTAAGTCCGCCCGTTATAGCCGATCGTTAAAGTATAGAACTTACCTGTTTCGCCTATCATCAGATTTGCCAGGTTAGTAGTGTCAATTGAGTAGACATAAAATTTATTACCCCCGGTAGTATCAAATGAGTATTCTTTCAGTGTTACGGTCTTGCTGCCATTAGATACCTGCACATTGGCACCGTGCACAAAAAGGCCCTGCAATGTACTCAGGTCTACCTGCGAAAAATATCCGAATGAGGTGGTAAGCCCTACGAATGGTGGCTGCCCGGTTTCTATCTGGCCTTGTACTACAAGAGTAGGTGGCACGCTCTTAAGGTTTATGTGTATCTCTTTTTGGCAAGATGCTAGTGCCAGTGACATGCATAGTATAACAGCTATTAGAGGAGGCCTCACTTTGTTGCTGTTTAAAAATACTTGTGACATGTTGTGTAACGCTCTTCGTGCAAAGATAAGCAATACGCCATTCTAGTTGACGTACCTGCCATCAGGCGTGTACATTACCGGGTATATTTTGTGGTTCTTCTCAAAATAGTCATAGCCTGCTTTCAGGTCTACCCAGAATTGTTGTTTCACCGGATCTTTGCCGTACTCGCGCCCAAGGAAGTTGAGCCCCGTTTTGGTAAAGCGGGTAGGGAAAATGTGTACCGGTATATATGCCTGTCCATTAAGCTTTGCATTCAGGCACAGGGTGTATATTTCCTGTATACCATCGTCTGTCATAGGCATACAGCCAATGGTTACACAACCACCATGTATATAAATATCACCACCAAGTTGCTCTTTCACACCAAGTGCCTGGTCTGAATAGTTAGGATAATTGAGTAGGAGGGATAAATAAAAATCGCTCTTGGGGTTAAACTCTTCTATGAAATAATAACCTTCAGGTACCTGTCTGTCGCCCTCGAAGCGTTTAGGACCCAACACGCCCGATAGTGCGCAAATGTGATAGTCCTTTATCAACTTATATTCGCTATTCTCATTATTGCGCGCCCACAGTTCCATTTCATTTTGTGCCTTAAAAACGCGGATGTAAATATCCTTCGGGGGAAAAGCAACACCCTTTCTTTTAAAATCCCTGCTCAAAGAATCATTATACTTTGCCCAGGCTTGTGATACACGGCTGAATGATAACTGAAAATTACGGAAAGCCTGGTCGTCATCCTGCGCACGTGCCGACAGCGAAATCATACTCACAATAATGCATAACAGCAATCCGCCTAACAGTTTCTTTGTCATAATGTTGTAATACTCTGATGTAAAAAAGACCTTGCAAATATAAGTGTAACAAATCAAATAAAACCCTAAAATACACGCAAAAAGGAGGCCTAAAGGCCTCCTTTTACGCTGCTATGTCAATGCATTAATGTACTATAGTTAGTTTCTGGGTATAATGATATTTCGCCGTCTGTACTGTCACCATATACACACCATCTTTTAATTGAGAAATATTAAGCTCTGCAGGATTCGCAGAAATAATCAAGTCTCTTTCATACACCTTTCTATCCGTTATGTCCGTAATAGTTACATGGGCGGTTGTATTGGCTGTGGTGCCCCACTGTATTTTCACTAAGCCGTTTGTTGGGTTAGGATAAATGCTTATGCTGCTTCCTGGTGTTACATTAGTTACGCCTTCTGTAACAGGTGTTATTGTTTTTGATCCTGTATGTTGTATGAAATCTACTCCGCTTGCAGTAGGAGTAGAGGTACTAATAGTATATGTTGGTGATGGAGTGGTTGTATAGTTAAGGTCTTCAGGATATATTGTATAGTTTCCCGTTGGTATGTTATTAAAAGCATACGCTCCGGTAGCGTTAGTATATGTATATGTAACAACAGCTCCTGTGCTGGCATTCTCCAGGAAAACAATCATGCTGTCAGGGTAAGTTCCGCTTGTTGATTTCCCTGCTCCAGACGCTATGGTACCTCCTATAAATCCTGGACCTATGGTTACAGTTCCTGTGTTCATATGCACATCATTATCGCTGTCATCACCTGTAACATGATCAATAAATTCTGCAGTATTCCAATACAGACTAGAATAATGATAAGTAGGAACATAACCTGTGGTGCCGGGTACTGAACCCATCAACCTTGCTTTTACAAGATAGTTTCCAACCGGTTTTCCTAAAAATTCAAAATATGCTATCCTATTCCCGGTATCAGTAGATATGGCTGGGTCTTCTATCGATACGGAAAGAAATGAAGAGTCTATTGCCGAAAGGATTGTTGTTGAAGAGTCATATTGTATCAGCCACACTTTAACTGTACTGTCAGTTATGCCCGACCAATCAGAAACATTAAATACAACATGTCCTGAAATTCTATTTGGTGGTACATATGGAGCACCAACAGTATCAATGTGATATACTGCACTTGCAGTACAATAGGATAATGGTGTTGTTGAATCAACATCACCTGGGCCCCAAACTTCCCATGTATTTACCATCGATATTGTATAGATACCCGCCATGGCATAAGTATGAGAGCTTAGATGGGTAACCGGAGTGCCATCGCCATAATTCCACATCGCAGAAATATAGGTATATGAAGGTCCTGTTGATATATTATCCATTGTTACTGTCGAATAATAATTACTAAAAGTAAAATCGGCTGATAAAGAAGAACAGTCGATAATTACAAATACATCAGTATAAACAGTATCAAGATAAGTACAGCCTCCGGGTGCAGTAGCAGCAAGCACTACAGGATGATTGCCATTTGCAGTATAACTATGCATTGCTGTTATGCCACTCGCTGTGCTTCCGTCATCAAATGTCCATACGTAAGTCATTCCGGTTGTACCTGCGTAGTTATTGGCGGTATACATGTCAGTCTGGCTTGATGAAGATGTCGAAAGTACAGAATCAGCAATAGAGCTTGCACATGGGATTACAGTTACTGCAACAGATTGTGAATCATATGACTCGCAAATTATTGATGAATCATAATCAACAATCATTCGCAATGATACTACATAAGTGCCGGGGCTACTATACATATGACTTGTGGTAGCCATTTCTCCTGTGCCGTCGCCATAAGTGAAATAATAAGACGGGCTACCAGATCCTGAATAAGTGGATGTATTTGTTACAAAAACATGCAGCAAAGTATCTGTTGTATAGGTAAACGACGGAGTGCATTGTGCAAACGCGTTACTAATAGTAAGAAAAGCTACAAGCAGAGCTAATAAATGTTTCATGTTTAGTTTTGAGTAGGATTAGTGGGTTAATGTTATTTTCTGGGTGTAATGATATTTCCCCGTCTGTACTGTCACCATATACACACCATCTTTTAATTGAGAAATATTAAGCTCTGCAGGCTTCGCAGAAATAATCAGATCTCCTTCAAATGCCTTTCTATCCGTTATGTCTGTAATAGTCACATGGGCGGTGGTATTGGCTGTGGTGCCCCTCTGTATTTTCAGTAAGCCGTTTGTTGGGTTAGGATAAATGCTTATGCTGTTTTCCGGTGTTACGTTAACAACGCTTTCCGTAACCGGTGTGATTGTTTTTGATCCTGTATGCTGTATGAAATCCAGCCCGCTTGCAGTTGGCGACGACGTAGTGATGGTATATGTTGGTGAGGGTGTAGTTGTATAACCTATTGCTTCAGGATATACATTATAGCTTCCTGTTGGTAAATTATTGAATGTATATACACCGCTTGCATTAGTGTAAGCGAAAGTGATAACATCACTTGTAGCAGCATCCCTCAAAAAGATGACCATACTATCCGGATGTGTGCTACTGGTTCCTTTACCCACGCCCGATGAAATTGTTCCTCCAATAAACCCTGGGCCTGTAGGCACAGTTCCGTATAGCATGTATATATTTAAATTGTCGGTGCCTATACCATGCGGTATACTGTTGGCTGTGCTCCACGACATGCTTGAAAAGCCATAAGTAGGAACGTATCCCGATGTACCGGGTATCGCAGCTTCCAGTTTTGCCTTTACAAGGTAGGTTCCGGCAGGTTCTCCTGAAAATGCATAAGAATAGTAATTGCTGTCAGCTCCACTATAGCTTGGGGCGGGTAGGGTCATTGAGTCTGTCGCATAGAGTGTCATAGCTGTTGTATCATATTTTATAAGCCAGATTTTCACTGCAGAATCCGTAACACCTAATGAAGGGCCACTGGTAAAAATAATTGTACCGTAAATCTTATTAACTGGATCGCTGACCGTATCAGGTAAAGAGATACTACTTACGCAGTATGCTCCTATTGTATCATCTTCCCACGTATTAGTCAGCGTAATTGTATAAATACCACCTACGGCATAAGTATGGGAATTATCTGAAGTCGCAGGCGAGCCATCTCCGTAGTTCCATAAAGGGGATGAACCTACCGGTGAAGCGGTCGATGTATTGGTAACTGTAACCGTAGAATATGCATTGCTGTAGGTGAAGTTTGCATGTAATCCCGTGCAACTGAATGTACTATCAGTTATTACTACCTGGGTTACACTGTCATGGCATAAAACTGTACCACTCATTGAATCCACCCAGTTTGTGGTTAATGTTACATGATGGGTGCCTGTCGCTGTAAATGAATGAATTGGGTTCATTTCTGTTGACGACCCACCATCTCCAAAGTTCCATAAATAAGTACGTACTTCTGAAACAGGCGCAATACTTGATGTATTGTTATATGATACAGCCGCTACTGCTACTGAATAAGTGAAATTCGCATGAAATAAAGAACAGTCAGTTACATCATCTACTGTAACTCCCAGAGCGTTTGTATAAGAACATCCGCTAGGGGCAGTTGCGGTAAGCGTCGCCACATAATATCCGTTAGCTGTATACGTATGCGTTGCGGGCGACCCTGTGCCTGTTCCTCCGTCTCCAAACGTCCATGCATAGCTCATAGAGGGTGTTCCTGCGGGCGTTGTTGCTGTATATGTTACCAGCCCAGCCGTTCCGGTTACTGCGCTAATAGTTGAGCCGCAAGCGGGATAGCTTATTGTAGCCACTTGTGTCGCAGTATTTGTGCAGCTTATCGAAGATGTTGCAGAGTCATACACACTCATATTTATCGTCACTGTGTATGTGCCGGTAGCAGCATAATTATGAGAAGCGCTGGTGGTTGTACCACTTCCATCACCATAATCCCATGTAAAGGAAGGATTAAACGTATAGCTTGGCGTATAAGACGTGGTATTTGTCACATCAATTTTTAGTAATTCTGTCCCTGTTGGGTCAGACACATATGTAAATGAAGGGCTGCATTGGCCAAAGGCAGCATGGACTATGAATACAGAAATTAACAGGGGTAATATGCGTTTCATAAATAGTATTTTAGTTAGTTTGTAGGTATAGACGTTATATTAACAGAAAGTGTTAGTAACAACATTACAAATATTCATTAGCAGTTGGTTAAAACTAAAAACTCCCCAAATGGGGAGTTTTTAGTTTTATTTATTTAAGGAGATCAAAGATTACCTCTTTTCGCTTGTTCGCGCTCTATCGACTCAAACAAAGCCTTAAAATTACCTGCGCCAAAGCTTTGTGCGCCTTTACGTTGTATAATTTCAAAGAAAAGAGTAGGGCGGTCTTCTACCGGTTTTGTAAATATCTGCAGCAGATAACCCTCTTCATCGCAGTCTACCAATATACCTAACTCCTGCAGCGGCGCCAAGTCTTCATCTATCTTGCCTACGCGATTGGTCATGTCCTCGTAGTATGCATTTGGTGGAGCGCTTAGAAATTCTACACCTCTCGATTTTAAGTCTCTAACGGTGGCTACGATATCATTAGTAGCTATCGCAACGTGCTGCACGCCTTCACCTTCATAGAAATCAAGGTATTCTTCTATCTGCGATTTCTTTTTCCCTTCAGCTGGCTCATTGATCGGAAATTTCACATAGCCGTTGCCATTGCTCATCACCTTACTCATCAATGCGGAGTATTCGGTATTGATCTGCTTATCGTCAAACGATAGGATGTTTACAAAGCCCATCACATCTTCATACCATTGTATCGTAGGGTTCATGCGGTTCCAGCCTACATTGCCCACGCAATGGTCTATATAAAGCAGGCCTGCATCCTTAGGGTTGTAATCGCTCTTCCATGGTTGATAACCCGGTAGGAAGGTACCATTGTAATTTTTGCGTTCTACAAATAAGTGTACTGTTTCGCCATAAGTATATATACCGCTCATGCGCACCTCTCCGTGTTCATCTTTCACGGTTTTTGGCTCCATATATGTCTTAGCGCCACGGCTGGTTGTTTCTTCGTACGACTTGTAAGCGTCATCTACCCACAGCGCCAGTATCTTTACTCCATCACCATGCTTGTATATGTGCTCTGATATAGGGTTGGTAGACTTTAAAGGAGTAGTAAGCACAAGGCGTATTTTGCCCTGCTGCAATACATAAGACGCTACGTCGCGCACGCCTGTTTCCGGGCCCGCATACGCTAGCGACTGAAAGCCAAATGCTGTTTTATAAAAATGTGCTGCTTGCTTAGCGTTACCCACATATAGTTCTATATGATCTGTTCCGTTTATTGGCAAAAAGTCCTTGGCCAACTTCATTTTTTGGCTCGTGTTCAGTGTTTCCATTAGTTTATTTGTCTGTTTTGGTAAGTGATTAAATTATTATGCCGAAAGGTCGGGGTTAATGCGTAAGCCTGCTCCACTCGGCCATAGCCGATGTACGGAGTAGTTCCCTTTTTGCGGTATAATTTAATACTATTCTCAATAGCAGTTATTCTATCCAGCTGATTATATAAGAGTCATCTTCGATGCCCAGTGCATCATTGGTAAGCATCAATGGGTGAAAGGTATCAACCATCACAGCCAGTTCTTTCGTTTCTTCTTTACCAATGCTTTTCTCCACAGTTCCCGGGTGCGGACCGTGTGGTATACCAGCCGGGTGTAATGTTATCATACCGCGCTCCACATGTTTACGGCTCATAAAATCGCCGTCTACATAATAGAGCACTTCATCACTGTCTATATTACTATGGTTATATGGTGCAGGTACCGCCAATGGATGATAATCAAACTTACGCGGCACAAAAGAACATACCACAAAGTTGCGTGCATCAAATGTCTGATGTACCGGTGGTGGCTGGTGCACACGCCCTGTTATTGGTTCAAAGTCATGGATGCTTAAAATGTAAGGATATTCGCAGCCATCCCAACCTATTACATCAAACGGATGGTGGCCGTACCATATAGGGTACAAAAAGCCTTTCTTTTTAACCTTTATCAGAAACTCGCCTTGCTTGTCTATCGTCTGCAGGTCTCGTGGCAGGCGCAGGTCTCTTTCACAATACGGCGAGTTTTCTAATAGTTGGCCATACTTGCTCAGATACCTTTTAGGGAACTGTATTGGGCTGAACGATTCAATGATAAAAAGTCTGTTGTGCTCATTCTCAAAAGATATCTGGTATATTGTTCCCCTCGGCACTACTACATAGTCGCCATATTCAAAAGGTAGCAGGCCATACTGAGTTTTTAGCACCCCTTTGCCTTCATGTATGAATATCACCTCATCAGTATCGGCATTCTTGTAGAACACATTATCATCTAATCCCTTTTTAGGTGCGGCCAGCGTAAGGTGTACATCATTATTGAAGAGTACCGTTTTGCGGCTTTTTAGATAATCAGCCTCAGGATCTACATGAAACCCTTTAAAACTACGGTGTTTTAGTATATTCTCCGTTGCAGCTTTAGGGGCTACATTGGTTGGCTCTTCCGTCCTTATTATTTTGGTAGGAGCATGCAGATGGTAGAGTAGGGAAGAGTTTGATGAAAAACCTTCTGTACTGAATAATTGCTCCGAATAAAGGCTACCATCAGGCTTACGGAATTGTGTATGCCTTTTATGTGGTATGCTTCCTAAAGTATGATAATGAGGCATTCTAATATTGTTTAGTCAAATTTACGATTTTGTTCCTTTATTTTACTGCCATCCCGTTAAAGGTAGGCCAACTTACTAATACCTTCTTATGTTTTGAGCATACGAATGGCAAATGGCTAGTGAATATCGGCAAATGTGAGGTGTAATAGGAGACGATCTGGCTATACATGTACAATATGCAGGAATCAGGATTTAATTATGACCGGTGGCTATTATATTATTGATGTCGTTCCCTATTTTCGTAGAGAAAATGCTAGCACCTCCGGTATTTAAGTGCCCATAATTGTAAAAATAGCTTCTGTTTTTGCACATAGTATCAGTTGTATAATCGATCATGTACACGTTTTTATTGGTTAATACTTTGTACTTCTCTTTCAGCCAATCCATATTTAGTACTAACCTATAACCTTCTTCATACATCGGCGGGAAAACAATAATAACCTTGATGCCTTTTTTTACGGCTGTATTTATTGTCTCTTGTAGTTGAGTGTATATACGCTCTTCGTATCGGGCGTTGAATGGTTTTGCGGTTCCTGTTTTATCCCATTTCAGGTTTTGCGGTTCATAACCGTTAGATGTATCTGTTTTATGGATCCTGCTCCCTATGAATAAGTCGTTGTAAAATGCTTTATTTAATAAAGTTAGTTTGTAACCGGGAATATATTTTGCTTTCCATATCTTATCAGGTTCTATTTCGTGCAGGCTATTATAAACGTACGAATTTGAAAGATGAGAATAATAAAGATCTGGGCGGGTTATCAACTCATTCTTTCCTAAATTATCAATATCGGCAGCAATTATCAGATACTTACATTGTTTTTCGTAAGACAGATATTCTTTTATTAGACAATTATATTGTACAAAAAAAGTACCATCCCACCCCATATTATATGCACTTAGTCCTGTTACATTTTTTATTATTGATGGGTCGAAATGTACATATGCTACAGAACTACCAAATATCATGACATTCGCATCGATCTTGTGATTAAATAGTCGTGTAAATTTGTTTGAAACATTTTTGTTGTAGCTACGATCAATACCCGTCTGTACAAGGTAAACCAAGAGAAAAAGAACTGCAGAAAACAGTATAAAAAATAATGGCTTCTTTTTCATCGCTGCTAAAATTGGAAATAGATAAACTCCTGGTTATCATAAGCGCCTATTACAAAAATGGCGATAATTAAAAAATAATAATAGCTCCATTTAACGATTGAGGAACTATTACGAACAATATTTTCCGGGCTTGTGTCTTTGGTCCTGAACTGTATTATCTCAAGAAAAGCGATTAACAGGAAACCGATTACAACATTAAAGGAGCCATACACAGTGTCATTACCCCCGATAGCTGTAATAACCGATTTTATACCTGAAACAGAGCACACACTTTTCCATCCTTTGAAAAGGTGGGCAAAAATGTAAAGGGCATCCTTCACGGATTTGCCACGAAAAAAGACACTGGCTAGCACAAAAAAGCTAAATGTTAGGAAAATGCTGATCGTCTTGTTTACAGTTGGAGGGAGTACGCTAAAAATCTTCTTACGAAAATTTTTTGTCAGGAATTCATAGACGAGCGCCACACCATAAACAGAGCCCCAGATTATATACTTCCAATTGGCACCATGCCATAGCCCGCTGAGAAAAAAAGTAAACAGCAGCCCGAATACAATAGCCCATCTACCCCATTTACGTAGTGAGGCAACCAAGGGGTTGAACAAATAATCAAAAAACCAGGTAGACAGGGATATGTGCCATCTACGCCATATCTCAGTAACGCTCTTGCTTGCAAAAGGGCGATTGAAATTGAGCATTAGATCATAGCCCATGGTCTTTGCGGCACCCCTGGCGATATCTGTATAGCCTGAGAAATCACAGTAAACCTGGAACGCAAAGAAAAGGGTAGCAATGGTTAACGCCACCCCATTGAAATGGCGGGGATCATTGTAAACGTTGTTTACAATGATCGCTAACCGGTCTGCGATCACAATTTTTTTAAAAAATCCCCAGATCATCAGCCTGATACCATCCCTGCAATTATCGTAACTGAAATCGTGTTTTGCATGAAACTGATCAAGTAGATTTTGTGGCCGTTCGATTGGGCCTGCTACCAACTGAGGGTAGAACATAACATACAGGGCGTATATACCAAAATGTCGCTCCGCTTTTTGATTGTCCCTGTACACCTCAAGGGTATAACTCATTGCTTGAAATGTGTGAAACGAAAGCCCTATTGGCAATAAGATCTTTAATAATGGTATGGAGAAACCCGCCTTGCTTGCGTCTGCGAGGGTGTTGATATTGATCGCAAAAAAATTGTAGTATTTAAATATTACCAGCACACCGATATTGGCTACGAGGCTCAGGATCAGGAACGCCCTTCGTCGCCGCCCTTCTGCATTTTCTATCATTATACCGGCTATATAGTCGATGATAATAGTTGCGAGGAGGATAAGGATGTAAATGGGAACGAAAGCCATGTAGAAGATACAACTGGCAACGAGCAGATGCACCCACCTCAATTTATAGGGCAATAAAAAATAGATAATAGTTACTATCGGAAAGAATAATAAAAATTGAAATGAATTAAATAGCATTATCTATCCTGATAATTGGTATGTGAGTAATGATTAATTGCTAAGCTTACCCTGTATATTAGAAACGATATCTCCCATATTGTTAAACCTCATAATGTCATTCAGTTTAAATTTAACCCCAAAATGTTTCTCTATGCTATCAATTATGATCATGTGTGAAAGCGAATCCCAGCCATCCACATCCGATGCGGTAGTGGTTACTGATACTTCGATGTCTTTCTTTCTCAACACTTTCGATAATATCGAATTCATTTGAGTCAAAATTTCCTGCGTTTCCATGTTATAGTATAATATTTTTCTCCATTAGTATTTTCGTGTCGCAAGATAGTAATTTAAAAATTGACGGATCAGTACAATTTTTCTCCTTTACCACGGCGAAACCGGCTTTTTCGTAAGCCCTTAATGCACTCAAATTATTTTTTAATAAAATGATCTGTGCCTTATGAAATGTACGTCCCTTGTCTTGCCTTACCTTTATATGCTCATCTATCAACAGTTTGATTAACCCCAGCCCCCTGTATCCCGGACCGGTATAGACGCATTCAATCTGCAACGCCTTATCTTCTCTTTCTATGTTTGTTTCTTTGATAAGGCTTAACGCACCGGATGCTGCCATCATTTTTTCCCTATCCAAAAAATGCATGAGCAGGTTGCTTTTAATAAAGCTACTGGACATGCCATCTTCCTTTTCAATCCAGGTGCTCAACGCAGCCGCCTTTTCACCATCTACTTCAGCAATAAGGAAATTGGAAACACACAGCTCCTGTCCCTCTATATTCTCGTCCAGAATGTTCCTTAAGAGTTCTTCCAATTCATTTTCCGAAATAGAAAAAATAGAGCAGTAGCTAATTATATCCGAGCCGCTCTTTTCCGCTTCTATAATTGATGTGATTAAAAAGTCTTTATCGGCATCTGTTGCGTTGCGAATATGTATTGCCATATTAGTTAATTAATTTTTTAAGCTCTTTTCTGTCCGTTTTTCCATTTGTATTGAGGGGAAAAGGGGATATGAAGTGCATCTTGGAGGGGATCATATAAGAAGGCAATTTAGTTTTTAATGCTTCTATTATTTCACCTGTTTCCTGTATGGTAGTATCAAATACAGCTTCTATCTGGCTAAGCCCGGTAGCGGTAGTAACCGCGAAAGCCACCACGTTAGAAAAGCCTGTGAGCTTACGTAAGTGAAATTCTATTTCGCTTAGCTCGATACGAAATCCTTGCACTTTTACCTGGTTATCAACCCTGCCACAATATATAAAGTTACCTTCATTGTTCACATAGCTGATATCACCTGTACGATAATACCGCTTATCATTGAGTATGAAGAATGCTTCTTTGGTTTTTTCTGCATTCAGGTAACCCTGTGTCAGCTGGCTACCAAATAAGCATAGCTCTCCTTGGCTTCCATCTGCTACTATTTGAAAATTATCGTCTATTACAATAGCTTCCATATTTTTCATCGGCTTCCCAATTGCCACAATACCATTCCAATCCACTATTTCTTCCTTTGACTTGATATTATAGGTCAGGCAAAATATCGTGGCCTCCGTAGGCCCATATACGTTTTCTACAGTAGCATTTGGAATACAACTGAGCCATTCGGATATTATCTCGGAATACAATGCCTCGCCACAAAAGAGACAATATTTCAAAGCAGGTAAAGCAATTTCATTAAAATAAGGTCTGAGGTGGGATAGTATGGAAGGCACCATCAAGGCAAATGAAATTTCATACTGCTCGAGAACGCCATAGATATTAGTGAATTTCACACCACTATCTGATACGGTATATACACAAGCGCCTATACACAAAGGTGCGAGATACGACATAACGGAAAGATCGAACGTAAGATCGAACATTTGTAAAAACCGGTCTTCCTCACTCATTTCGTACCCTAATGATATGAAAGCATCTATAAATGAATCAAGATTGAAATAAGTGATCGGTACACCCTTGGGTATGCCAGTGCTGCCGGAAGTAAATAGTATATATGCATTATCGTCTTTAATAGATATTGTCGGCGCGCTTAATGAAACAGGATCAGCAGTTAATGATGATACATCGAAATATCGGACATTATCATAAAGCTGTTGTTCTTTCCCTGATAGTATTAACCGAAGCCCGGACTGTTTTATTACTTGGTTAATTCTTTCGGCGGGGTGGTGCGGGTGGATAGGAATATAGGTTTTGCCCAAAAGTAATATTGCAATTAAGGATGCATATGTTTCCACGTCATCATTTAGCAAAACTCCTATTCTAGTTTCGGTATTGTAGTGTTCACTTACTTCGGTATAAATACCTGCCACTCTCGAAAAGAAATCCTGGTAGGAGTAAAACGTATTCCGGATGCAAAATGCATTTCGGTTGGGATGTGCCCGGAGTGCATCTACTATTTTATTGAGGAAAAACATTTTGACTAATTTATTTTTGAATAAGTATGGCTTGTGAATACTGCAAACTAATTAAATTATGACCAATAAGAAATAGCCAACTGTATTAAACCGATTAAAAATCCTAAAACCCCACCGACTAACTCAACGAACCTAAATTCCTTTTTCATTACAGCAGCCAGTATCTCTTCCAGTTTATCGGATGAAAAATTATTAACCTTCTCAGTTACAAGCTTTTCAACGTCAATGACGGCGCCTAGATTATCAGCAAACTGACCTATCACTTCCGGCAATAGAGCTTCTATTTCTTCCATCAGCCCTTCTTTGATCTTCACCAGCGTGCCCTCACCTACGAACATGGAAATGACTGGTAATTTTTCTTTTAGTTTTTCATGCAGAAATACGTCTATATGCTTTTCTATATTCGGCATTACTGCTGTAAGATGAGCCGGGTCTTTTATCTGCACCGCTATTTCATCAAAATGCAGCAATTCATTGGCCACTACAGCCCCCAGCTTTGATGCAAATATCTTTTGCCGCTTAGGAAAAATACCCTGTACGGTTAATCCTAAAAAATTGAATGGCTTTTTAGGGTGGAACAGCATAAAAAATGCTATCCATGTAGTAAACCAACCGGTAAATGCAGCAATAAAAGGCTGCAGCCAAAACATCAGATTATTCATTCCTGCAAATATTATAAACCCGGTGCACCATGCATGCACCGGGAAGTATTATTAATTTATTAACAACTTATATTTTTCCGATAAGATTTTTCAGATAAACGCCATAACCACTCTTCATATAAATAGTAGCAAGCTTATTCATCTGCTCATCATTTATCCATCCGTTGCGGTATGCGATTTCTTCAAGGCAGCCTATCTTTAGGCCCTGCCTCTTTTCTATTACCTCTATAAACTCACCCGCTTCTATCAGCGAATCAAAGGTTCCTGTATCTAGCCATGCCGTGCCTCTGTCCAGCACACCCACTTCCAGTTTACCTTTTTCAAGATACACCCTGTTCACATCCGTTATTTCCAGTTCTCCGCGCGGCGATGGCTTTATTGCTTTTGCAATAGCTACAACATCGTTATCGTAAAAATACAATCCCGGTACAGCAAAGTTCGACTTTGGCTGTGCAGGTTTTTCTTCAATGCTCAATACCTTATTGCTCTTATCAAACTCCACTACGCCATAACGTTCAGGATCGTGTACCTGGTAAGCAAATACTACTGCGCCATCAGGGTTAACCTTGTTTTTTAGTAACGTACCCATCCCTGAACCATAGAAAATATTATCCCCTAACACTAATGCAACTGGGTCTTTGCCAATAAAATCAGCGCCTAATACAAATGCCTGTGCGAGCCCATCAGGGCTTGGTTGCACTACATACTCAAAGCGGCAGCCTATCTGGCTGCCATCACCTAGCAATCTCTTAAATGCAGGCTGGTCATCTGGGGTAGTAATGATCAGTATTTCATTGATACCCGCTAACATCAATGTCGACAATGGATAATAGATCATCGGCTTATCATATACCGGCATCAGCTGCTTACTTACAGCTATCGTCAATGGATATAACCTTGTTCCTGAGCCCCCGGCTAAAATGATTCCTTTCATATTTAATAGTCGTAAGTGATAAGTAGTAAACTATTGATGGTTTGCGTATTGCTTTTTATAATAACTCTGATAGTCGCCGGATGTTACGTGGTTCAGCCACTCTTCATTTTCAAGATACCAGTCGATCGTCTTGCTCAGGCCTTGTTCAAATGTTACAGATGGTTCCCAGCCAAGTTCATTTTTTATCTTATTGGCATCAATAGCATAGCGCCTGTCATGTCCAGGGCGGTCTTTAATGTAAGTTATCAGCTTTTCAGATTCGCCTGCTTCGCGATCTAATTTTTTATCTAATTCTTTGCAGAGCAGCTTTATCAGCTCTATGTTCTGCCACTCGTTAAAGCCGCCTATATTATAGGTTTCACCGTTGCGCCCTTTATGAAATACAAGGTCTATGGCACGTGCATGGTCTACAACATATAGCCAGTCGCGTGTGTACTTACCGTCACCGTATACTGGCAGTGATTTTTTATTCCTGATGTTATTTATAAAAAGAGGTATCAATTTTTCCGGGAAATGGTTCGGGCCATAGTTGTTAGAGCAGTTAGTGATAACGAACGGCATGCCATAAGTATTCCCAAAAGCCCTCACAAGGTGGTCTGATGCCGCTTTTGAAGCTGAATAAGGCGACTGTGGGTCGTAAGGTGTTGTTTCAAGAAAAAAACCTTCATCACCCAGCGAGCCATACACCTCATCGGTAGATACATGGTAGAAACGTTTCCCTTCGTAATTATCTTTCCATATTGCGCGGGCTGCATTGAGTAAGTTCGCAGTACCCATCACATTTGTTTGTATAAAGGCATTAGGGTCTTCTATCGACCTATCTACATGGCTTTCTGCGGCAAGATGTATCACCCCATCAAACTTATCTTGCTCAAAGATCATCCTCATCTCTTCGCCATTCGTAATATCGGCTTTAATAAACCTATAATTAGGTGCGTTCTCTATATCCTTTAAGTTCTCCAGATTACCTGCATAAGTAAGCTTGTCGAGGTTTATAATATTATATTCCGGGTATTTCTGTACAAAGAGCCTTACCACGTGCGATCCGATGAATCCGGCACCTCCCGTGATCAATATATTCTTATTCATGTCGCGAAAATAACTATTATTTTTTAGGTTAGTATAAAATAGAACGTCCGGCACATTTACTGCGCCGGACGTTCTATTTATTGATTATATTATTTTTTTATAACAAAGTGTGTTATATAGTTATCATTGGTTGTTTTAATATGCAAGATGTATATGCCGCTTGCATTGTCACCAGATAATGCAATTCGTGTGCTATACCTGCCGTTGCTGGCTTTTACCACATCTTTATATACTACCTGGCCTACCATATTCAATACTTCTATCGTGGCTGCATCATTATTGATGTTTCCTGCTACAGTAAATGTACCATCGTTAGGGTTAGGGTAGAACTCAATAGGTGAAGATGTTACCTGTGCTACAGAAGCAGGATTGTGCAATGTAAGCGTATTACTGATAGCCGAGTCCGGCGATGCGCATGCAATGCTGCTATGTACAATGCAAGTTATCATATCGCCTGGTACCAGTGAACTGCTGGCGTATGCTAATAGCGTTGCGCCGGGTATGTCTACACCATTTTTGAGCCATTGATAAGTAGGAGTACCTCCATCAGATACGCTCGCGGCAAAAGAAATTGTTGCGCCAGGTGTAGTCACTATAGTATCTGGGCTGGCAGTTATGGTAACGGTTGGTGGTGTCGTAGGAATAACGTGGACCGTCTCAAGGTTACTTACCGCTAGGGTTGCCGTAGCGCATGGTGCATTGCTTGTAAGCTGGCAGGTTATGTTATCGCCGTCCGTAAGGCTGCCATCGGTATAAGTAGATGCATCTGTACCTACAAAACTGCCGTCCTTTATCCATTGATAATGTGGGGCACTGCCGCCGTACGTAGCAGTAGCTATGAATGTTACAGATGTGCCTGCGCATATAGTGTCATTTGGGCTTGCTGTTATGGTTACGGCTGGTGTTACTATCGGATTTACAAGTATTGATAACCCTGCACTTGTATCAGATGCCGGTGTAGCGCAAGGCATGCTACTTGCAAGTACTGCTTTTACAATGTCGCCTGCCACTAAAGTACCATCAGTGTAAGTAGCTGCGTCAGTACCTACAGGTAAGCCATTTTTCAGCCAATGATAGTGTGGGGTAGTACCACCATTAGTTACAGTTGCCGTAAACGTAACCATTGTGCCGGAACATATAGTGTCGCCAGGTGTAGCGCTGAGCGTAATAGTTGGCGTAACAATCGGATTTACGGTTATTGTATCAATAGTCGAATCAGCAGATGCTGATGCAGCACATCTTACAATGGCTTTAAAGTAAGTAGTAGCAGTTAAAAGCCCTGGTGCATAATAGTTAGTATCTGTGCCTACCGGTAGCCATGTGGTGCCGTCTGTCGATGATTCGAACTGATAGCTGATACCGATGCCTGTAGCTGTAGCTGTTGGCAATGTGAGTGTAGTAACACCGCTACCGCAAAACGATGTGCCACCAGAACTGGCTATGCTGCCTGCTGCTGCGCCTGTGCATTGAAAGTTTACCATACGCACTACGCTGTTATAAGCGTCTGCTATGTACAAGTTACCATGTTTATCGCTCTTCGTTTTCAGCGGGTAATATAGCTCTGCATCGGTAGCAAGGCCACCATCACCACTATAACCAAGCGTGCCGTTACCCGCTACCGTACTCATGTTACCGGAAAGATCTACCATTCTCACCCTGTTGTTAACATAGTCTGCAATGTACATATTGCCTGTACTGTCAAAGCTTACACCGTAAGGGAAAAACAATTCTGCGTCAGTAGCCGTGCCTCCATCGCCGGAATAGCCGGCAGAGCCATCACCTGCAACGGTAGATATAAAACCTGTAGTTGCATCCACCTTACGTATAACATCATTCTGCTCGTCTGCTATATACATGTTATGCGACTCGTCAAATGCTACATCCGTAGGGTTGAATAGCTCAGCAGCCGTTGCTGCGGCGCCATCACCGGAATAGCCGCTATCCAGCGGTGTGCCCGCAACAGTGGTAATGATACCTGTCGAGGCTGTTATCTTACGTATGCAATGGTTATAATAGTCAGGTATATAAATGTTGTTACTGTCATCAACTGTTACGCCATACGGATGGTTTATTTTTGCAAGGTTCGATGCGCCACCATCACCGCTATAACCAGCTGTACCTGTACCTGCTATGGTTGTAATGATATTGGTCGCAATAGTAATCTTACGAACGCAATGGTCCACGTCGTCAGATACATAGATATTACCTGTATCATCCAGTGCTATATCGGTAGGGTGATTAAGTTTTGCTAATAACGCATCGCCGCCATCGCCGCTATAACCTAGTGTACCTGTGCCTGCAACAGTAGTTATGATACCTGTTGCGATATTCACTTTACGCACGCGTCCATCATTCCCATCGGCCAAGTAATAGTTGCCTGCAGTATCAAATGCCAGCCCGAAAAGGTGCGTTAAGCCTGCCGATGTGGCCGCACCGCCATCGCCGCTATACCCGCTGGTGCCGGTTCCAGCTACGGTGCTGATGTTCTGTGCGTTAACAGGTGAGGTAAAAAACAAGATAGAGAAAATGGCTGCCAGCCTACAGAGTAGATTTGTTTTGTTCATGTTTGCGGTTTTAAAGGTTAAATTAATTTATCATAATTGTCATCACTAAAGATAATTTATTTATGATACATTTACAACCCTCAGAAGCAGCATAGATAGCACTGGCAACTATTTATCATATTTACTGCACACGTTATACATAAGAACAAAATGCATAAAAAAATGGAAGCATATCACTTCCATTTTTTTATGCATTAAGCAAATAAGATATTTTATTACCTAAAATTTATTATCCAAATTTAAAATCCCCAAAACTTTGTTGTGAAATTTGCCATCCTGAATTCCTCATTCTTAATCAGTTGCTGATGAAAAGGAATAGTGATTCACCCGTATTATTACATACTAAACTAAGTGCGTGTATAGCTACATCCTTATTATACTATAATCATCATTGTCCACTTTTTTGCCTCATTTATAAATAATATCCATTATTTTATTGGCTATGAAAGGGCGATAATGGGAGTCTTCATAATAATTGTAAATACTCCCGGTAAACTCATTGATACCGGAAAAGTCAAAAACATTTTCTTTGCCAAAGATTGCATAAAGCTCTTTAAGGTCTGTGCTATCTATCTTTTTTTGATCATATAGCGGGCTTATAACGATGCGATAAGATGTCTGATCTTTATCGAATACTTTTTTGATATTATTAAGCAGATCTTTTTGCGCCACTCCCAATACAGGTGTACAGTAATGTAAAAATGTATCCCTTTTATAAAATACATTCATTCTCGGTAAGTAAAAAGAATCCCTGTTCTTCTCTATTAGTGATTCATATTCAGGGAAGGAAAGTTCATTAGACGCAACGTCATAATGTGTTTCTACCGTATTCAATACATGGGCATCCAGCATTTCACGGGAAAGTTTATGCGTAGTAAGAAATTTAAGATATACTTTTAAAAATTGCACATCGAAAAAATCTTTTAAAAAATCTATCTGGTAATCAATTTTTGACTCACCCGAAATTTCCGGATGTTTTTTCATTACATGCCCTTCCGTATTATTTACAACCATGCACGAATAGGCATCAAATACAATCAATGCGTTTTTAATATTGACATTTTTTTTGTCTAAAAATTGGATCTTTCTTTCAATGCCATATAAGCTTTCGCCACTTGCATCAAAATGAAAACACTTATCTGAGTTAATGTGCTTCTCCCATTCATTGACATGATAATACATAGACCGGGAGTTGCCAAAAATATAGGAATCGTATTTATACTTGTTGTAGTTATTTTTAAAGGTTTCAGTGGAAACGTAATCTTTATTTAGAGTAATGTACTGAACTCCATCTTTTGCAAAATAACTGTCATAATGATATAATACCTTAAAGGGATCATTGACTATATATACAAATAGTATGGCCAGGATGGGGAGTAAAACAAGAATCAGTTTTAAGGTAAATTTTTTCATCTTTAGAATTGAAAATAAATAAACTGATGCTTCTCATACACTCCCAGATATATTAATGCTGCTAAGCCTGAATAGTAAAGACCCCACCTTAGTACTGTAGGTTTTTTACTAAATGTATCTTCAAGATTATACTTAACAGAAATGATATGCGCTATTTCTAAAAATACGATCAAACCGGCAGCGGGTAATATCACATTTTCAAGGCCGGGAAGTTTCAAAAAAGCAATTTTTCTCGTTTTTACTACCTTCATTATTTCCATAGGCACGTGACATAGTTTTATAAGAATGTAACGGGCATCAGTAATATTCCTGGCTCTGAAAAATATCCAGGCAATATCTACCAATATAAATGTGGTTATAACATTTACTGTATTATTTAACCACTGTTTTTTTGGTGGTTTGGCATCACCACCAAAACGTTTTCTGATATTTTTAGTAAATAATGCAAATATCAGGTAAAAGCCATGTAGTGCGCCCCACACTATAAAGGTCCAGTTCGCTCCATGCCAGAATCCGCTTACCAGAAATACGAAAAAAAGGTTGAAATACATTCTTGGTATAGAAACCCTGTTACCGCCTAATGAAATGTACAAATAGTCTTTAAACCAGGTAGATAATGAGATATGCCATCTTTTCCAGAATTCAGATATGCTCCGGGAGTGATAAGGCTTATTGAAATTCGTCATTAAATGAAATCCCATAACCCTTGCTGCACCTATAGCTATATCAGAATATCCTGAAAAATCGCAAAATATCTGAAATGCAAAGAATAGGGTACCTATTGCCAGTCCTATACCCGAATTCTGGTGTACGTTATTAAAAATCGGATCGGTTATTTGTGCCAGACGATCTGCAATTACTACTTTTTTAATCATTCCCCACAACATTTGCCGCAAACCTCTTACGGCATTGTCGTAGTCGAAAGAATGCTTCTCATGAAATTGATGAAGGAGGTTTTGTGGCCTTTCAATAGGTCCTGCTACTAGCTGTGGGTAAAACATTACATATAAGGCGTAGATGCCAAAATGCCTTTCAGCTTTTTGATTTTTTCTATACACCTCTATGGTATAGCTCATTGCCTGAAATGTATGAAAAGACAGGCCTATAGGCAATATGATCTTTAGTAAAGGAATGGAGAACTGTGCATTCGCAAGGTGCAAAACATCATTTATATTATCTAAGAAGAAATTGTAATATTTAAAAAAAGCAAGTATGCCTACATTGGTAATAATGCTTAATACAAGAAACCATTTTCTTTTTTTATCATTAGCCGCCTCATCAATAAGAATACCCGCAATGTAATCTATGATGATAGTAAAAAAGAGGATAAGGATGTATATAGGTACAAAGTACATGTAGAAGATACAGCTTGCTACAAGTAGATGCACCCACCTCAGTTTATGAGGAAGTAAAAAGTAAATGATAGTTACTATTGGGAAAAATAATAGGAACTCAAATGAATTAAAAAGCATTTTTTATTGCTTACACAAGCTTAAAACTTTCAATAAATTTTGTCGTAAAATTTCCCTTCCTGAATTCCTCATTTTTCATCAGTTGCTGATGAAAAGGAATAGTTGTTTTTACACCTTCTATCACATACTCACTTAGTGCGCGCTCCATGGTATTTATAGCCTCTTCCCTTGTCTGTGCAACAGCTATCACCTTCGCGATCATAGAATCGTAATACGGTGGTATAGTATAGCCCGCATAGATGTGCGAGTCTACGCGCACGCCGTGCCCGCCTGGTGTATGTAATACAGTTATTTTGCCCGGACTTGGCCTGAAGTCGTTATAAGGGTCTTCCGCATTGATACGGCACTCTATAGCGTGCATTTCAGGCTCGTAGTTACGGCCGCTGATAGGCACACCTGCTGCTATCTTTATCTGCTCTTTAATAAGGTCGTAATTAATAACTTCTTCCGTCACACCATGCTCCACCTGTATACGGGTGTTCATTTCCATAAAGTAGAAATTGCGGTGCTTATCTACCAGGAACTCTATCGTACCTACGCTCTCGTAATTGATAGCGCTGGCTGCCTTTATAGCTGCCTCACCCATACGTTGACGCAGTTCGGGCGTCATAAATGGCGATGGCGATTCCTCCACCAGTTTTTGATGCCTGCGCTGTATAGAACAGTCGCGCTCGCTGAGATGGCATACAGTGCCAAACTGGTCACCTGCTACCTGTATCTCTATATGGCGTGGTTCTTCAACGAATTTCTCCATGTACAACCCATCGTTCTTGAACGATGCCGCGGCTTCTATCTTTGCTGTGCTGTAAGCGTGTTCTATCTCGCTCTCGGCCCATATCACACGCATACCCTTACCGCCACCACCGGCAGTAGCTTTAATGATAACAGGGTAGCCCATTTCATTAGCCAGTTTCTTTGCCTCATCCACACTCTCCAGCAATCCTTCAGAGCCCGGTATTACCGGTACGCCGGCGCGTATCATAGTTTCCTTTGCCGTTATTTTATCGCCCATAGAGCGCAGCATATCAGGAGTAGGGCCTATGAATTTTATGTTGTATTGCGCGCATATCTCCGCAAAGTTCGCGTTCTCAGAAAGAAAGCCGTAACCGGGATGTATCGCGTCTGCATTGGTTATTTCCGCAGCAGCCATTATATGAGGTATGTTCAGGTAAGAGTCGCTGCTCTGCGCCTTGCCTATGCATACTGCTTCATCAGCAAAACGTACGTGCAGGCTATCCTTATCGGCAGTAGAGTAAACGGCAACTGTACGTATGCCCATCTCGCGGCAAGTACGTATAATACGAAGCGCTATTTCCCCGCGATTTGCAATTAGTATTTTTTTAAACACTTAAAATAATTTAGAGGTGTATGATTTGACAATTTGATAATTCGGCAATTTAACAATGCCGGTAACTATAAAAACTATTGCATCATTATCAGATCGCCGAATTGCCGAATTGAATATTAGCTCGGGTCAACAAGGAATAGTGGCTGGTCATATTCTACAGGAGATGAATCATCTGCAAACACCTTTACTATCTTGCCTTTCACTTCAGATTCTATTTCGTTAAATAGCTTCATAGCTTCAATGATGCAGATCACATCACCTGGCTTTATTTCGTCGCCTACATTTACAAACAACGGCTTGTCTGGCGATGGGCTACGGTAGAATGTACCTATCATTGGCGACTTTACCGTTATCAGGTGTGCATCATTTGCTGATGGGGCTGTCGCTTGCGGCGTAGTTGGTGCCGCCTGCTGCTGTGCTGGTGCCTGTTGCTGCTGCGGCATTTGCTGCATTTGCATTGGCATGGCTTGCATAGGAGCATATTGTACCTGTGTAGTATGCTCCTGCTTAATGGTTATTTTAAAATCCCCTTCTTCAATGCTCAGCTCGCTGATGTTAGATTTATTGATTGTCTTTATCAGCTCTTGTATTTGCTTGTACTCCATGAGTAAAATGATTTATGAGTTAATTGAATGGCTTTTGTATGGTTCCAAATATCTGTACCCCAAACTCAAACTACGACTTTACTCTTTCTATATAATTACCTGTTTTGGAATCTACTTTTATTATCTCGTCTGTATCTACAAACAGTGGCACCATTACAGTTGCACCTGTTTCTACAGTGGCAGCCTTAAGTGCGCGTGTAGCGGTATCGCCACGTAAGCCCGGCTCTGAATAAGTGATACGCAGGTTCACACTTGGCGGTAGTTCTACCGACATTGGTACTTCTGTTTCTGTATTTACAATTACAAAACATTCCTGGCCATCCTTATACAGTTCGGGATGTTCTATCATCGATTCAGCTATTACTATCTGCTCAAAAGTGTTGTTATCCATCAGGTTAAAACCACTTTCATCTTTATAAAGATATTGGTAAGGGCGTTTTTCTACGCGTACAGGGAATATGTTATCGCCTGAGTTCCATGTGTGCTCTATAGAACGGTTATTGTCCACGCCTTTCAGCTTAGCCCAAACCTTAGCAGCGGCACGTGCTGTTTTATTCTGACCAAATTCTACTACTGAATAAAGGCTGCCATCTAACTTTAAAATGACGCCATTCTTAATGTCTGCTGTTGTAGCCATGTTTTACGTTTTGTACGGACAGCAAAAGTAATCATTAACGGGAGAAAAGGAAATTAAGAATAAACGCATTTTTGCTTGAAATAGGATAAAAATGAATGATTTTATAAGTTTTTGACATAAAAAATGATAAAAACTCAACAAAATAGTCGTTTCGCCCCTTGCGAGGAACAAAGCAATCTAATGCAACATGATATAGTTGGCAATAATACTATGCACAAATAGATTTCTTCGTCACGGCTGGGATTATAAACCCTTTAAACGCAATTCCTACAATCTTTGTGCCCTTATGATAAAACACGCCTTTGTGTCTTCCTCGTGCCCTTCGTGGTTAAAACCTTAACGCATCCATTTTCATCCGTAACAATTCCTTTTCTCCTTCTGTTTTTGTTATAGAAATGGCATCGGCATAGTGTTCAATAGCCTTGGCGTTGTCTATGCAACTATATAGCTCGCCAAGTAGTGCGTGGTACAGATGAGACTCACGCAGATCCAGTTTTTCCGCTTCTGCAATAGCTTCATACTTGCCATTCGCCTTGGCCAGTGCATATGTTCTGTTGAGCGCTGCTATTGGACTGTATTCTATTATTAATAATTTATTATATAACTGTAGTATATGTTCCCATTTTTGTGGCGTATCTGCCTTCACAGTGTGGCATTGTGCTATGCCTGCCTCTATATGATATTTAGATAGGGTGTCTCCTTTTGCCGATCGTTCAAGAAAATATTTACCCTGTGCTATAAGCTCGCGGTTCCACAGTTGTTCATCCTGTTCATCATATAAAATGATGCTGCCCGTATCAGTGGTCCTCGCTTCAAACCGTGAAGCCTGAAAGCTCATGAGTGATAGTAATGCACTTACTTCCGGCAGGTCTGTGCCGGGGTTTTCTGTCAGCAAGTGTGTAAGCCGCATAGCTTCTGAGCAAAGATCTTTGCGTAGCGTTAGCTGGTTACTGGCAGAGTAGTAACCCTCGTTAAATAGCAGGTACAAAGTTGTAAGCACGGTAGCCAGCCGTTCCCTTACCTTATCTTGTGGAAAGACTATTTTCACTTCCGCCTCACGCAGTTTTTCTTTAGCTCGCACCAGCCGCTTGTTAATGGTTTCCTTGCTTGTAAGAAAAGCATCGGCTATCTCGTCTATACCAAACCCGCAGAGTATGCGCAGCGCCAGGGCTATCTGCGCCTCTTCTGATATTGCCGGGTGGCAGATGGCGAATATCATCTGTAACTGGCTGTCGGCTATATTTTGTTCCGATAGGTCTATATTTAGTTCTTCTGTGGCTTCTGTGCTTTGAAGCAGGTGTTTTGCTATCTTATCTCTGAATAAGGTATCGTGCTTCAGGTGGTTCTTTGCCTTGTTTTTAGCTACCGTGTATAGCCATGCTACAGGACTTTCCGGCAGCCCTTTCAACCCCCATATTTCTGTTGCGGCCAAAAAAGTATCACTGGCAATATCCTCCGCTGCCTGTATATGTGTAATACCGAATAGTTTGCAGAGTACCGATGTTATCTTACGGTACTCTGTGCGGAATAGGTGTGGTATTAGTTGCTGTTGCTCCATAACATGAAAAAGCCTTTGCAATATTACAAAGGCTTTTTATTAGATATTACAATGCTTACATTGGGTTAACCGGCCGTACCTCTACACTGCCGCCTACCGACAGTCCGGGGCATCCCTTTGCCATGTCGCAGGCTTCTTCGAGCGTTGCCGCTTTTACAATGCTGTAGCCGCTCACTATTTCTTTGAGCTCAGTGTATGGGCCGTCAGTTATTACATTCTTTGGCTTTAAAACCTTGCCGGCTCCTTCAAGCCTGTTGCCTGGTGCCGACAATTTATTTTGCCCTGCTATACCGCCTATCCAGTCCATCCAGCGTTTGGTCATGGCCTGCATTTCTTCCGGCGAACCTTGTGGTATCATTGCCGGGTCTGTCCTGTAGATAAATAAGAACTCTTTCATTTTGCTAAGTTTTTAAGTGGTTAAAGAAGTATAACAACCAATCACCACAAAATAGGACAATGAGCTGAAATATTTTTATTTCCTACTTAGCCACCTGTCTCTGCAGGCACTTCGTGGCCGCCAGAGAACGCAAAAACTATACAGCCCCATTCACCACCATCCTATGCACCGGATTATTCCCGAAATCATAAGGTATGTAGGACAATGACGACATAGGCCGTGTAACGATAAGGTTTGCTTTCTTGCCCACCTTTATAGTGCCCATTTCATGTTGTAATTCCATAGCTGCGGCGCCGTTAATTGTTACAGCATTAATGGCTTCTTCAGGTGTCATCTTAAGTTGTGTGCAGGCAATAGACAACAACAGCGGCACATTACCCGATGGGCAAGAGCCGGGGTTATAATCAGTAGCAAGGCACACCGGCAACCCGGCATCTATAATGCGCCGCGCAGGCTGGTATTGTATTCCCAGGAAGAATGCAGCTGCAGGCAGTAGGGTAGGCATCGTATCGCCGCTTTTCAGGCTTTCTATTTCGGCATCGCCTACACATTCCAGGTGGTCCACGCTTATAGCTTTGCACTTTACACCCACCTGCACACCGCCCGAATAGTGGAGCTGGTTGGCATGTATCTTCGGCTTTAGTCCATGCTTCCATCCCGCTTCCAGTAATCGTTCTGTATCATCCACACTAAAAAAACCTTCTTCACAAAATGCGTCCATATATTCAGCCAGTCCTTCGCCCGCCACCCGTGGCAGCATCTCATCTATGATCAGTTTTATGTAGCCTTCTTTATTTTCCTTGTATGCGAGCGGATAGGCATGCGCCGCTAAGAATGTCGCCTTGATCGGTATGGCGATATTTTCTTTCAGCTTTCGTATCACCCGCAGCATTTTTAGTTCGCCTTCCGTACATAAGCCATAACCGCTCTTTATCTCTACAGCTCCTGTACCCTGCGCCATCACCCTATGCAGCCTCGCGTACGAGTGCTCATATAGTTCCTGCTCGTTCATGGCATTTAGCTTTGCGGCAGAGTTGAGTATGCCGCCACCATGTCTGGCTATTTCTTCGTAGCTAAGGCCTTTTATGCGGTCTACGAATTCACCATCGCGGGGCGCGGCAAATACAAGGTGGGTATGCGAGTCACACCATGCAGGTAATACCATTTTACCGGTAGCATCTATGGTCTCATCAGCATTTGTTTCAGAGAGCGTAGACATTTCACCGAAACTATGTATGATACCATGCTCCGCAATGAGCCATGCGTTATCAATGCATGGCAATGCAGCCATCTCCGTTCCGCTACGTTTTAGAATGGATGTATCTGTTTCAGTTTGCCAGAGCTGCTTGATATTTTTAATAAGGAGGCGCATAAAGCCAAAAGTAAAATTTTATGTGCAGATTACTTATTGCGGCATACCTACGCATATAAAATAGGGGCATTGCGATAGCAATACCCCTTTACGTACTTTTTATGATATCATATTATCTGTGAGGATGTGGTGGCAATGGTGGGTGTGGCGGCAGCGGCACAGTTACAGATACACTACCTCCTCCGCCACCACCATGTCTGTAATGATCGTGGTGATAACCGCCGCCATGTCCGTAACGGTCGTGGTGATAATCGCCACCATGCCTGTAACGGTCATGATGATAATGACGATGATGGTAGTGGCCGTGATGATAATGGTGCCCCTGTGCCATAACATTAGTGCTCGTGGCTAATTGAAAGCCTATGGCCATCAACAGGATAAAAAATATTTTTTTCATGATTTTTTGTTTGATTATATCATTACTTACAAATACCTCTCCACGGGCAACCGGAGAGATATACTATTTTAATTTGTGTGCGTAATGATGTAGGTATCAGCTATAATCTATAGTAAATACTTTAGCATTATAATGATGAGCATTATTGCTGCGTAATTAGGTCTTATCTTACGGAACTTGTATAGAATAATTAAACTACCATCCTGTAATACCGTCTTATTGAGGATTATAAAATATTAAAACATGCAAATTAAAAATTTAATAAAAGGACTTTTTGTAGCAGGTACACTACTATCTGCTTCGCCAGTATTCGCACAAGAGCAGATGCAGCAACAATCACAGCAACAGCAGATGCAAAGGAAGACACCGGAAGAAAAGGCCGCCCGTCAGTTGAAGTGGATGCAAACAAACCTGATGCTGAGTGAAGATCAGAGTAGAAGCGCATATAATATACTACTTGCTACAGCGCAGGATGAGGATAGCGCTGATGCTGGTATACCTCCCGGCCGGGAGAAGGCACATGAAAAAAAGACAATAAAGCGAGATGCAGTAGCAGAGATGAAACAAGTCCTCAGTCCCGACCAGTTTCAACGATATATAGACCACCTGCACGAGCAAAAAGAAAAGCAAATGTAGCGCAAGCAGGTAATGCAGGGTAACTATTAGGAAGTATATTACGCATATTGATCTTTAACATTACAATGACTGTGTAAGGATGTACCTCGCTTATAAGAGCTTATCTTTGCACCCTCATGCGATTTTTGAAGAAATTTTTAAAGGCTATAGGGTATACCGTCCTTACCATCCTGTTACTATTAGTGTTGTTTTGTGCTTATGTGTGGAAGGTGTCTGATACCAAACCACCAAAAGTCGCGGACATGAGCGCCCTGAAGCTGGAAAAGAAGCACGTAGAGGGCAGTCTCTATACTATTGGCGACGACTGGATAAGGCAGAATAAGTATGGCTTGTATGAGATGTCTGTATCCGGTAAGCCTTTTGAGCGGGGGGTAAAGAACGGTAAGCTATCGCAGCAACTCATTACCGATCAGGAAGAGGCGTTTACACAGCAGATAAAGCAGATGATACCCTCGCACAGCTACCTCAAATTTCTGAGGTATGTGATAGGCTTTATCAATAAAGACCTGCCCGATCATGTATCGGAAGAATATAAGGATGAGATATATGGTATATCATTTTCCGCAGCAGATTCCTTCGACTGGATAGGCAGTAACTACGCGCGTATCCTCAACTACCATGCGGCCCATGATATAGGCCATGCCTTGCAGAACATGATGTTGGTAGGCTGCACCTCTTTTGGTGCATGGGGTGGCAAAACGGCTGATGGCTCTATGTTGCTTGGCCGTAATTTCGATTTCTGGGTGGGCGATAAGTTTGCAGAGAATAAGATGATCGCATTTTACCGACCTGATAAAGGAAACAAGTTTGCCTTTGTAACATGGGGTGGCTTTACGGGTGTAGTATCGGGCATGAACGATAAGGGGCTTACTGTGACTATTAATGCTGCTAAGTCCGATATCCCATGGGGTGGGGCGGCAACGCCGGTATCGCTTGTGGCCCGGGAGATATTGCAGTATGCAGGCAATATAAAGGAAGCGGTGGCCATAGCGCATACGCGCAAGATGTTTGTGTCAGAGAGCTTCCTCATTGGCAGTGCTGCAGACCATAAGGCGATAATAATAGAAAAGACGCCCGACACACTGGCGGTCTACGATCCTAACCAGGATAACATTCTTTGTACGAACCACTATCAGAGCGATCAGTTCCAATCTCAGAAACAGAATAAGGAACAGATGCAGCAGAGCGCTTCAGTATACCGTGAGAAAAGGCTGCAGGAACTCATGGAGCAAAGCTACCCACTCACGCCTGAAAAGATAGCTACCATTCTCCGCGATAGGAAAGGGTTGCACGGTATAGACATAGGCGATGGCAATGAGAAGGCGGTGAATCAGTTAATAGCGCATCACTCTGTTATCTTTCAGCCCGATAGCCTGCGTATGTGGGTAAGCACACAGCCATGGCAACTGGGCACTTATGTTTGTTACGATCTGCGAAAGATATTTGCATACAATGGCTTAAGCAGGGATGTAGAGATAGCAGATACTAATCTAAACATTGCGCCGGATACATTCTTAAACACGCAAGAGTTCAGGAATTTTGAACTGTTCAGGAAGAACAAAATGGCGCTTACATTAAAGCAGCCTGTAGATACTGCGCAGACCGTACACAGCGACCCTAAGTTCTTTGATGCCTATCGTGTAGCTGGTGACTATTGCCGCAACAAGAAATGGTATACTGCCGCCATTAACTATTATGTAAAGGCGCTCGATTGTGAATTGCCAACGTTTGCCGAAAAACAGTCGCTGCAGAAAAGGATTATAGACTGCGAAAAGAAAATGAACGCGGAAAACAAGTAAACATTTTTTCTCATCGTTGCTTATATTGCGCCACCTAACGTCAAATGCCCGATACCCAAAGCCATACCCACGAATTGTTCCGGCAATGTAAAGCTTGTGTGCTGATACCTACTTACAATAATGCGGGTACACTCACACAGATTATTGATGGCGTACTGGCTTATACCGATCAGGTTATAGTGGTTGTTGATGGTGCTACAGATGGTACTGCTGATATACTGAAGCAATACCCATCGCTGCATGTTATAAGTTATATGCCTAATAAGGGCAAGGGCATCGCGCTGCGCACGGGTATAAAAGAAGCCGCAAAGCTGGGCTACGATTACGCTATATCAATAGATAGTGATGGTCAGCATCAGCCAGCCGACTTGCCTATCTTCCTAGAGAAGATACAAGCAATACCCGGTGCGCTTATCATAGGAGCCCGTAACATGGAGCAGGAAAATGTGCCGGCAAAAAGCAGCTTTGGTAATAAATTCTCCAGCTTTTGGTTTTGGGTAGAGACAGGTAATAAACAGCCCGATACACAATCGGGTTATCGTTTGTATCCTATACAGCGTTTGTCGCGGATGCGTTTCTTCACACGAAAATTCGAGTTCGAGATAGAGGTTATTGTACGGGCAGCATGGGGTGGGATACCGGTTATAAGTATACCGGTATCTGTTTACTATCCGCCGGCCGGTGAACGTGTATCTCACTTCCGTCCCTTTCGCGACTTTACCCGCATCAGTATATTGAATACCGTATTGGTACTCGTATTGTTACTATATATCAAGCCGCGCGATGTTATACGACTCATCTTCAGCAGGCATGGCTGGCAAAAAATATGGCAGGCCATATTCGTAAACCCGCAGGAGACAAATCATCTCAAGGCAGCATCTATTGCCTTTGGTATATTTATGGGTATTGTGCCAGTGTGGGGCTTTCAGTTGTTGATTGGTATACCACTGGCACTGCTCTTCCGGCTCAATAAGGCGTTGTTCCTGCTTGCTGCCAACATCAGCATATTTCCTTTTACCGCCTTCATTTTATTAGGCAGCATTATCACCGGTAAATGGCTGCTGCACAGCAATACCATATTGCCTGATTGGCATCACCTTACCTTCGCAACTGTGAGGCACGAAGGCCTAGCATTCTTCCTTGGAGGCACCGTATTGGCTATAGCTGCGAGTGTAGCTGCTTATCTGCTTACATTGGGGGTTCTGGCCGTGACGAGGAGGAGGTAGGCTAAATGAGATAGCCCCCGATAAGATCGAGGGCTATCAAATATTTATACACTTAGTATTTTATCCGAGATATACTTTCAATGCATTGCTGTAGCGGGCCTTTTGCAGGCGCTTTATAGCACGTTCTTTTATCTGGCGGATACGTTCTTTTGTGAGGTCATATTTTTCGCCTATTTCTTCAATGCTCGGCCCATCATCGCCTTCCAGCCCGAAGTATGCGGCAAGTATTTCTGCCTCACGGGTGCTCAGTGATTTAAGTATGCGGCGTATCTCGTTGCGGAGTGAATCTTTCATCACATCCTCATCGGTATCACTGCTGCCTTCCAGAAGGTCACCCATAGCCACATCTTCTGCTTCGTGCACAGGGGCATCAAGCGATGTGTGGCGGGTATTGCTTGTGAAGATATTAGTTACTTCCGTTTCGCTCATGTCGAGGATGCCTGCCAACTCTTCAGTCGATGGTTCACGCTCATGCTCCTGTTCGAAAGCAATGAATGCTTTGTTAGCTTTATTATAGGTGCCTATCTTGTTCTGTGGTAAACGCACCAGACGTCCTTGCTCGGCAAGCGCCTGCAATATCGACTGACGTATCCACCATACGGCATAAGATATAAATTTAAAACCCTTTGTTTCATCAAAACGCTGTGCTGCTTTGATGAGGCCCAGATTGCCTTCATTGATAAGGTCGCTCAGGGAAAGTCCCTGGTGTTGGTATTGTTTGGCCACTGAAACTACGAAACGAAGATTCGACTTGACTAACTTTTCAAGTGCACGCTGGTCGCCCATGTGTATCTTCTGGGCCAGTGTGGTTTCTTCTTCAGGGGTTATCATAGAGATCTTGCTGATCTCCTGCAGGTATTTTTCAACAGCCTGCGAATCCCTGTTC
>Ga0105239_10000861_pt1 | contig 43090 bp, 39 predicted proteins | sample KBSC44metaG_FD_92761 | JGI IMG/M metagenome (GOLD analysis project Ga0105239, IMG submission 92761) | Corn rhizosphere microbial communities from Kellogg Biological Station, Michigan, USA - KBS C4-4 metaG | ecosystem: Host-associated > Plants > Roots > Rhizosphere > Soil | place: Michigan, USA...
CTTCGCCTACGGCTACGCCTCCCACCAGGACCGCCAACTGTCGCCGATGGTGCGCGACTCGATCGACGACGAGTGGCGCAAGGTCTCCTGGGACGAGGCGATCGCGAAGGCCGCAGAGGGGTTCCTCGCCCTCCAGGCCGAGTACGGCGTCGGCGCGATCGGGGGAATCTCGTCCAGCCGGTGCACCAACGAGGAGGTCTACGTCGTCCAGAAGATGGTCCGGGCGGCGTTCGGCAACAACAACATCGACACCTGCGCCCGGGTATGCCACTCCCCCACGGGCTACGGCCTCAAGCAGACCTTCGGCACCTCCGCCGGCACCCAGGACTTCCGCTCGGTGGAGCAGGCCGACGTGATCCTGCTGATCGGCGCCAACCCGACCGACGCCCACCCGGTCTTCGCCTCGCGGATGAAGAGGCGGCTGCGTGAGGGCGCCCGGCTGATCGTGGCCGACCCCCGACGGATCGCCCTGGTCCGCAGCCCGCACGTCGAGGCGACGTACCACCTGCCCGTGCTGCCCGGCTCCAACGTCGCCTTCGTCAACGCGATGGCCCACGTGATCGTGACCGAGGGCCTCCACGACGAGGAGTTCGTGCGGGAGCGCTGCGAGGACGCCGATGAGTACCTCGCGTTCATCGCCGACCCGGCCAACTCCCCCGAGGCGGTGGCCGAGGCGACCGGTGTCGACCCCGAGCAGCTCCGCGAGGCCGCCCTGCTCTTCGCCACCGGTGGCAACGCGGCGATCTACTACGGACTCGGGGTCACCGAGCACTCCCAGGGCTCGACCATGGTGATGGGCATGGCCAACCTGGCCATGGTGACCGGCAACATCGGCCGCGAGGGCGTCGGGGTGAACCCGCTGCGCGGTCAGAACAACGTCCAGGGCTCCTGCGACATGGGGTCGTTCCCCCACGAGTTCCCGGGCTACCGACACGTCTCGCAGGACGACGTGCGCGGCATCTATGAACAGCTGTGGGGCAAGACCCTCGACCCCGAACCGGGCCTGCGCATCCCCAACATGTTCGACTCCGCACTGGCGGGGTCCTTCCGTGGTGTCTACATCCAGGGCGAGGACATCGCCCAGTCCGACCCCAACACCCAGCACGTGGAGGCGGCCCTACGGGCCATGGACCTCGTGGTCGTGCAGGACCTCTTCCTCAACGAGACCGCCCGGTTCGCCCACGTCTTCCTGCCCGGCACGTCGTTCCTGGAGAAGGACGGCACCTTCACCAACGCCGAGCGCCGGATCAACCGGGTGCGCCCGGTGTTCGCCTCGAAGGTCGGCATGGACGAGTGGGAGATCACCTGCGCGATCGGCCGGGCGATGGGCTACGACATGTCCTACTCCGCGGCCTCGGAGATCATGGACGAGATCGCCGCCACCACGCCGACGTTCGCGGGAGTCTCGTTCGCCCGCCTGGACGAGGTCGGCTCGATGCAGTGGCCGGTCTACGACACCTCCTCGACCGGGACCCCGGTCATGCACATCGGTGAGTTCGTGCGCGGCAAGGGCAGGCTCGTCGAGACCGTCTTCGTGCCGACCACCGAGCGGTCGACGCGGAAGTTCCCGCTCATCCTCACCACGGGCCGGATCCTCAGCCAGTACAACGTGGGCGCCCAGACCAGGCGGACCGCCAACAACACCTGGCATCCCGAGGACGTCCTCGAGATCCACCCTGCCGACGCCGAGCTGCGCGGCATCTCGACCGGCGACCTGGTCGACCTCACCAGCCGCGTCGGTTCGACGACGTTGCGCGCGCAGGTGTCGGAGCGGATGCCGGCCGGCGTCGTCTACACGACGTTCCATCACCCGGTGACCGGAGCCAACGTGGTCACGACCGAGAACTCCGACTGGGCCACCAACTGCCCGGAGTACAAGGTCACCGCCGTCCAGGTCGGCGTCGCGAACGCGCGCGGAGACCAGTCGGTCGCCGAGACCCGCGAGCCCGCGGACACCCACGCGTGAACACGCCGATGAGCGCACTCTCCAAGGCCGAGGCGCGGATGGGCAATGACATCGCCCGCCAGTTCGCACACCTGCCTCCGGCCGAGGCTGCCGAGGTCATCGCCCGGCACATCGAGACCTTCTGGGACCCGCGCATGCGCCGGGGCCTCGAGGCCCTCGCCGCCGCGCACGACGACTCCCTCGACCCGCTCCTGGTCGACGCCGCCGGCCGCCTGGCCGCCCACGCCTCCCGCTCGGAGCCCGACGCCCAGCCGTAGCGAGCCACCTCTAGCCTGTGCCGGTGCCCGCTGCTCGCTTCTCACCGGTGTCGCTGGTGCTGATCGGCATGCTCTCGGTGCAGTTCGGCGCGGCGGTCTCGAAGGAGCAGTTCAGCGAGATCCCGCCCGTCGGGATGGTGCTGTTGCGGCTCATGACGAGCTCGCTGATCCTGCTCGTGTTGGCCCGCCCACGGCTGGCGGGTCGCAGCGCGACGGACTGGCGACCCGTGCTCGCCCTCGGGCTGGCCCTCGGTGCGATGAACTGGGCGTTCTACGAGTCCTTCGCCCGGATCCCCCTCGGAGTGGCGGTGACCATCGAGTTCGTCGGCCCGCTGTCGGTTGCGGCCGTCGGTCGCCGCCACCCGCGCGACCTGGTGTGGGTCGGCCTGGCTGCGCTGGGCGTCGTCCTCTTCGGCGCCGGGCCCACCAGGGTGGACGCCCTGGGGTTCGGCCTGGCGCTGCTCGCGGGCGCCTGCTGGGCGCTCTACATCGTCTCGACCGCTGCCACGGGGCAGCGCTGGCCCGGCGTCGAAGGACTGGCGGTGGCCAGCACGGTGGCAACTCTGGGCGTCGCGCCGTTCGCCGTGGCGTCGGCGGGCGCGCGCTTGCTCGAGCCACACCTGCTGCTGCTGGGGGCCCTGGTCGGGCTGCTCAGCTCGGTGATCCCGTACAGCCTCGAGATGGTCGCCCTCCGCACCCTGCCGGCCCGGGTCTTCGGCATCCTGATGAGCCTCGAACCCGCCACCGCCGCGCTGGTCGCCGCCCTGGTCCTCGGTGAGTGGCTCACCCCGCTGCAAGTCGTTGCGATCGCCTGCGTGACCGCGGCGAGCGTCGGCGCCGCTCGCACCATGTCGGCCCGCGACGCCGTACCCAACGGCTGACCACGAGGTCGAGACGCACCTTCCGGGGGCTGGGTGGTCGCCCGGATGTGCGAACCCTCCGTTCGACCTAGAGGGCGATCAGCGCCGCGATGAAGAGGACGAACGCCGACCAGGTCGTCACCATCTGGATCCAGTTGATCGCGAAGTACTTGTCCCGCCCGGCCTCCCAGCTCGCCGGCATCGCCTCGGGGTCCCAGGCCAACATCACCCGGTAGTGGGGTGTCTTCACGGCGTTCGAGAGGATGATCACGCCGACGACCACGATCACCAGGCCGATCCCGGTGAGCACGAACGAGGTGGAACCGCGATCGTCCCAGAGCAGCACCAGGGCGACGATCGGCAGCAGGAACATCCCGAGCGACCAGCCGAGGTTGTAGGCCTTCCCCCACGACTGGTCCGCGAATCGGAGAAACGCCTCCATGAAGCGCCGGAAGTCCCGGCCCTCCATCTCCTCGAGCATCGGGCGCATGATGGTGCACAGCATCCCCAGGAGACCGGACGCGAGCCCGGAGAAGAAGACGGTCGCGGCGAGTACCCACTCCTCACCCGTCATGACTGGAGACCCCCTCCGTGGCTCCGTGGCTCCGTGGCGCTGTGAGACACGCTAGGCCTGCTGTCCGGGGGTGTCGACTCGTCCGCCCAGCAGCCCGAGGGGAGGAGGTGGGGTCCTGCGGTTGCCTACTGACGGGCCAGGATCACCGCGACGCCCAAGGCACCCAGGGCGACCCAGAAGGCGGCCAGCGGATCGGCCCACCACCATCCCAGCGCACTGAGCCCGGCACCAGCCACGGTCACGACCGCCAGAGCGGCCCCGGTGGTCGACAGCAACCCGTCGGCGAACAGCGCCTGGCTGGGGATCGCACGCCCCAGGGCGATCTTGCGTCGTGCGAGCAGCGCCAGCACCAGGACGGACACGGCAGCCGTGATGATCCCCACCACCGACGCCTCACCGTGCGACCCCGTCATGAGCCGGCTCACGCTGTCGGCCAACGTCGAGACGGCCACCACGACCAGGCCGCCGTCGACGACCAGGAAGGCCGCGCGCTCGCGACGCTCCGAGAACACCTCATGCCTCAGGGCGTGTCGGAAGTGGATGACGAGCGCGATGGAGCCAGCGGCGTCCAGCAACCCGGTACACCCGAAGGCGACGAGCACCAGGCTGTGGGCGGTCAGACCGGCCGCGATCGCCACCGCGCTCGCGCCCACCGTCCACACGATCGACAGGATCGAGACCCGTAGCCCGGAACGAAGGTCGGGCGTCGACATCGGCGTGGCATCGGACATGCGAGCGTCCCCTGCCGACCAGTCTTCCCGGCACACCTGTCGAAGTTCGTTGGCTTGCACCCTACGCGACAGGCTTCCGCCAGGCCCGCCAGGCCCGCCGGCCCGAAGGCCAACTTCCGCCGGCCCGACGGCCCCACCGAAGGCGGCTGGCGCGCGCCCGCGGGCTGCTACCAAGCGCTGGCGCGGCGACCCGCCTGTCGTGATCGGGTCCGCCGTAGTGCGTCGGGCCGCCGGGAACGCCGTCGGCGAGGTCGGCACCGGGCCCGCCGCGGATGATGTCACCCTGCCGCAGTCGCTGATGCAGTCGCTGATGCAGTCGCTGATGCAGTCGCTGATGCCGTCGTCGCCGGCCGCCCACCGGCAGACAGGCTGCCGGGGCGGTGATGCGGCCGTCGGGCACGCCGCGGGCCAGGTCCCGGCCGCGGCCCTTCTGCGCCGTACACGGGCGCGCTGATCGACCCTGGCTCGCCGACCCCTCCCCCAACTCTCGTCCGGGCTGGTCGCGGGGTGGGGCGGGTGTCGTGTCGGATTCACCGCTTACGCGGTGAATCCGATGCTTCCTGAGGGATGTTTCGGCCAAGAAGCACCAGTTTCACCGCCTAAGCGGTGAAACCGACACGCACTCCCGACCGCGCCGGGTCGCTTCCATCTGCGTGGCGGAGTGGGGAACGCTCAGGACCTGTGCAACACGTCCTCGCCGGCGGATACCCGCTCGAGCAGGTCGGCGTGCTTCACCTGTGATCGGGACGCGACGCCGACGGTGGCGGATGAGCTCCTTCGTCAGCTCGCGGCGGCGATGCATCCGCCGAGCAGCAGTGCGGCGACCGCCTCCGGTGCCTCCCGCATGGCGTTGTGAGCGGTGGGGAGCTCGTGGACCTGCCACTCGGGGTCGGCTTGCAGTCGGGTGCGGAGCTCAGCGAACGGCGTTTGGTCTTCCCATCCCGCGCAGTAGATGAACTCCCGACGGGGGACCTGGGTGACGGCTCCGGTGAGCCGGATCGTTTGCACCAACGACGCGAGGGGATGCGGACGTCGCCGCGGATCGCCGCCGTCCGGCCGGCCCGGACGGGGCGGAGGGGTCACGGCGTAGCCGGTGGCGGTGGCGCCGGCGACGAACGCCTGTCGGTAGGCCTCGCTCGTGGACGACCAGCACGACTCGCCGTCGCGCGGGACGTAGGCGTCGAGATGTACCAGCCGGGAGATCCTCCCGCGGGCGCGGTCGGCGGCGGCGGCGATCACCATCCCGGCATAGCTGTGGCCGACCAGCGTCGCGCCCGTGATGTGGGCGCGGTCGAGGAGACGCAGTACGTCGTCGGCGTGGGTGTCCAGGTTGGCGCTCGCGACCGTCGCGGGGTCGTCGTCCGGCCGCAGACCGGTCAGGGTCAGGGCGTGCACGGTGTGACCGGCCCGCTCCAGCAGCGGAACCACCGACTCGAAGCACCAGGAACCGTGCCAAGCGCCCGGCACGAGTACGAATGTTGTCATGAACGAAGTGTTGCCGGATCGAGGCATGGCGCACTACCGCTAGGATGCCCATCGATGCCCGTTCCCCGCCAACCTCTCCTGATCGCCGGTGTGACCTCACATGTGTGGCCGTCGGGCGGGCGGCACCACTGGCCGTCCGGAGAGGCGAGCGACGTGCAGACGCACGAACGCGGGCACCTGGTCTACGCAGCCAGCGGCGTCCTGGCCGTTCACACCGAGCGCGGCACCTCGATCGTTCCCGCCAACCGGGTCGCCTGGACACCTGCCGGCGCCACGCACTACCACCGGGCCCACGGCGACACCGACATGCGGATCGTCTTCCTCGCGCCATCACTGGCCCGTCGCCTGCCGCACCAGCCCGCCGTGTTCCTTGCCTCCGCCCTCGCCCGCGAGGTCCTGCTCGCCCTGACCGGGCCCGGCAACTACGACGAGTCCGCACCGGATGACACCGGCTACAGCGCCTCCGCGCGCTCTCGCCTCCACCGGGTCCTCGTCGATGAGCTCCGCGAAGCACACGAGCGGACCTTGCACCTGCCGGAGCCGCGGGACGACCGACTGCAGGCCATCGCCCGGATGCTGCAGGAGACTCCCGCGGACAACGCCACGCTGGCCGAGCTCGGGAAGAGGATCGGAGCCGGTAGCCGTACCCTCAGCCGACTGTTCCACGACGAGCTCGGCATGACCTTCTACGAATGGCGCACACAGCTCCGCATCTACCACGCGCTGGTGCTCCTGGCCGAAGGTCACGACGCCACCCACACCTCCAACGCCTGCGGATGGGCGAACCCCAGCAGCTTCATCGCGGCGTTCAGCAACGTCATCGGGACGACCCCGGGCCGGTACCGCGGTCGCCGCGCCATCCCCCACGCATCCCCACCGCCGACGGTGGTCACGTCCCCGGGTTGAGGCCACCGGGGTCACGTCACCATCACGAGCGAGAGCCGAAGACGGCACGTCGATCGTGTCAGCCCGCAGGCATGACCGAACACCTCGGTTGCCAGAACCGTCGATCTGGAACAGTGATCCACTCGCGACCGCGGTTCCGGCCGGCCGACCCGAGTGGCGACGTGGCCGCGACGCGACGCCGACGATCACCCCGATGCGGCCACAGGCAGGATCTCCTTGCCGTAGAACTCGATCATGTCCCGGAAGTGCGGACCCATGTTCGCGACGTACAGGGCGTCGCACCCGGCATCCGGGTACGACGAGATCTGCTCCAGGTGCGCTGCGGGATCGTCACCGGCCACGCCAGGAGGAGCACCTCGCCGCCGACCAGCTCGCCGAACGACTCACGAGCCTCGACCCGGAGTCGAGCGAGTTCGCCGACGTACTGGAAGAGCTGATCGAGGCCGTCACCCATCACCTCGAGGAGGAGGAATCCGTGCTGCCTCACCTGCGCGAGCGCATGAGCACCGCGGAGCTGACCGACATCGGGCAGCGGTTCCTCGTGGCCCGCGCCGAACACCTGGGAGACCAGCCCGACGACATGACCAAGGCGGACCTGGAGCAGCAGGCCGCCGACATCGACCTGGCGGGCGCCTCCATGATGAGCAAGGACCAGTTGCAGGGCACCCTCGAGGAGAGTGCCGCCGTGTAGCCCGACAGCCCGGGTCCGGGAACCCGGTCTGAGCTGCGGACATTGCACGAAAGGCCCCGCGGGCCAGTGGCACCCGCGGGGCGTGGAGCGAGAGTCCCTACTCCGGGTGCTCCGTCTCGTCCGGATCCGTCGGTGTGCCGGGGTCGATCGGGTCGGCGGGCTCCATGGGGTCGCCGCCCGGCGTGACGTCGGGGTCGCTGCCCGGCTCTTGCGGTGTTGTCGTCATCATCGGGTCCTTCCTCTCGATCGGTGGCGTCTCGAGTGTGTGACGCCCCGCAGAGCCGCTCGGGCCCGCGAGGCGCCACGCATCCCAGAGCTCTGGGATGCATCGGCGCGACGTGTCGGGCGTCACCCGGCCGACTTGTTCAGGGTGCGCCCGCGAGGCCCGGAGGTCTTCACCCGCGCAGGTGTGTTGGGGGCCGACAGACCCAACGAGCCAGTGCCACGGCGTACATTGCCGAGCGCAGGCTGGATTCGAGACGGTCGCGGCGCGACCTCCTCTCCCAGCGGCATACGTGGTAGTCGTAGCACGAGGGTTGCGTCAGCATCATCAATCGAGCTTTCGGGGGAACCATGTTTCTACGTCGGTCTCGGCGGCGCCGGGCTGCCGCCATCGCTGCGACGATCACGTCGCTCGCCACTGTTCCGATCATCGCCTCGGCGGATGCGCAGGCACCCGCGCTGAGCAGCTCGTCGAGGGCGACCTATCAGACCAATGGCCGGGTCAGCGCCATCCTCGTGATCAGGAACACGGTCTATATCGGTGGTGACTTCACCGCCGTTCGCCCGCCGCACGCGGCTCCAGGCACCAAGGAGGTCCCCCGTGCCCACGCCGCGGCCTTTCGGGTGGACAACGGGAAGCTTCGCGGTTGGAATCCGCATCCGAACGGCCCGGTCGACGCCCTGGAGTCCTCGTCGCACGGACGGATCATCTACCTCGGTGGCAGCTTCACGACCCTGGCCGGAGCTGCCCGCCACAACCTCGGTGCCGTCGACGGCAAGACCGGCTCGGTGTTGAAGTTCCATGCCAACACCAACGGCACCGTCCTCGCGCTGTCCCGGAACCGGTCGCGCCTCTACCTGGGTGGCGTCTTCAACACCGTCAGGCACAAGCCGCGGCAGCACGTCGCTGCGGTCGGCATGAAGGGGCGCCTGATCCGCACCTGGCACCCGCGCACCAAGGGCACCGTGAGGAGTATCCGGGTGGCCAGACACGGCACGCCGGTCTATCTGGGAGGCGCGTTCACCCAGATCAACGATCAGCCGGGTCCGTTCCTGGCGAAGGTCTCCGCCAAGGGCAAGGTCCTGCCGTGGCGTACGTATCCGGACCATCCCGTGTGGTCGCTGGTCGTCGTCTCCGGTCACATCTTTGCCGGCGGCAACGGTCCGGGTGGCTACGTCGAGGCCTTCTCCCGACGTGGCGGTCAGGGCTGGAACGTGCACACCGATGGTGGTGTCCAGGCCATGACGTGGTTCCACGGAGCGCTGCTCGTGGGTGGGCACTTCCGCAAGATCTGCACCGTCCGGGCAGGGCATGGCTGCGCGCCGGCGCTGGCCTTCCGCGACAAGCTCTTCTCGTTGAACCCCGCCACTGGCGCGCTGCAACGCTGGAATCCGGCGGCGAACAGTGGTCTTGGGGTGTTCGCCATCCGCGGCGCCGGCTCGCACGTGTACGTGGGCGGGGTGTTCACCAAGGTCAACAACCTGCCCCAACAAGGATTCGACAGCTTCATCCGATCCTGATCTGCTCGGTGGCCGAATGCTGCGAGCAAAGGACTCGTCGCGGCAGAGTGCGCGTTTCCGCTAGCGGAGATGTGCTTTATCCGGGTCCGCAACCTCAGGTGAATCGTGTGACTGCCCGGAAAGGGGGGTGGACCGGTGTGGGAGTGGCATTCACTGCGGACGCCGAAAAGGTGCTGGTCCTCCTCGAGGTGGTTCCCTCACGCGGCACCGAGGCGCATAGTTAGGGGCAACACTGTGACGTTCTGACGGGGATGAACGCATGGACGACCGACAAGTGGCGAACTGGGCCGCCGGGGTCGTGATCGGGCTGATGTTGGCCGTCGCGGCGTGGCTGCTCGTAACTCCGAGCTCCGGGGCGAGCGGCGGTGATGGGCAGGTGCGCGTCAGCGACGTCCAGCCCTCCCGCACCATACCGACGCAGAGCCATAGCCGGCCCGGTCAGATGCAGCGCTGCGTCGACAAGGGCCCGGCACCCGGCGTGTCGGGGTGCGTGGCCGCGTTCCCCACGTCGTCCTCCCGGCCCGCGACGTCTGACCGTCGTCTTCAGCGGTCGACCCGCCCGGGTGCGGCGGCGGTCACGCCTCCACCCACCCAGGCCCTCGCGCCGTCCTCGGCGACCCCGCAGCCATCGACCCCGCCGCCGACCGCCCCGGCACGGCGGCCGGCGCCACACCATGGGCCGGTGCCAGGTGGGAGCACCAGCGCACCGCACACCGGCCCCCGCCCCTAGCCCGCAGCCCGCGCACGCCATCGCATCCAGCCCCAGGAGGCTCGTGGAGCCGCCGCGGATCACACAAGGAGGTCCGATGAAGCCCACCCACACGCGACCTCGGCAGGCCGTCGCTCTGGCCGCGGTGCTCCTCACCGGCGTGAGCCTCGGCAGCGTCCCGGCAACCGCGCAGGCCGCGCGCCCAGAATCGCGGGCGGAGCTGGGGTTCTGGATCCACCGCACCCCTCACGCCGATGGGAACTGGGTGGGTCGGTACCGCGTCGGCCGTCAGCTCGCCTACCGCACCCAGCCGCGCAAGAGCAACGTCGAGTCCACGTACCACCGCGCGCACCGCGTCACCCATGTGTCGGGCCGTGGCCGCGCCGCGACGGCGCGGTCCGCCTGGGTCCTCTCGACGTACGGCGGAACGTCTGACCGCACCACGGCCGCCGCCGTCGACGTCGCCCTCCACGCGCTGCTCAGCCGGGGCAGGTGGCGGGTGGGCACGCCGTACACGGCCCGCCGAACCAACCACACGGGAGTCGGACGCGTCATCCGGGCCTACGCCAAGACCATGCTGCGGCAGTCGAAGCACCGCCGCGGCCCCTTCCGGACAACAGTCACGGCTCGCCGGGTACCGGCCGGTGACCAGACCACCGTCACGGTGCGGGTCCAGAACAAGCGTGGACTCGGGCCGGTCGTCACCGGCCAGCAGCGCGGCCTCGCCGTCCACGTCACCTACGGCGGCGGGAGGACCAAGACCGCGTACCTGAACAACCACGGGGTCGGCCGCGTCTACTTCCGTGCCTCTGCTGGGAAGACCCGGATCGTCGCGGCCGTGCACGCCGTGCCCGACGTCGCTCTGCGCCTTCGCCGCCCGAGCAACAAGGCAGCCTCCAAGGTGGCCGTCGCCGGCCATCGGCGGACGCTGCGGCTGCACGGCCACGGCCTCGGGATCAGCACCCAGACCCTCACCATCACCAACAGGTCCGCCTCCGTCCTCGTCGGCCATCCACTGCGTGGCACCTACCACGTGACCGGACTCACCGGACGCGAGACCGTGGACTACGCGGTCTACGGCCCGTTCACCACCGCCGCGACCAGGTGCTCGGGAACCGCGCTGAAGACGGCGAGAGCCACGATCGCCGGCAACGGCACCCGCTCGCTACCGGCATGGAATCCCGCGCGGACGGGCTACTACGCTTGGCAGATAGCTGCTCGGGGGAACTCCACCACGCGGCCGGCGAGCGCCTGCGGCACCGCCTATCTGACCCAGAAGAACACCACCACCAGACAGTCCCGGTCTGGTGCGGCCCACGCGGTCAAGGTCGGCCACGCGTTCGGCCCGGAGATCATCGTGTCCGGGTTCGACCGGCCCGAGGTGCACACCGTCTACACACGCGTCTACGGGCCGTTCGTGCACAAGGACAAGGCCCGCTGCAGTCGCGGCCGCCTCCTCCGTACCCTGCCCACCGCCATCCGCAAGAACAAGCGGTGGAGGCAGACCACGGTCGTCAACAGGGCCGGCAACACCGGCTACTACGTCTTCCGGACGACGCTCGACGCCGGCACCTTCATGCGAGGCTCACACTCGGGCTGCGGCGGCACGATCCGCGTGACCAGGTAGTGCTACCAGCTCGCCGCCAGGACCCGCGTCGATCCACTGGGAGGAGGCGACTCGTTCGTGACCCGGTCCGGCTTGGCTCAGCCCGCCCTCGGTGCGGGTCGGATGCGACCGGCGCGGCGAGCCCCGGTCGTCGGACAGCGCGGCCGGTTGGCGACCGGAATTCGGCAGGTATCCGCGTCCGGACCGTCAGCGACTGGACGGCGTAGGACACCGGTGCTAGAACATTTGACAAGCTTGCGCGCGGGGGAGGCAGGCGGACCATGCGAATTGGTCGGTACGGGGAAGCGCGGTTCGGGGATTCGAGGAGCTGCGCCGCGTTATTGGCGAGCGCGCAAACACATTCCGGCACAGAGACCGCGTCGCGTGCCCCGATGAACATGCTCGGGGTCGTTCTGCCCATGGTGTTGCCGCCGGCCGATCTCGATCTCTATCCCGCACATGGTGCCGTACGGCGTTCGTCTTTCCGGTTGCCACGACCTCCCGCGCGGCTTGAGCTCTGTCCCGAACCGCCGCAGTTCGTTCGGAGAACGTAGTGCACCCCCACGACCGATCGATGTGCCCGCGCCCCGCAGGGGGGCGGGGGATCCCGGAGGCGCGCCTGCACCTGCTCGACGCGTTCGCCCTCCAGGCAGCGGGGACGACGGTCGAGATGCCGGAGGGGCTGCAGCGACTACTCGCGTTCCTCGCCCAGCACGGCCCGTCGCCGCGAGCAGTGGTCGCCGGCACGCTGTGGCCCGAAGTCCCCGAGAGCCACGCCCTGGCGAGCCTTCGGACCGGCGTATGGCGGCTGAACAAGGTGATGCCCGGTCTGGTCTGCGCAGATGGTTTCCAGCTGCGTCTGGACCCCCAGCTGTCCATCGACTCACAGGAACAGGAGGCCTTCGCGATCCGACTCCTCCGCCAGCACCCCGACGACGAGCTGTGGGTCCGCGAGGGTGTGTCGACGCTCTGGAGGCGTGAGCTCCTGCCCGGTTGGTACGACGACTGGATCATCTTCGAGCGGGAGAGACTCTGCCAGCTGCGCCTGCATGCCCTGGAGCACACCACGCGCCTGCTGGTGCGGCAACGAGAGCTGGACACGGCGCTCCAGCTCGCCCTCGAGGCGGTCCGTACCGAACCCCTGCGCGAGACCGCCACGGCCGTGTTGATCTCGGTCTACCTGGCCGAGGGAAACGTCGTGGACGCCATCCACCAACGCGACGTCTTCACCGACCACCTGTGGCGAGAGCTGGGCCTGGAACCCTCGCCCCGGCTGGCCCGGCTCGTGCCGCGTCCGCGGGGTTCGGTGATGCGGGCGTGACGACCCCAGGTCGATAAAGGGTTGCGTGAACGATGCGGCCGAGGAGGCTGCGGGCCTGATGGTGCTGCGCCTGTGGACCGAGCACGGCGACCGGATACGGGTCCGGGTCACGTCCTCCTCGCAGCTGGACGGGAGCGACGCGGTGACGTCGTACGCCGCGACGCCCGCCGAGGTGCTGGCGCTGGTGCAGGAATGGCTCGACTCGTTCGTGACGCCCCGGTGACGGGGGAAGGCATATCCATCGGTCAGGCAGCCGCTCTCGTGAAGGGGAACCCAACATGCCCTCGACACTGAACGCCCCCGGGATCTACATCGAGGAGCTACCCAGTGGTGTGCACCCGATCTCCGGCGTCAGCACCTCGGACACGGCCTTCGTGGACTGGTTCCCGCGTGGCCCGCTGAGCACCCCGACCCGGATCACCAGCTTCGCCGACTTCACCCGGGTGTTCGGGGGGTTGCACGCACAGAGTGTCGCCAGCTACGCGATCCTGCAGTACTTCCAGCACGGGGGTGCCGTCGCCTGGGTGGTCAGGCTCGCGGACGCCGGCGACACCGCGGCGGCCCTGGACCTCAAGGACAGCGCGTCGAAGAAGTCGCTCTCCGTCACCGCGGCCAACCCCGGGGCCTGGGGCAGCAACCTGCAGGTCGCGGTGACGACGAGCGGTGGCACCTTCAGCATCTTCGTCCGGGAAGTGGTCTCCGGACGGGTCGTCGACGCCGAGGTCTTCCGCAACCTCGTCCGAACGGCAGGTGCTGGGAACTCGGCCGTCGACGTGGTCAACGCGACCTCACGACTGATCCGGCTCGGGGCCGGGGTCAGCACCGCCGGCGACCCGGAGGCGGGCGCGGCCACACCGACGGGTGAACCCGACGACACCGCGACGCCCAGCCCCTGGGCAGCGATGACCACGGCGGGTGCCGACACGACGGCACTGGCGACCAACCTCGGCACCAAGCTCGACACGGCCATGCGGACGTTGGTGACCATCGAGCCCTTCGTGTTCAACCTGCTCTGCATTCCGGCGATGGCCACGCTGAACGCCGCCGACCAGAAGGCCCTGGTCGCCTCGGCGGCCACGTTCTGCGCTGCCGAGCACGCCTTCCTGCTCGTGGATCCGCCGGCGACGACCACCACCCCGGGCACCGCCCAGGGCCTGATCGGCACGGCGTTCGACCCGAGCCAGGACGCCGCGTTCTACTACCCACGGTTGCTGATGCCCGACCCCCTGGCTCCAGGTCTGACGAGGAACATCGAACCGAGCGGCGTCGTGGCGGGGATCATGGCGCGCACGGACGCCACGCGAGGGGTCTGGAAGGCACCGGCAGGCATCGACGCCGTCGTGGGCGGAGTGACGCTGGCCGTCCCGGTCACCGAGGCGGACAGCGGGGCCCTGAACCCGCTCGGGATCAACGCGTTCCGGTCGCTGCCGGTCATCGGCAACGTGGTCTGGGGGGCGCGGACGCTGTTCGGAGCAGACACCCGCGCGAGCGAGTGGAAGTACGTGTCGGTCCGGCGCACCGCGCTGTATCTCGAGCAGAGCCTGGACGCCGGGCTGAAGTGGGTGGTGTTCGAGCCCAACGACGAGCCGCTCTGGTCACAGATCCGGCTCAACGTCGGCGCGTTCATGCAGGACCTGTTCCGGAAGGGCGCGTTCCAGGGAACGACGCCCCGCGAGGCGTACTTCGTCCGCTGCGACAAGACCACCACGACGCAGCCCGACATCGACCGAGGTGTGGTCAACATCCTCGTCGGGTTCGCGCCGCTGAAGCCCGCGGAGTTCGTCGTCATCCAGATCCAGCAGCTGGCCGGCCAGGCCACCGCTTGAGAAGGGCGTCACCATGGCTCAGTTCACCGTGAACACGACCCGCTTCGACCCCTACAAGAACTTCAAGTTCCGGGTGAAGTGGGACGGGAAGTACGTGGCCGGGATCAGCAAGGTGGGTGCTCTCAAGCGCACCACCGAACCGGTGAAGCACCGAGAGGGGGGCGACCCGAGTACGTCGCGCAAGTCGCCGGGCCGCAACGAGTTCGAGGCGATCACCCTCGAGCGCGGGGTCACCCACGACCCCGAGTTCGAGGCGTGGGCCAACAAGGTGTGGAGCTTCGGCGCCGGGCTCGGCGCGGAGTCCTCGCTCAAGGACTTCCGCAAGGACCTCATCATCGAGGTCTACAACGAGGCCGGTCAGGTCGCGCTGGCCTACAAGGTCTACCGGTGCTGGGTCTCGGAGTTCCAGGCCCTGCCTGACCTCGACGCGAATGCCAACGCCGTCGCCATCCAGCACCTCAAGCTCGAGAACGAGGGCTGGGAGCGCGATCGCGAGGTTCCCGAGCCCACGGAGCCCAGCCTGACGTGAACCAGCTGACTCCGGCCACCGTCCTGGAGCTGTGGGAGGCGGGCCTGGCGCGCACTCCCGCCGCCCGTGCCGACCTGCTCCTGGCGTCGGCGAGAGCTGACCGACGCGACGACGATCCGTCGGAGGAGCTCGCGGACTGGCCCGTGGGCCGGCGCGACCGGGCACTTCTGGAGCATTTCTGTCCGCCGCGGGCCGTGCTCGACGCCGTGGCCGACTGCCCCGCATGTGGGTCGTCGTTGGATGTCGCGGTCGACCCCCGGGCGCTGCGCGCCCACAGCTCGGCGGACGCGGTCACCGTCGAGGTCGGCGAGGACCAGGTCGTGGTGCGGGCGGTGACCGTGGGAGACCTGCGGTCGATGCCGGTCGACGGAAGCCCCGAGACGCTCCGATCCGCCTTGCTGGAGCGTTGTGTCGTCCGCGCGACGAGGGCGGGGAAGCAGATATCGCCGCGCGAGCTGCCGGCGGCGACGGTCGACCGGATCGAGTCGACCCTCGATGAGCTGGACCCGGCCGGCGACCTCGAGGTCGTCCTCACCTGCGGAGACTGCGGTGAGACCTGGGCCGAGTCGTTGGACCCCGTCCGCTTCGCGTGGGCGGCACTGGAGACGTCGGCTCGCCGGCTCGCCACCGACGTCCACACCCTCGCGCGCGCCTATGGATGGACCGAGCACGACATCCTGGCCATGAGCGAGTTCCGTCGACACCTGTACCTCTCGGCGGTCGAGCCATGACCGGCTACCTGATGCGACTGGCCGTCCGGTCGACCCAGACCGGGGTCGGGCTGCGCCCCCGCGCGCCGTCACTGTTCGAGGCCGTTCCGCCGGTCCTGGAGGCGGCGTCACGCGACGCCGGTACGTCGAGCGCACCGGTCCCGACCACCACGCGCGCAGCACCGCCGGAGCCGCCCGCCGACTCGCCCGCCGTTCGCCCCGCTTCGCAGTTGCACCCGCCGCCGGAGGTCGACCCAGCGAGCACCACCCGGATCGCGGCGAGCGCCGTACCGCCCGCGGCCGCCGTGGCGACCGCCGCTGCGGCCTCGGCCGACGGCGTCGTGCCGGCGCGTCACGCCGACCCGGTCCGCACCGGCGAGCACCCACCGGCGGCGGACCGGCCCGCTGCGGTCGTGACCAGCCGGAACCGGGCGCCGACCACACCCCTGTCTGCCTCGACCGGGGACACGTCTGCGTCTCTCGACCGGCTCCCCGCGCCCCTCACGGTCGAGATCGGTGCACCGAGCGTGGCCCCGATGGCTCCAGGTGAGCCCGCTGCTCCCGTCGTAGCCCTCCCCCGCCTGCATCCCCGACCGCCGTCGGCACAGCCCGCGCCCGAGGTGAAGGTCAGCATCGGCCGGATCGAGGTGGTCGCCGCTCCGCCCACCGGCCCGACGGAGGCAGCGGTTCCGTCGACAGCCGCGACGCCGCCCGTCCGGGCGACACCACGGCGGGCGACGGGTGCGCCGGCTCTCGCCGACTACCTGCGCGACCGGAGCCGGCGGTGAGCAACTTCCTCGCCGTCGCCACCGTCTCGGCGGCTCTCCAGCGTCTGCTCACGCCGAGGATCAGCGCCGCCGTGGGCGGCGCCGAGGTGTGGGTCGACCGGTCCGACGTGAAGCGCCAGAAGTCCGGGGTCAACATCTACATGTACCGAACCTCGCTGGACTCGGTGTGGCGCAACGAGGACCTGCCCGGACGCACGTCAGACGGCACGATCCTGCGTGCGCGACCGCAGGTGGCGGTGAGCCTGCACTACCTGCTGACCTTCCACGGGAAGGACGACGAGCTGGTGCCGCAGCGCCTGCTCGGCGCCACGCTCGCGGCCCTGCACACCCACCCCATCCTCGGCAGCGACCTGATCGACGAGGTGACGACCGAGGCGACGGCCCAGCCGCCGACCCACCCCTATCTCGCGCTTGCCGACCTCGTCGATGCCGACGAGCCGGTCCGGGTCTCGCCCGACCCGATGAGCCTGGACGAGCTCTCCAAGCTGTGGTCGGTGTTCTTCCAGAGCCCGTACCAGCTGTCCGCGACCTACGTCGCCTCGGCCGTTCGCATCGAGGAGTCGACCGGTACGCCCGTCGAGGCCCCGCCGGTGCTGCAACCGCAGCTGACCGTGCGCGGGCTGCTGCAGCCGACCATCATCAGCGCGCTGAACGCTTCCGACCCGCGCGCTCCCGTCGCCTCGACCTCCGTGCTGCAGATCACCGGCAGCGGGCTGCGGGGCGACCGGACCGTGGTGCGCGTCGGCCCGAGCGAGCTCACTCCGCAGACAGCCGACATCCACGCGACGACGGTCCAGGTGGCGCTGACCGGGGCGACCCAGCTGCGCGCGGGATTCCAGCCCGTGGTCGTTGCCCACGAGTGGCTGGTCGGCGACGCCCCGGGCGAGCCGCGCGGCGGCGAGACCAGCAACCCGGTGGGTGTGATGGTCGTGCCCCAGGTCACGCTGAACGTGACCGCCACCACCATGACCGTCACCAGCGATCTCACGGTCGGTCGCAGCCAGCAGGTCACGGTCTCGCTCCTCGACCGCAGCAGCGGGGCCACGGTGCGCCAGGTCGACGTGCCTCCGCTCCCGGCCGACACCACCACGATCTCTGTGCCCAAGCCAGCCCCCGACGCCGACCTGCCGGCCGGCAAGTACGGCGTCGCCCTCAACGTCGACGGCGCCCAGAGCCCGACCACCCGCAACGCGTCGGGCACCATCACCAGCCCGTTGGTGACCGTGTGATGACCGCGATCGCCGACGCGCACGACGTCGTGGCCGAGCCCGGCTCGTGGACCCGGACCAACCAGCTGGCCGTCGTGGGCGAGCTCGCGGAGGTGACCGACGCACTCGCCCGGCACGCCGGGGTCGAGCGGGTGGCGCCTCGGCCCCGCGAGCCGGCTCAGGTCGAAGGCGGGTCCGCGCTCGACGTGGTGACCGAGGCCTTCGGGCTGACGCCGTTCGAGCGGTCGATCCTGCTGCTCTGTGCCGGGGTCGAGCTGGACGCCGAGCACGCGTCTCTGTGCCCGGGCGGCCCGACGTTCGGCCTGGCGCTGGCCGCGCTGCCCGACCCGCACTGGTCGGCCCTGGCGCCCGACGGGCCCTTGCGCCGGTGGCGACTGGTGGAGCTCGGTGACCATGGGCCGCTCACCGCGGCCAGCCTGCGCATCGACGAGTACGTCCTCCACTTCCTCACCGGGCTGCGGGGCGCGGACCCGAAGCTGACCGGCATCGTCACGGGCACCCGGTCCGACGTCGACACGACGCCCGGGCAGGAGCCCGTGGCGCACCGCCTGGCCGACCTCTGGCGAACGCCCGGAGCGCCGGTGCCGATCCTCACCGGCGGCGACCGATGGAGCCGGCTGGCCGTCGCGGCCCACGCGGCTCGGGACACCGGTACCGGCCTGTCCACGATCGACCCCCGGGTGATCCCGTCCGATCCGGCCGCACGCGAGGAGCTCGCCCGGCTGCTCGAGCGCCACTCCGTGCTCGGTCCGACGGCGTTCCTGATCGACCACGAGCCCGATACCGACGTCGGCGTCGACGCCCTGGTGTCGCGGACCGGCGCCCCGGTCGCCGTGTCGGCGGGCACGCTTCCGGTGCTCCGGCAGCGAGCCACGCTGCTGGTCGACGTACCTCGGGCCAGTGCGGCCGAGCAGCACGACCTGTGGCTGGCTTTGGCCGGCCCGGACGCCCCCGCCGCCCACCTGACGGCTGCGTTCGACCTGGATGCGACGTCGATCGCGGCGGCCGCGTCTGCTGCCGCCGGCGATCCCGACGCGATCTGGTCCGCGTGTCGTGCGATCGACCGACCCGACCTGAGCACCCACGCCCAGCGCATCGAGTCCGCCGCCACCTGGGACGACCTCGTCCTGCCGCCCGCGCAGCTACAGGCACTCGAGCTGCTCACCGCCCACGCGCGGCACCGGGTGACGGTGTACGACGAGTGGGGGCTGCGGATGGGGCGCGACAGCGGCTTGGGCAGCACGGCGGTGTTCGGGGGTCCGAGCGGCACCGGCAAGACCTTCGCGGCCGAGGTCATCGCGAACGACCTGGGCCTCGACCTCTACCGGGTCGACCTCAGCGCCGTGGTGAGCAAGTACATCGGCGAGACCGAGAAGAACCTCCGCCGCGTGTTCGATGCCGCCGACCACGGGGCCGCCGTACTCCTCTTCGACGAGGCGGACGCGCTGTTCGGCAAGCGCACGGAGGTACGCGACAGTCATGACCGCTACGCCAACGTCGAGGTGTCCTACCTGCTGCAGCGCATGGAGGCCTACCGGGGAATGGCGATCCTCACCACGAACATGACCGAGGCCCTCGACGCGGCCTTCCTCCGCCGAGTGCGGTTCCTGGTGAACTTCCCGTTCCCCGACGAGGAGATGCGTCTCGAGCTCTGGCGACGCGCCTTCCCCGCGGCCACCCCGACCTCGGGGCTCGACCTCGAGGCACTGGCGACGCTGGACCTCGCGGGAGGCACCATCCGCAACGTGGCGGTCAACGCGGCCTTCCTCGCCGCCCACGCCGGCGAGCCGGTCGGGATGGGACAGGTCGTCAGGTCGGCACGGATCGAGTGCAGCAAGCTCGGCCAGCCGATGCCGTCGCTGAGCTGGGAGGCGTCGTGAGCGAGCCCGAGGTCCGTCTCCACGACGTGTCGGTCACCGGCGACGTGGACCGGGCAGCCGTCCTCGCCGCGATCGAGCGGGCGGTGTCACGGGCCGCATCTGCTGGCACGCCGACCGCCGGGGCGGTCGAAGACGCAGTGGCGTCGGCGACGGCCGAGGCGAGCAGCCGATGACGTCGACCACGACCCTGACGACCGCGGCACCCCAGCCCGCGACCCTCTGGCGTTGCGGGGGCCGCCAGTGCGGCGCCGGCGAGTGCGAGCACGAGGACGGCGAGCTCCATCGCCATGCCGCAGGCGGCGGGCCGGCGTATGCGCCACCGATCGTGCACGACGTCCTGCGCGCGTCGGGCACACCGTTGCCGGCCGGGGTTCTGCAGGAGATGGAAGGGCGACTCAGCCACAGCTTCGCCGACGTACGGATCCACACCGACGACCGTGCCGCGGAGTCCGCGGCAGCGGTGGAGGCCGATGCCTACACGGTGGGACGCCACATAGCCTTCGCCGCTGGCAGGTTCGAGCCCACATCTGCCGACGGCGAGCGCCTGCTCGTCCACGAGCTCACCCACGTCATGGGCACCCCGCCACGCGCACCCGTGCCTCGTGGGTCTCTCCGCGTCAGCTCGCCGACCGAGCCTTCCGAGGTCGGGGCCAGGGCCGCCGCATCCTCGCCCACCTCGGTCCGTGCGCGGGCGACCCGTCCGTCGTCGCCTGCAGAGACGGTGCAACGGCAGCACCGCCCTTCCCGGACCACATCCGCTGCCGTTCAGACACCGGCCACGTGCCTGCCCGGTCGGGCTCTGACCTGGGCCGACTTCAAGGGCACTCCATCCGCACACAGCCCCTTCGCCGGCCTGACCAGGTTCTCCTTCTCGTCCCTCACGTCTGGCAGCCGAGACTGGATCGTGGCGACATTCGACCGCACCTCGTCCTGGGTCAAGTCCACAGCGGCAGCCGGCGGTCACCGAGCGAGGAACGGATGTGCACGCAACGTCAGCTCGTGCCAGCGCTTCTTCGGCGCACTCCCACCTGGGAACACCGGCTGGCAGAACCTCGGGGCGACCACGGGATGCGCTGCCTCGGTGCAACCCGACACGACCCTCCGGGCTACGAATCGGGCGGAGTGCGAGACCGTCCTGGGTGCTGAGTGCGATCGGGTAGCGGGCCTCGAGTCCGCCCGGCTGCTACATCACGAGCAACTGCACCTCGACCTGGCATGCGCGATCGCCGCGAAGGGCAACTCGGCTCTTGCCGCGGCGCATCCCACCAGGACCACAACGATCCTGGCGGCTGTCCGTCACAAGAGCAACACCCAGACGAACCGCTACGACCATGCGACGAGGCATGGATGCAACGCCGCCTCTCAGGCCAGGTGGGACACCGACGTCGCCGCGGGGCTCCCTGCCGTCACCATCCCGTGAACACCCCAGGACTGGCGGCCGCTGGTCGGCGCCCGCCCCGTGGTGTCGAGACGGATCGGGCGAGGGCGAGGCGGCATGTCGTGACGCCACCGTGACATCCGGTCGGCGACGCTGGTCTGATGGCGAGATCTCGGCGGATCGGAGCGCGGACAGTGGGTCGTGCGTCGGACGCCACCTGGTGCCCTCCAGCACGCGGCGCCACCACGGCCACGGCCCCGGAGGCACCCAGCGAAGCCATGGCAGGCGTCGTGACAGAGACTCAGGGGGGACCGAGCCCATCGCCTCCTGCCCCGCCCGCGCCGCCACTGCCGGCAGCTCCCAACCACTGCGCGGTCACCGGCAGCTTCTCGACCATCCCGACGGGCACGCTGGCTGCCACCATGACCGGCTCGAAGCTCGGGACGACGTTCTCCATGGTCGGCGACTTCAACTCGGCCATACCGTGCACCTGTGCCTGCGGCGAGTACCGCCAGTACGTGCGCGGCTCGTTCACGGCCGGCGGCTCACCGGTCACTCACACCATCGGGCCGGGCGTCACGCTCCACCCGACGACGTTCCAGCTCGACGGCAATGCCACCACAGCCAACTACTTCGGGCGGCGCAACTACCGGACCACCTACAGCCACTTCGAACCGGACCAAGCAGGGGGTTGCCAGTTCCAGGGCAACGACATTCCAGGCATCTCCGGTGGTTCGGGCACGGCTCTCACAGTGAATCTGGATTTCCGCGGCGAGCTCATCGATACCTGTAGCGGCAACGCCGTCCTCACCTCGCGATCGTGGAGTGTCGTCGGATCGGGAACCGTTCCGTGACGAAGCTGCTCACCACAGCGGCGGGCCGCCTCGCCGACAGCACCGTGTCCGCAGAGCTGCGACTGACAGATGCCGGCGACTGGAGGGTGACCGTCCTGCTGGCGCGCGCGATGGGAGAGCCTCCCATCCTGCCGCACGACGTGAAGGCCGAACTCCATGACAGCACCGGGTCGCTCGCAGCGGTCGACGAGCCGCAGAACATCTGGATCGAGGCCGGCGGCGCGGCGGGAACGACGGCGAACGGCGTGTTCGTCTTCGCCGGCCGAGGACTCACGCCCAGCCGTCTCGACCTGACGTGGCGCGGTGAGGCCGTCACGCTCCCCGTCGTGACGGACCGGTGACGCCGATCCGGCGAGCCTGAGCGGGTGACGGGATTCTCCGGCTCTCCGAAGCTGACCAAGGGCGCGCTCATCGGGCTCGACGTGCTCAAGCCGCTGGCCAGCGTCGTGGTGTTCCAGTACAACCCGGAGAAGGTCACCCGGACCCTGCGCGCCAAGACCTCCGGGACCGAAGGCGGCGCGGAGGGCGAGGCGCTGCGGCTGACCGGACCGCCCGAGGAGACCTTCAACCTCGAGATCGAGATCGATGCGACCGACCAGCTGGCCGTCGGCGAGGCGGTGGCCGGTGAGCTCGGGATCGCCCCCCAGCTGGCGTCACTCGAGATGATGTTCTACCCCGCGTCCGGCCTGGTCATCGCCAACGAGGCGCTCGCCCTCGCCGGACTCGTCGAGGTGGTGCCGCCGGAAGCGCCCCTGTCCCTGCTCGTCTGGGGCCCGACCCGGATCCTGCCCGTGCGCATCACCACCATCAGCGTCGCCGAGGAGGCCTACGACCCGAACCTCAACCCGATCCAGGCGAAGGTGACGCTCGGCGTCCGCGTCCTGACCTACGACGATCTCGGACTGCTGTCGGTCGGCGGCGGACTGTTCATGGTCCACCAGGTCGCGAAGGAGGCGATGGCCAACCTCGGCAGCACCCTCTCCTTCTCCGCCCCCACCACGGTGGGTGCGAGCACCACGGCGGGGGGCTGAGGTGTTCTCCGCCACGAGCCGCTACGCCGGACTTCCCACGAGCACCACCGTCGTCACCGGGGCCGACGGCGCACCCCGTGAGGTCACCTACGTGCGCCGCCGGCTGCTCCCTCGGCTGGCCGATCTCACGGTGCTCAGCCACCACACCGTGCAGCCCGGCGAACGGCTGGACCACCTCGCGGCCAGGTACGCCGGCGACCCGGCGCAGTTCTGGCGCCTGTGCGAGGCGACCGACGCGCTCCGCCCGGCCGAGCTCGAGCTGCCGGGCACCCGGCTGCCCATCGCCGCTCCCGTCCGACAGGCCGGGTGACACCGTGCTCGAGAGCGTGCTCGGAGTTCGACTGCTGCTGTGGACCGGCAACCCGATCCCGACGCCGAGTCCCAGCCTGATCGAGCCGCTGCGCAGCGTCGAGGTGCACAACGACGCCGAGTCCGGCGACGGCTTCCAGATGACGTTCGCGCTGACGAAGGACGCGTTCGGGCGCTACGACGTGGTCGACACGTTGTCACCGGGGACGCGCATCTGGATCGGAGCCGTGATCGGTGTCGTGCCCGAGCAGCTCATCGACGGTGTCGTCGAGCGGCACGATCTGAGCCCCAGTGACCATCCGGGCGAGACCACACTGACCGTCACGGGGACCACCGTCACGTCGCTGCTCGGGCTGGAGGAGAAGAACCTGGCGTTCGCCAACCAGCCGGACTACGTCATCGTGACCCGGACCCTCGCGTCGTACCCGGAGCTCGGCTTCGTTCCCGACGTCATGCCCACGACCGACGTGCCGATCGAGCTGCAGCGCACGCCCCAACAACGCGAGACCGACCTCGCCCTGATCCGCCGGCTCGCCGACGCCAACAGCTTCGTGTTCTACAGCGAGCCGATCACCTTCGGGGTCAACCGCGCCCACTGGGGCCCGGTGGTCCGGACGGGCATCCCGCAGCGCCGCCTGACCCGGGGCATGGGATCGCACGGCAACTGCAGCGAGCTGTCCTTCAGCAACGACTCCCTGGCACCCGAGGGCGCGACCGGCACGTTCGTGGAACCGATCACCAAGATGCGGATCCCGATCCCGGCGCTGCCGGCCCTCCGGCTGCCTCCACTGTCCGCGTCTCCCGCGAGTGCCCGGCGAACCACGGTTCTCCGCGAGACCGCGAACGCCGGTCCCATCCAGACCGCTCTCGCCTCGGCGGCGGCCGCGACCCGGGCTCCCGAGGCGGTCCGCGGCCAGGGCCGCGTCGAGACGGCCCGGTACGGCGGCGTCCTCCGGGCGCGGGGGATCGTCGGTGTCCGGGGGGCCGGCCTGGACTACGACGGCTACTACTTCGTCACCCACGTGACCCACTCGATCTCCCGAGGCACCTACAACCAGGGATTCGGCCTCAGCCGCGACGGCACCGGCACGCTCACCCCGGCGGTGATCCCGTGACCCAGTTCTTCGGCAAGTACCGCGGCGTCGTCACCGACATCCAGGACCCCCTGATGACGATGCGGATCAAGGCGAGCGTCCCCGACGTGTACGGCGACGGCACCAGCGGCTGGGCGATGCCCTGCGCGCCGTTCGGGGGCAGCCAGGTCGGCCTGTTCGCGCTGCCGACGGTCGGGGCCGGCGTCTGGATCGAGTTCGAGCACGGCGACCCCGACTACCCGGTGTGGACCGGGTGCTGGTGGGGCTCGGCCACCGAGATCCCCACGCAGTGGCTGGCTCCGCCGTACAAGAAGGTGATGCTGATGACCCCGTCCGGGCACAGCATCACCGTCGACGACACCCCGGGGGTCGGCGGTATCACGCTGCAGACCGCCGAGGGGGCGAAGGTGGTCCTCAGCTCCACCGGCTGCCAGTTCACCAACGGGCAGGGCGCAACCGTCCAGCTCACCGGACCGCAGGTCTCGGTCAACAACGGCGCACTGGACGTGACCTGATGCCGGGACTCGCGCTCACGCAGGCAGGCACCGTCCTGTGTGCCCACGGTGGCCAGGCCCAGCCCACCGCGCCCCTCCCCCGGGTGCTGATCTCGGGGACACCGGCCGTGGGCCAGTCCGCGCCGTACGTCGTCGCCGGGTGCCCGTTCGTCGCCGGGACGGTGCCCTCACCGTGCGTGACCGACACCTGGGTGACCGGCGCGCTGCGCGTGCGGTCGGGCGGTGTTCCCCTGCTCCTCCAGGACAGCCAGTCGGTGTGCGCCCCCAACGGCACGCCCTCGACGATCGTCTCCCCCGGCCAGACGCGGGTGAGGGCGCAATGACCGAGACGCGCCCGGACTTCCCCTTCCGGATCGACGGCCGCGGCCGCTCGGCCAGGACCAGCCGGGACGACCACATCCGCGACCTCGTCGAGCAGGTGCTGTTCACGACGCCGGGCGAGCGGGTCAACCGCCCGACGTTCGGCTGCGGCCTGCTGCAGCTGGTCTTCGAGCCCAACTCGGAGCCGCTCGCGCTCGCGGTCAAGGCCACCGTGCAGGCGTCGCTGCAGCAGTGGCTCGGCGAGCTGATCGCGGTCGACCACGTGGCCGTCGATCCGGAGGAGTCGGTCCTCCGGGTGACCGTCGGCTACACGATCCGGGAGACCCAGGAGTCGCGGGTCGAGCAGTTCCGGAGTGCGCTGTGACCGCCGCCGACCTGTGCCCCGAGGGACTGCGCGAGGAGGCGGTCCGCGACGCGTCCACGGTCAACGGCATCGACTACCTCGAGGTGCTCCCGGGCCAGCGCAAGCTCGAGGTCCACTTCCTCCACCCGCTCCCTGGTCAACCCGACGAGGTCCCGGTCGGCGGCACCACCCTCACCAAGAACCACGTCGTGATCGAGGGCGGCGACCGCGTCCGCGGGCTGCGCGCCCTGGGTACGGCGACCTCGGGCCAGGTGCTCACCGTGACCACCTCGGGACCGGGGGACTTCTCGACGTACCGCCTGCGGCTGGTCGACGCCGTCAGCGGCCGGACACCGGACGGGTTCGACCCGCGCCTGAGCCAGCTCGAGTTCTCGTTCAAGGCCGGCTGCCCGACCCGCTTCGACTGCCGGCGCGACGAGACCTGCCCGCCGACCCTGCTGCCGTCGACGGTGCGCGACTACCTGGCCAAGGACTACGAGAGCTTCCGGCGGCAGTTGGTGGACCGGATCTCCGCGGCCGTCCCCGGCTGGGACGACAACCCGGCCGACGCCCAGGTCGCCGTCGTCGAGCTGCTCGCCTTCGTCGCCGACCGACTGAGCTACGAGCAGGACGCGGTGGCCACCGAGGCCTACCTCGGCACGGCCCGGCGTCGGATGTCGGTACGCCGCCACGCCCGGCTGCTCGGCTACCGCATGCACGAGGGCTGCGCCGCGCGGACGTTCGTGCACCTGCCTGTCACCAGCGCCCAGACCGTCCCGGCCGGCACGCGGTTCCGCACCGGGGCCGACGACGACGGCGATGTCCAGGTCTTCGAGTCGCTGCACGACCTGGCCGCCTTCCCTGCTCACGGCGGGATCGACCTGCACACCTGGAGCGACGACCTGTGCTGCCTGCCCCGGGGCGCCACCAGCGCGACGCTCCGGATCGACCACCCGTTGACCCTCGCGCCCGGCGACTTCCTGCTGCTTGAGGAGATCGCGGGGGCGGAGAGCGGCGAACCGGCCGACGCCGACCGCGGCCATCGCGCGGTGGTCCGCCTGGTCGAGGTGGGCGCGCCGACGACCGACCCGCTCGACGGCCGCGCGATCCTCGACGTGCGGTGGGATCCCGAGGACGCACTCGCCTTCCCGCTGCGGATCATCTCCGAGACCCGGGCCGGCGACGGCAGCCTACGCAGGTCCGTGGTCGGGGTGGCCGCCGGCAACATGGTGCTCGTCGAGCACGGCGGCACGATCCCGGAGCCGGTGCGGCTGAGCACGGACCTCGACGCGATGGGACATTGGCGCCCACCGCTGCCGGACGGGCGCCCGACGTACGCCGTGCCGTACACCGAGTTCGTCACCGACCTCGACGGGCTGCGGGTGCGACCCTCGGCGACGGCCCTCCGCGCCGTCGACCCGCGGCAGGCTCTGCCGTGCGTCACCGTCGCGCCGGAGAACGACTCCGAGGACGATCACGTCTTCCGGCCGCGGCCCGACCTGCTCGCCTCCGACGCCGACGACCGCGGTCTCGTCGTCGAGCCCGAGGACGACGGCACCGCGACGTTGCGCTTCGGGGACGGCGTCTACGGGCGCGAGCCGGACGTCCACGAGCCACACCTCGCCACGTACCGGCTGGGGCACGGTGCCGCCGGCAACGTGGGGGCCGGGGCCATCACCCGCATGGACGGCGACGACCTCGTCGTCCGCAACCCTCTGCCGGGCATCGGCGGCGTCGACCCCGAGCCGACCGAGCGGGTGCGCGCGGACGCACCGTACTCCTTCCGGGTGCAGGAGCGCGCCGTGACCGAGTCCGACTACGGCACGATCCTCACCGACCGGTTCCCGGGCGTGCAGCGGGCTCGCGGCCGGGAACGCTGGACCGGGAGCTGGTACACCGCGTTCGTCACCGTCGACCGGACCGACGGCGTCGCGGTCGACCGGGAGTTCACCGGGCGGGTCGCGCGCTTCCTCGACGGCTATCGGATGGCCGGCGTGGACGTGGACGTCTCACGGCCCCAGCCCGTGCCGGTGGAGCTCGAGCTCTCCGTCTGCGCGCACGAAGACCGCTTCGCCACCGATGTCGAGCGCGACGTGCTCGACGTGCTCTCGGCCGGCGTCACCCGCTCCGGGCGGCGCGGCCTGTTCCACCCGGACAACTTCACGTTCGGCACGCCGGTCTACCTGAGCCGGATCTACGCCGCCGTGCTCGGCGTACCGGGAGTCGCGACAGTTCGCGCCACCACGTTCCAGCGGTACGGCGAGCTCAGCCGCGGCGAGCTCGCCGCCGGCGTGCTCCGGGTGCACGACATGGAGATCGCCCAGCTGGCGAACGACCAGGACGTTCCCGAGCGCGGCATCCTCACCGTCCATGTCGGAGGTGGCCGATGAGCGACGAGCGCACCGACTGCGGCTGCCCGCCCGCCGGGGCGACGGCCACACCTGCGCACGTGGACAACCCACCCGGTCTGCCCGCCATCCGACGACGCGTCGGCACGTCCGGCGAGTTCGCCACGGCCATGGAGGCCCGGCTCACCCGCAGCCCCGCGCTCCAGCCGTTCACCAGCCGCGAGGCCGACGACCCCGTGATCGCCCTGGTCGACGCCTGGTCGTCGGTGCTCGACGTGCTGGCCTTCTACACCGGGCGGATCGCCAACGAGGGCTACCTGCGGACCGCGGTCGACCCTCGCTCGCTCAGCGAGCTCGCGCACACGGTCGGCTACCAGCCAGGCCGGGGCCGGGCCTCGGCGACCGTGCTCGCGTTCACCCTCGAGGACGGCGTCGGCGCCCCGGCTGTGGTACCGATCCCGGCCGGCACCCGGGTGGCGAGCCTCCCCGGTCCCGGCGAGGTTCCCCAGACCTACGAGACCATCGCGAACCTGACCGCCCGGCCGGGCTGGAACGCGATGGCGGCCCGGTCCCGGGTGCTACAGCAGGTGGTCGGCGGCCGCACCTGGGTGCTGGTGGACGGGCTCCGCAGCGACCTGGCGATCGGCGACGCCGTACTCCTGGTCGGCAGGGAACGGGAGGCCTTCAGCGCCGACACGCACTGGGCGTTCCGGCGGCTGAGCTCGGTGCAGCGGCTCCCCGCCCTCGACGCGACCAGGCTCGGCTGGGTCGATCCGCTCGGCGATCCCGCCGCGTCCACCGGGCGCCACGGGGAGGAGACGGTCCCCGATCTGCGCGACCTGCGCCTGTACGTCCTGCGCACCAAGGCCGCGATCTTCGGCGCGGCCGCCCCCGACTGGCGGGCGATCAGCGTGTCCGTCGGTGGCGGCCGCCCCGATCCGACCGGGCCCGTGGTCAGGAGCGCGCCCCTCGATGTCGAGACGCACGGCCGGATCCACGACGTCGCCGAGCACCGGGTGCACACCGGGCCCGACTGGCCGCACTTCAGTGTCGTCGCACCGGGCCAGCCGGACCAGGAGAACACGATCGACCTCGACGCGACGTACCCCGAGGCCTCGGTGGGTTCCTGGCTCGTGCTGACCCGGTACGGCGTGACGGTGCTGTACCGCGTGATGGGGGCCACCGAGACCTCCCGGACCGACTTCACCCTGAACGCCAAGGTGAGCCGGCTGACCCTGACCGGACCGAGTGCGAGCAACCTCTTCGGGCAGCACGTCCGCGAGACGTCGGCGTTCATCGGCTCGGAGCTCCTGCCGCTGGCCACCGAGCCGGCCCGGCTGCCGGTGCAGGGCGACCGCATCGTCCTCGCCCGTCCCGCGGCGACCTTGGAGGCGGGCCGGACCGTCGTCGTCCTCGGCCCGCGGCCGCGGATCCGGGTGGCCGAGGGCGTGCGCACCCTGATGGTCACCCAGACGGGTCGGAGCGCCGCCCACCTGCACCCCGGCGACGAGCTCGAGGTGAGCGGGCCGGTGGACGACAACGACGACGGCACCCTCACCTGGCGCACCACGCAGGGCCTCGTGACGGCCCCGGAAGGGGCCCTGCAGTCGGTGACGCCGGCCGCCGACGCCACGATCCATCGCGAGGAGGCGGTGGTCGACGGGCCCACACCCGACGCGGACGAGGTCGACACGCTGCGGCTCACCGCGGGGCTCCACGGCTGCTACGACACGGAGGCCGTCCGGATCCTCGCCAACGTCGCTCCGGCCACCCACGGCGAGACGAGGACCCAGGTGCTCGGTGGCGGCAGCGCGGCCCGGACCTACCAGCAGTTCACGCTCCAGCAGCGTCCACTCACCTACGTGCCGACGGCCACCGGGGGTGGCGTCGCCTCGACGCTCGAGGTGCGGGTCGACGACCGACTCTGGCACGAGGTGCCCCAGCTCTTCGGCTCCGGGCCCGACGACGAGGTCTACGCGACCACGACCGACGACGAGGGCACGGTGACCGTCGGGTTCGGAGACGGACGCACCGGTGCGCGTCTCCCCACGGGCGCCAACAACGTCACCGCGCGGTACCGGATCGGTACCGGGCTGGCCGGCCGGCTCGGCGCCGACGTGCTCACCCTCCCGATGACCCGACCCCTCGGCCTGCGGTCGGTGACCAACCCGCTGCCCACCGGCCTCGCCGCCGACCCGGAGTCGCCTGAGGAGGTCCGCACCAACGCGTCCCGGACGGCCCTCACGCTCGGCCGCGTGGTCTCGCTGCGCGACGTCGAGGACTTCGCGCGCGCCGTACCCGGCATCGCGAAGGCCGTCGCGAGGTGGCTGTGGGACGGGCGTCGCCGGTTCGTGCACCTCACGGTGGCGGGCACCGGCGGCCAGGTGCTCGATGCCCGGGCCGTCAGAGACCTGAGAGACGCACTGCTCGCCGCCGGTGACACCCGGCTCCCGCTGGAGGTGCAGGCGGCCGAGGTCGTGCCGGTGCACGTGAGCCTCGTCGTCGGCGTCGAGCCGGCGTACGAGACGCGAGCGGTGCTGGACGGCGTCCGGGGCTCCGTCACCACCGCGCTCTCCGTCGACCAGCGCGCGCTCGGACAGCCGCTGACCGAGGGCGACGTGATCCTCGCCGCGCATGCGGTGCCCGGTGTCGTCGCGGTGACGGTCACGGTCCCGCACACCGACGTGCCCTCCTCGTCGGCCCGCGTGGTCGACGGGGCCGCCGTGCCGGCGCAGCTCGTGGTCCTCGCCGCCGGCGGCCTCACCGTCACGGAGGCCTCGTCATGACCCGCCTGCGCGACCAGCTCACCGACCTGCTGCCGGTGGTCTACCACCAGCGGGACGTCGAGCCCAGCCAGGGTGGGGTCCTCGAGGCGCTGCTGCAGATCCTCGGCGAGCAGGGCGACGTGGTCGCCGCCGACCTCGCGCAGCTGTACGACGACGCGTTCATCGAGACCTGTGCCGACTGGGTGGTCCCCTACCTGGGCGACCTGCTCGGAGTACGCCTCCTGCACCCGCTCGGGCCCGGCGCCGGCCGGCAGCGCGCTCTGGTGGCGAACATGCTCGACTACCGGCGCCGCAAGGGCACCCTGGCGGCCCTCGAGGACCTCTCCTTCCAGGTCACCGGATGGCCCACCTCCGCCGAGGAGTGCTTCCAACGGCTGGGCGTCACCCAGCACCTCACGCACCTGCGACCCGCGAACGTGCGGACCCCTGACCTGCGCCGGGTGGGCGACCTCGAGCTCGTCGACGGCCCGTTCTCCCACGCCGCCCACACCGCTGAGGTACGCCGCATCCCGACCGGTCGCTACAACCTGCCGAACATCGGGCTGCACGTGTGGCGGCTTGCTCCCGAGGAGGTGCTGCGGGCCACCGCCCGGCCGATCGTCGACCCACCGGACGGCCGCTACTTCGTCGACCCGGTCGGGCTCGCGGTCCCGCTCTTCAACGCGCCTCCCCCGGAGCCGTCCATCACCTCGCTGGCGCGCGAGTTCGAGGTCCCGGCCCCGCTGCGGCGCCGGGCCCTGTACGACGAGCTCGAGGCGCGCCGGGCCGACGGCGCCGACGAGCCGCGATGGTTCGGTGACGAGCCGGTGTTCGAGGTCTGGGCCGACACCGGCGCCGGGCTGGCCGTCGTGCCCCTCGGGGAGCTGACCGTCGCCGACCTCAGCGACCCGCCCGCACCGACCGGCACCGGCTGGCCGCGGCCGGTCGCGCCGCTGACCGTGGCCGTCGACCCGGTCCTGGGCCGCCTGGCCTTCCGCGCGGGGCTGGTCCCGACCGCGGTCGAGGTGACCGCGACCGTCGCCACGCCGGGCCACGTCGGCGCGGGCAGCTACGAGCGCGACACGATCCTGCCCACGGCACCCGACGGCAGCGAGCCGTGGTTCCGCGCCGTCGGTCGGCTCGCCGACCCGGTGCCCGGGGTCGTCTGCACCACCCTCACCGAGGCGATCACCGACTGGCAGACGGAGCCCGCCGGGACGATCGGCGTGATCGCCGTGGTCGACAGCCGGAGCTACGTGGAGGACCTGGCCGTCGCCATCCCGTCCGGCAGCGAGCTGACGATCGCCGCCCTCGCCTGGCCGCAGGCTGAGACCGCGGACGCCCTGACCGAGCTGCACCTCACCGACGCCGTACCCGCCGACCGCCGACCTCACCTCCAGGGCACCCTCACCGTGACCGGTGCCGCCGGTCCCGCCGACTCGCTGCCCGGCGAGCTCAGCCTCGACGGCCTCCTCGTGGAGGGCGACGTGACGGTTGCGGCCGGCGACCTGGGCCGCCTGGCCCTCCGGCACACGACCGTCGTTCCCGGCGCCGGGAGCCTGGCCGTCGACCCACCGACCGCGAACCACGACAACAACGGACACCTCGTGATCGAGCTGACCCGGGCGATCACCGGACCGATCACGGTCCCCGAACAGGGCCCCGAGCTGGACCTGGCGGTCAGCATCGTCGACGGTGTCGGCGGGACTGCCATCGACGCAGACCTGGTCTCCGCCGCGCTCGACCAGGTCACCGTGCTCGGCCCGGTCACCGTCGAGCAGCTCAGCGCCAGCGACTGCGTCATGGCCGGCCAGGTCACGGTCGCGCGGCAGCAGGCCGGCTGTCTGCGGTTCAGCTACGTCAGCCAGGACGCCGTCGCTCCACGCCGCTACCGGTGCCAGCCCGACCTGGCGCTCACCGACGTCGCCGACCCAGTAACGGCCGCGGCGGTCCGGGCCCGGCTCACGCCCGCATTCAGCTCCGCGGCGTACGGCGACCCGGCCTACGGGCGACTGGACGACCGCAACGACCCCGCCCTGCTGACCGGCGCGTCGAACGGCGCGGCGATGGGCGCGTTCGCCGAGCTGCAGGAACCACAGCGCCTGGCGAATCTTGCCGCCGTGCTGGACGAGCACCTCCGGCTCGGGCTCGAGGCGGGAGTCATTCGTGAGACCTGACCCGACCAGACCCAACAAGGGGGTTGCCACATGAACGGTGGAGACCTGACCCGGTCGACGTTCCGGGCGAACCGTCACTACTCCGGTGTCCGGATGCAGCAGGGGCGCGTCCAGCTCGATGCCGACTGGAACGAGCAGCTCGACCTGACCGCGCATCGCGACCGCGCCGAGGCGCTCGACGTGATCGGGCCCGCCGGTGTGCCCAAGGTGGACGCCGGCTTCGACCTCACCGTCTCCGACGACGGCCAGGACCTGATCCTCTCCCCCGGTCGCGCCTGGGTGGCCGGCCACCTGTGCGAAGCGGACGGCTCGCCCACCGCCGTCGCCGACATCCCCAGCTCGACCCAGGTCGAGGTCGACTCCCTGGTCCTGGACGGGGTCGAGCTCGCGCCCGGCTCCTGGGTCGAGGTCCTCGACGCCTCCGACTCGGTCGTGGCTCGCGCCACGGCGGTCGACGTCGCGGCGAACACCGTGACCCTCGACACGTCAGTCGCCGCACTCTCGGGCGACCTGCGGCTGCGGCGCCGCTACTCCTACGCCGTCCAACCCGACCTCCCATTTCCCGAACACACCACGCAGGCGAGTGCCACCGACCCGCAGGTCCTCGACCTGCCCGGCGGCACCTACCTGGCCTACCTGGACGTCTGGGAGCGCTCGATCACCTCCCTCGACGACGCCGCGATCAGCGAGCCCGCCCTCGGCACCGACACCACCACCCGCAGCCGGGTGATCTGGCAGGTCCGGCTGCTCGACCTCGCCGGCATCCCGGAGCCGGTGGACTGCGACACCAACCTGTCCGCGGCGCTGGACGCGATCGCTCCCTCGACCGGACTGATGGCCGCGCAGGCCCAGCCCCCGAGCGGGTCGGCCGACGAGTGCCGGCCCACGCCCGCCGGCGGGTACGTCGGCCTGGAGAACCAGCTCTACCGCGTACACGTCCACGACCTCGACGCGGGCCGGCCGGTCCTCCTGTGGAGTCGCGAGAACGCCTCCGTCGTGACCACCTGGGTCGCCTCCCTCGCCGCCGACACGCTCCAGGTCGCGAGCATCGGCAAGGACGCCGTCCTCGGCTTCCAGCCCGGCGACTGGGTCGAGCTGTACGACGACAGCCGCGTGCTGGACGCCCGTCCCGGCACGCTCGTCCGGCTGCTGAACGCCCGCGAGGACAAGCTCACCCTCGACGTCACCACCGCGACCGGCTCCACCGCGATCACCGACTTCCCGCGCAACCCGCAGGTCCGCAGGTGGGACTCGCCCGGCACCGTCGCCGTGCCTGACGACGACTGGATCGACCTCGAAGACGGGGTCCAGGTGCGGTTCCCCGCGGGCGGTACCTTCCGCCGGCACGACTACTGGCTGATCCCGGCCCGCAGCGTGCTCGCAGACATCGACTGGCCGCACGACTCGGGCGGCGAGCCACTCGCCGTACCGGCCTCCGGGATCCGGCACGACACCGGCCGCCTGGCGATCGTGACGCGCTCCGCCTCCGGGCTCGACGTGGCCGACTGCCGCGACCTGTTCCCGTCGCTGACCAGTCTCAGCGCCGACGACGTCTCGGTCAGCAACGACGTCTGCAACCTCGCCGGCGTCGAGACGGTCCAGGACGCCATCGACGCGCTCTGCCGTGCCAACGACCTGCGCCGCCACAACCGACTCCTGCACGGCTACGGCATCGTCTGCGGCCTCGCCGTCCACTGCGGCTCCGGGGCGGACAACAACGGGACCGACGGCATCACCACCGACGATCGCCGCACGCGGTTCAAGGAGAACAACGAGGACGACGCACTTCGGCGCTTCGTCACGGTGGCAGCCGGTTGCGCCATCGACGCCGACGGCAACGATCTCGACGTACCCGAGCCGATCGTGGTCGACGTCCTGAAGGGGATCGAGGCGCTCGGTGACGACGTGCTGGACCCCGATGGCGACGGCGACGTGAGCCTGGTGCTGCGGTCGGAGGGTGGGCCGACCGCGGTCGTGACCCGCTTCGTGCCCCGAGGGGACCGCGAGTGGCTGACGGGGACCCTCGTCAACGACATCTACGAGGACTGCATCGCCCAGCCACTGCGGTGGGTGCGGGCGCAGCTGGACCCGGGCCCCGACCAGGACCCCCGCGCCTACCTGCTGCGCACGGCCCTGACCAACCTGCTCAGCGACGTCGTCAACCCGAAGTCCAGCGGCAACGTCTTCGTGGCCGAGAACGAGCACGAGGTGCTCGTGGCCTTCTACCAGGGCCTCCGCAAGCGGCTGCGCAGCGAGACCTTCTGCGCGATGTTCGACGACGCGCGGCCCTATCCCGACTACCCGGGCTCGCTGGAAGGGATCCGGACGGTCGCCGGGGCCGGCAATCACGACCGCGCGCGGACCCGGCCGGGAGGCGATGAGGTCTGGACGACCGGCGGCGGGATCAATCCGCTCCAACCGAGCACCATGATCAACCGCTACAGCCTGACCGACGAGCGTCTGGTCGCTCGCATCGATCCGGTCAGCGGCCTGCAGCTCGAGGTGGGCGACAAGCCCTCGACCACCGCGGCCGCCGTGAGCGACATCGCGTTCTCGCCCGACGGCAAGCTGATCGCGGTCGCCGTGCCGACCCGCGACGGCAACGACACGTTCTTCCGAGTGGGCGAGATCGGCGACTCGGAGGTCAAGTGGCACCCCGCCACCACCATCTGCGGCGTCAAGCTCGTCACCCTGGCGACCACCGACGCGGACTCCGAGCACGTCTACGCCGTCGGGCTTCGGCGCACCACGACCGAGGGCAAGGCCTTCAGCCTGAGGGAGTACGCCGGCGCCGGCATCTGGCAGATCCCCTGGGGTGAGGTCCCGGACGGGCTCGGTCCGCTCGATGCCACCGCCGGCTTCAACACCGTGGGCCACCTGGTGATCTCGCCGAGGGGCGAGGCCGTGTTCACCATCGGTCCGGACGGCGGCACCGCCGAGCGCTACGACCGGATCGTCTCGATGAACCTGCCCGACCAGTCCGGGGTCCTGGTGATCGAGCTCCCGACATCCGGGGCCGATGACGTGGCCCTGGTCCTGGACGGCCCATCCGGCACCGCCTCGGCCGCCTGGGTCGTGGTCGGCAGCGGCGCCGAGCGCGAGCTGGTCGCGTTCGAACGGGCCGCCGGGGGACAGATGGCGCGCATGGCGGTCGGCGGCGGTGGTCAGCTCACGCTGCAGGCCGTCAACGACCGTCTGCTCGTGACCGACTCCGCCACATCGCTGGTCCGGGTGCTGGACACCTCGCGCCACGAGTTCGTCGAGCGGTTGCAGGTTCCGGTGCAGGTGGGACCGACCTCGTCGACCGCGACACCCCTGGAACCGCGACGGGCCGTCGTCCTGAACCTGCTGAGCAACAGCCTGTCGGTGATCGACGCCAAGCTGGTGATGGGCGACGAGTTCGATCTCGAACCGCTGCTGGCGTACCGGCACGCAGCGGTCGAGGCCTTCGCCGACCTGGTCGGCGGGCTCGCGCAGTACCTCAAGGACTGCGTGTGCGACCACCTGCTGGTCCGGTGCCCGCCTCGACAGGAGAACCTCGACCTCGACCTCGCTGCCGTGAGCATCCGCGGTGGTTCGGTCTACAAGGTCTGCAACTTCTCGCGTCGCCGCTACGTGAAGTCCTTCCCGACCGTGGGTTACTGGCTCTCTCTCGTGCCCCTGCTGCCCATGCTCCGCGAGCTGCTCGGGGAGTTCTGCTGCTGGGTTCTCACGGAGAACGTCGGCAGGTACTCGACGGCCGCACGCGCCGACACCGAGGACAGGGTCGACGCCGCGCAGATGCTGCGGTTCATGCAGATCGCACAGGAGGAGGACCCGCTCAGCCAGCTACGGGCCTTCAACCTGCGCGGCACGACGAGCTTCTTCCGGGGAGCCAATACCGGGAACTGGGAGGACGACACCTCCCGGAAGACCCCGCCGCAGCCTGCGGCCGATGGCAGCACCCCGACCACCGGCACACCGACGATCCCCACGCAGCCACCCAGGCACGAGATCATCCTGCGCAACCTGCTGAGGAACCCCGTCGTGAGGGAGGACCTGGGCATCGTTCGCGCCCAGCCGTCGCTCACCGCGGCGGAGAGCACACCGGCGGAGGCCGGAACAGCGCCGGAGGGCGCCGGCAGCGAACCGGCCACGGTGTCGCCGGAGCATCTCCAGGCGCTCGTGGAGCGGGTGTCCTCGCTCGAGACCCAGCTCGCCGCGCTGCAGACGCCCACCACGAGGAAGCGTCGTACCAAGCCGGACGAGTGACGCAGTGCATGGATCTTGGTCGCCGACGAGGGTCCTTGAGATACCAACGAGAAGAGGTTGTCATGACCGAGAACCAAGGTGCAGGGCGGGCCGGCGAGCCCGAGCTGGTCGAGACCGGCAACTTTCCCGATCCGTGGGACGGCCCACAGGACCACCTGGAACAGACGACGGAGCCCCAGTTCGACGAGGATCTCGTCGACGCCGCCGACGACGAGGTGGAGGAGCCGTGACCGGGAGTGCGCGCGACCTGCTGACGTGGGCGGCCCGGCAGGTCGGGACGCTCGAGGATCCGAAGGGGAGCAACCGGCAGCCCTTCGCGGCCATCGCCGGACACGCGAACGCTCTGCCCTGGTGCGCGACGTTCCTCGTCGCCGGCTGGAAGGCGAACGACGTGCCGCTCATCGCCGGGACCAACACGGCCTCGACCCTGTTCATGCACGACGCGTTCTCGGATGGTGGGCGGTTGTTCCATCATCCCCGTGCCGCTGACGTCGGCTTCAAGTTCGTGGCCAGCGAGGGCAGGATCGGGCACGCCTTCTTCGTGGAGAAGGTCGTCGGTGACTTCGTGCACACGATCGAGGGCAACACGAACCTCGACGGCAGCGCTACCGGCATCGGCGTCTTTCGGCTGAGCCGACTGTGGCGCAACGGCCCCACCACGATCCGAGGCTTCGGCCGCCAGCACTACGGTCACGGGGGCGCCACCCCCGGGGTGTCGCACGCCGTGAGCCTGGCCGACGTGATCGACGCGGCCACCCGTGACCCGGCCTCCGGGCCCGGCGTCACCTCCCACCCGCGCGAGGTGCGGATCGTCGAGGCGGCGTTGACGGCTGAGGGTCTGCTCTCGCCATCCTTCGCCAAGGACGGGCGGTTCGGCGCACCCACCATCACCGCCTACTCCCAGTGGCAGAGGCGGCGTGGCTTCAGCGGCAAGGACGCCAACGGGATCCCGGGAAAGGAGACCCTGAAGGCCCTCGGACAGTTCCACGGCTTCGCCGTCAAGGACTGAGCGACGATGGTGCGAACGTCTCGTGGCTACGTCGTGGCACTCGGCTCTGCACGTGTGCCTGCCCGACGTGTCGCGTCGCCTCCGCGCCGCCCACCCCCGACCGGGGCGCTGCCGCGATTGGGCTCTCCCGGGTATGGCTTCTGCTCACCGGGTCTGCGCACACTTGATCCGACGCCTTCGACCCGAGTTCCCGCCGGCTGGCGGCCGGTGCCAACCCATGTGCACGAACGACTCGGGTCGCGCAGCACGGGGCCGGATGCGTCCTCCTTGCCAGCAGCACGCGCTCCCCTTTCCCTCCCAGTGGATCGGGACAGCCGGACGCGGACGAAGGGAGGCCCACGTGCCGAGCGACTATGAGCTCGCAGAAGCACAGGTGATCGCGGCCGGGCGTGCCCTGGAGCTGGCTCTCGAGTCGGGCGACGAGTTCGAGGTGCAGCTCGCCGCCGGGGAGCTCCTTCGCGTCGGCTCGGCTCGCGAGGCTCGCCAACCGGGCGTCGCCGGGTTCCACGCGGAGGACGCCGACGCCGAGCAGATCGACCCAGATGTGGAGCTCGAGCACATCCTCAGCGAGCTGGAGATCGGTCACACGCTGGTCGCGGCCGGTGCCGTCGTGGGCGAGCCGCAGACGTCGGTCACCCCGGCCGAGGAGCAGCCGACCGCGCTGGGCGACGTGCTCGACCAGCTGGAGGCGGACCGACGACGACGACTCGTCGGACCCCAGTCGACCGCGGGCTTCGGCCCCACCGCCGAGCCCGACGCCCCTCCGCTCGGGACGTTCCGCAACCGCATGGACACGTGTCTGGACCAGATCGTGACCGGCACCAAGGGTGTCGCCGCCGACGCGGTGCACGGGTTGGGTGCGCTCCCGGCCGCCATCGTCCAGCCTTGGCTCGCGGCTGCCGGCAGTCTGGTCGGCGACATCCCCAAGGTGGGCGCGCTCGCCGCCCTCGGGCTCCGGGCGATCCGGCGTGCGTTGAACGCGCTGCTGAGTCTCGTCCCAGCCTCGTGGCGGGCAAAGGTCGCGGACCTCGCCACGACCTGGTGGGGGGAGAAGGGCCTTCCCGGGATCATCGAACGGATCCTGGGCGTCGAGGAGGTGCGCACCCGCGCGGACGAGGTGCTCGCCGATGAGCCTGACCCGCAGCGTCTTCGCACGGGGGCCGAGTCGCTGCAGGACCTGACCGGCCGCCACACCCGGTCGACCGGGATCATCCGCAAGGTGCTCAAGGTGCTCACCGCGCTGGTCGGGCCACTGGCAGCCTCCTTCGCCGCCGCGGCGCCCTGGTTGTACGCCGCCGCCGCGGCCGGGTACGGCGCGGCCGTCTCGACCTCCTTGTGGATCGGGAGAGACGTCCTCGACACCGGCGCGGGCTGGGAGCGCGTTGCGGGCGTGCAGGTCGTGCTTGCCGGGTTGACGCCATGACCGGACTGGATCTCTCGACGGTCGTCCGGGCCCGGCTGGAGCTCGAAGGACGCCGGATCGACGCGGTCGAACGACTGCGCACCGAGGGACCTTCGGCGGCCATGGTCGACCGGCTGACCGGTGGCCGGCTGGCCACGATCGTGGCGAACGAGCGCAAGCGCTTCACCCAGCAGAAGCCCGAACGACCCGACTTCGCCCGCCTGGCAGCGCTCGGCCGCTCGACCGACAACGTCTCCCGCGAGGGCATGTCGCTGGCCATGGGCGCCCTCGCTCGCGATGCCGGGCTGGACGACGGCAGCTGCGCACAGGCCGACCGGTTCGTCCGCTGGTTGGCCGGCAAGGGCGACCTGAGGGCAGCCCGGATGAGCGTGCCGGGCGACGCCCATGCAGTCCACCGCTCGACCGACGTGATCCGGCGGCAGGTGCCGGACCACGGGCTCTGGGACCTGCCGATACTCGCCCACGAGTTCGGGCACCTCGCCGCCGGTGGGCTGTCGGCCTGGGACGCGGAGAGCGACACGGTGAGCACCCCGGTCACCGACGAGCTGGCGCCGTTGGACGGGCCCGTCCGTTCGCAGGAGACCGAGCTCTTCTGCGACCTCTTCGCCACGTACGCGCTCGGGCCGTCCTTCCTGTGCACGTTGGTCTTCCACCGGGCCAACCCGGCCGCCGAGGCCGAGACCGCGGCCCAGTCCAGCCATCCCAGCGACCCGGTCCGGGTCTTCGCCGCACGACGCCTGCTCCAGCAGCTGCGCGGGAACACCGATGAGGTCCACGGGTTCGACACCCAGCTGTACTGGGCCGATCGGGCGTGGGCGCAGATGCAGGCCGGCGGGCCGCCCGAGTCGATGCTCACCGACGAGCAGGCAGCGCGCACCCTCACCCGGGTCGCGCGCTGGTGGTCGGTGTTGTCGACGCAGCTGGCCGGCTTCGCCTACGTCTGGTCGCCGGCCATCGAGGGGCTCACCACCCACCTGCGCAGGCCAGGGGAGCCCGTGCCGCTCGACGGCTACTCGGCGGCGGACGTCCTCAACGCGGCCTGGGACACCCGGCTCCGGGACTGGTTCGCCGGCAAGCCCACCGAGGGTGACTACGAACAGCGAACCGCCGCCCTGCTCGACCTCGCACTCCCGCCGGAGGTGACAGATGAATGACATGGCTGCCGGGCTCGACCCGATCCTCGAGGCCAGGCTCGACCTGCTCGCCCAGGTCCTCGACGAGGTGAAGGACATCCGCACGGCGATGGTGGACCAGACCCAGCGTCTCGAGACGCTCGCGCACTTCCTGAGACGGAACGGCGACCTGACCAAGCTCCACAACTCCATGCTGGTGGACGCCGGCGACGCAGAGACCCGGCTCAAGGTGCTGGTGCAGGCGGGGCGCGACCAGCTCGACACCGACCTCCTGGACCACGACCCGGAGGACCAGGCGGACGAAGCCGACCACGCCACCTCCGCCTCGAGGAAGCTCGCGCACCTCAATGAGCTCCTGAAGGAGCTGGAGGCGGCGCGAGTCCAGGCATTCCGGACCTTCAACGGGCTCCAGGCATGGTCCGTGGCGGCGCTGGACGAGGAGCGCCTCAAGGCGGCGATCGAGCGGTTCGATCACACGATTCGCGAGATCCGCTCGTCCGAGCAACCGTGGCGCAAGTACGAGGAGCAGCTGCGCGACCAGGGTGCCCGGCTGTTCAACGACTACTTCGAGCTGCTCGGGTCGATGGCCGTGCGTGGTCTGGCAAGCACGGCGGACCTCGCGGACGAGAGTGAGAAGCTGCTGAACCTGCTGCTCAAGCCACGGGACAGCATCAAAGACCCACCGCGCTTCCCGGCCCCCAACCTGTTGACCCGATCCGAACACGTACAGCTGGGCTACCAGCGTTGGAGCCTGTGGGCGATGCCCCTGATCGGCCGGGAGGCCGGGCTGCATCTGATCCGCCAGGGCACCTTCGGGACGGTCCAGATCGCGGGAGAGCACCAGGTGATCTGTGCGGACACCTATGCGGCGCACGTCCTTGGCCCCAGCTACGTCGCCGCGGCACTGTTCTTGGAGCTGGACCCGGATGGACTGCCGGTCGGCAACTCGCCGTCGGATCCGGTCCGAGCCGAGCTGCTTCTGGAGCTGCTCCCCCAGCTCGCCGACGAGCCGCAGCGGCCGGCGATCGCCGGGTTCACACAGTTGCTGCGAGCTGCCTGGGAGCAGGCCCGCGAGGCCATCGGGGCCCCGCCGATCACGGTCTCGGACGAGGTGCGCGAGGTCACGGTGAAGTTCCGGGGCGAGGTGGACCAGAAGTTCCCGGAAGGAGCCTATGACCTGGGCAACCTGGCCACCCGGATCGAGGAGGCCGAGGGATTCGCCAGCGGCGCGCAACGAGTCGGCACGGGCGCACCGCGTGACGTTCTGGTGTCGATGTGGTGGGCCAGGATCAAGGGCCTCGCCGACTGCCCCACCATCGACGCGAGCGCACGCCGCTCGATGAGTCCGGCGCTGGCCACCACGCCCGGCACCCCCTCCAGAGCACCGACCGTGATGGGGAGGACGCAGTCATGAGGGCCAGTCCGTGGGCGCAGCTGCGGTTGTCCGCGACCGCGTCCATCGAGGCGCTCGCCGCGGCCAGCGTCCACGTCGTCGAGTCCTACGCTCGGTCCCGGATCGAGCTCGCGCGCGCCGAGTTCCGACAGGGTCGGGTGAACGAGGGCCTGAACACGCTGGAGTCGCTGATGCGCAGCCTGCGCTCCGAGTTCGACACCGGCGAGCCGAACCAAGGGATCGACCTGGTACTCGCCATCGCGTACAGCGTGTTGGCGCAGGGGGTGGAGCAGGCCGGAGACAACGAGACGGCGGGGGGTTACTACCGGGAGTCGGCGAGCCGGTTCCACCAGCTCGACGAGGACCTGTTGAGCCCGCGCGACCAGAGCGACTACGGCATGGCCCTGGCCGCCGCCGACGAGGAGGAAGCGGGCTACGCCAGGCTCCTCGGCTCACGGCAGACGGGTGGTGCCACGCCCGAGGCGTCACGACGGATGGCGACCATCCTGCTGAAGGGCGGCGACGCAGGTGCCGCTGAGGAGCTGCTCCGGGAGACGCTGATCACCGTGCCGACGGACCCGGACGCGCTGCGCATGCTCGGGATGATCCAGGCAGAGCGTGGCGACGCGGGGGCCCGCGCCACACTGGCGACCGCGGTCTACTCGCTGATGTCGCGCCAGCGCTACGCGGAGGCCATCGACGTACTCGACTCACTGTCCTCGATCACCCCCGCTGCTGCGGACCTCTCCGGGGTCCGCGCCGAGTCGTTGCGCCTGGCCGAAAGACCCGAGGAGGCGCTCGAGTCCTACGCCGAGGCGCTGGCCGACCATCCGGACAGCCCGTGGCTGCTGGCGGGGAGTGCCGCCACCTACCTGACGCTGGGCCGCTACGAGGCCGCCGAGGAGGCCGTTCGCCACGGCCTGCGGTCCGCTCCC